>Ga0268359_10321_pt1 | contig 63363 bp, 44 predicted proteins | sample BioMet11_FD_194416 | JGI IMG/M metagenome (GOLD analysis project Ga0268359, IMG submission 194416) | Sewage microbial communities from Oakland, California, United States - Biofuel 11 (PacBio Assembly) | ecosystem: Engineered > Wastewater > Sewage > Unclassified | place: USA: California | collected...
GAAGCTGGCGCTGGATGACAAGCTCGACTTTGATACGGCGAAGATCCTCATCAACGCGTACAATAAAGAAACAGGCAGGGGGGGCAAGTGAAATGAAAGCATCGATAATTGCGGCAATAATAGCGAACTTTTCCGCCTTTGCCCTTCTGATGATCTATATCGGTTTTATCGTTCTCTGCTGCATGATCGAAAGCAATTTCATCAGAATGAGAAGCAGAGGCGAAAAAATCCTGCCGGCGGCTGTGCTTGCTGTCGGAGTGATCACGCTGCTTATCCTTTACGGGCAGGGAGCATTCACGAATACCATTACCAGAGGCATGAGCCATGAAGTACTGGCGGACAGCGGAGCTGCAAAGCCGGCCTGCATCAACATTCTCGTGGATGGCGACAATGATATCGTCGCAGTTGGAAAACTGGCTGCCGGTCAGGGCAGTGATGTCGTCTTCAGGGATATCAGTGTTGTCAACGGGAAAGTGACTGCCGGAGCCGGTGAATACAAATCGCATTTGAATGACATCATGTCGGGCAGGCATAACAGCAGTTATTTTACAGGGACATCCGTGAGTTACGGCAAGCTTCTTGCGCTGAAAAAAGACATGAAAGTGAAGACAGTGACCGTTGCCGGATCACAAATTATACTGATTGTATTTGCGGCAATCCTGCCGTTCCTGATAGTGCTGTACATTTTCATCGCTTCAGGGCATAAGCGGAAGAAAAAGAATTTACTGCTTAAAACAAAACTGGAAGATATGTAGGAGGCGCGCAATGATAATATCAGGAAATATCGGCACTTTTATCGCTGCTGCGGCAGCAACAGCGGCACTCATTGTCCTGGAAGTGCTGCTTGCAAGAAAGAAAAGATTCCTCTTCGGTCTCATCCCCGTAATATCTGTGGCGCTGTTATTTCTGGGTATCGGGCTGTATGCCGTTCATGTACAGGGAACATATACCGTCCGGGAAGACAGCTATAAATATCCGGGCGGCGCGGCGGCAGTGATCAGCCTCAGGCTGGACCGGGAAAGCAGGATCGTATCCTTCAGTGATCTCGACATTTATGACAGCAGGGGGAAACTTCAGGATACGGCAATATTTTCGGCGGCAGATAAAGGCGAAAGCATGTACGCTGCAGCAGAAAAGTATTTCGTAAATAAGTATTCTCTTACAGGCTTCAGTGTCGCAAAGGAAAGCGTAACGGGTACGGCTTTTTCTGCGGGGACAGATGATTATTACGCGTCTTCATCACCGGGAGCATTTTTCAGATGCGGCGGTCTTCTGGCAGCGGCGCTCCTGATAATATTTTTTATCGAAAGACTGATAATGCGCGGACGCAGACAGAAAGAAGAGCTCAGAAAGCTCGGCATTGAAATCGGGCTGTAATGCTTTATTCCGCGGGAATTTCGTTTTTGGCCTGCCATACACACCAGCGGGCTATTGTGACGATTATTATTGCGGCGCCGACGAGAGCGAAACGTCCCGGCTTTTCACCGTAGAACAGCACGACCCACACCGGGTTGAAAAGAGGCTCGATCATGGCGATCAGCGAGCAGGTAAGTGTCGGGAGTTTGCGCTGTATGAGCGTGTAAAAAACATAGGGGATGCCCATCTGAAAGATCCCGAGGAACACGATGTAACTGACTTCCAGACCTGTCGTATGAAACGGAACGAAGAACAGTGCGACAGCGCCGACAAGCGCCGTCAGGAGCTGCCCGAGCATAATGCCGGAAGCCTGCGAATCGGGGTCATCGTGACTGACCTCCTTATTGATAATGTACATTACTGCCATGGCGATGCCTGCGAACAAAGCGAGGATATTGCCGAGTATTCCTTTCATCGAAAGCTGGTCGAGGAAGAAAAGCATGATTCCGCACATAGTGACGGCCACTACAGTAATGTCGACTTTACTGAATTTCTGATGCAGGAATATTGCCGACAGCACTACTATCCACACAGGTGCGGCATATTGGATGACTATTACATTTGCTGCCGTCGTGAGTTTGTTGGCCACAACGAACAGTGTGATATTGATCATGATAGGGATGGCTATAGCAAGAGACGCCTTGTTGATCTTTACGCGGGCGCCGCTTTTCTTTATGAATATGAAAAGAACGCCGGCTGTCAGAAGGCTTCTTCCTCCTGCAATAAACAGCGGGTTCCAGGAAATCATTTTTATGAACAGGCCGCTTGTGCTCCACATGAATGCGGTCAGAGCCATCAGCAGCATAGTCGATTTAGTACTCATCTTCTCTATCATGCCAGTTCTCCTTTTGATAATAGTTCCAAAAGCAACTATATCACAAATTGGTAGTTCCACAACTGCCAAATTACTATGCATGTAAGCATATTGAACAGTCTCGGCTAATTAAAGAAGCATTTATATGGGTCGACAGTATCTATTATTAGCAGGCAGCTTCGGCTACGCAAATGGGCGGCGGCAATTATAATCGGCATGGCAGACGGTGCTCGTTTTGATCGTCCGTATCGGAAGATAACTGATCAGCCGAAGATGCAATATGCATCCGTCATCGTTCTTTTTCTTGACAAATCACGGCTGTGACATTAATATGTTCATTGTATGTATAGGTGTAAAGACACCTGACTGGACAATATAAACTAGGAGAACACAATGAACATTACATCAAGAATCGACAGACTGACTTCAACGCCAATGCTGAGAAAGATATTATTTCTTGTAGGCATAGGATGGCTTTTTGACGCGTGCGACCAGGGCATGGTTTCGGGCGTTCTGGCAGCTATAGGCGGTGAGTGGACGCTGAGTACCGGCCAGCTCGGACTGCTCAGCAGCATCGGCATGCTCGGCATGTGTATAGGTGCAGCTTTATCGGGTATGGCCGCCGATAAATTCGGACGGAGAAAGGTAATTATGCTGACGCTTCTCATATACGGGATCGCGAGCGGTATATCGGCATTTTCAGTGAACTATACAATGCTGATAGTGATGCGTTTCTTTACAGGTTTCGGACTCGGCGGAGAACTTCCTGCTGCATCGACACTGGTCAGCGAACTGTCGCCGACAAAAATCAGAGGCCGTAATGTAATCATCCTCGAGAGCTTCTGGGCCTGGGGGTGGATAGTCGCGTCTATGGTATCATACCTCGTCATTCCTCAGTTCGGCTGGAGAGCGGCTCTTCTCGTAGGCGCTGTTCCGGCACTGTTTGCTGCAGTACTGAGAGCTGCGGTTCCGGAATCTCCGAGATACCTCGAGCAGATAGGTGAACACGAAGAAGCAGACCGTATTGTTTCCGCAATGGAAGCGCAGGCTGGCGAGGTCGTGGAGGACTGCGTGACTCTGAACGATGAAGTCGGGGAAGGCGGCGGAAAAGTAAGATTCGCCGAGCTTTGGAGCAGAAAATATCTGAGCACGACAATAGTCCTCTGGGCGATTTGGTTCGGGATCAATATCGGATATTACGGATTTGTATTATGGACGCCGACGCTTCTTATGGCGAAGGGCTTCACCATGGTCAAGAGTTTTGAATTTACGATGATCATGTGTCTTGCTCAGCTGCCGGGATATGCGAGCGCGGGATATCTTGTTGAGAGAATAGGCAGAAAACCGGTACTGGTTATTTACTTCCTGGGAACTGCCGTGGCTTCGGGGCTTTTCGGAAATGCCGCGACAATCGGGCAGGTAATAACATTCGGATGTCTGCTTTACTTCTTCAGCCTCGGTGCCTGGGGATGCGTTTACGCATACACGCCGGAAGTTTATCCGACGAGAGTCCGCGGCACAGGATGCGGATGGGCATCGGCTTTCGGCAGAGTAGGAGCATTCCTCGGAGCGCTTGTAGTTCCTGTTATCTATCAGGCGTTCGGAAGCAGCGGCGGATATGGAAAGGTGTTTATTTTCCTCACTATCGTATTTGTGGCAGTAGCTGTAGTGGTTATGATATTCGGAAAAGAGACCAAAGGACGGTCGCTGGAAATGATTACCGAATAAATCGCTCTGTTCAGCAGCAGGATCAGGTTCGGATGAGCAGCATGTTCATCCGGACTTTTTTTCATCTGGAGTTATTCGTGTGATATAATAATAAAAAAGTCATCACCAACTTTTTAAGATGGGAGAGACATTATGGATAATATCAAAGTGTTCCTGCTGAGCAACGATATCAGATGGCCGCAGAAAATCTCTGCGTTGTTTTCACTGGTTGGACGTAAATATGAGCTGATAACGGAAGATGAAAAAATCTGCGGATTTGATTTTCCTGACAGCAGGCGGACTGGAGAATATTCGCAATCTGAGTTCTTTTCACGGGCTGTGTGTGATGGAGGCTGAAAGCAGGGCAGCTATAGATGATCTTGACCTCACCGGTGTTGAGGATGTATGGTTCGCGAATGATCTGGCGGAATATCTTGCTTTCAGACTCAGCAGACTGATCGCACATCTGGAAACGATCAGGGAAAGCAGAACGAACAAGTTGTATCTGAATACTATGATCGACGCGATACCGGATCTGGTATGGTTCAAGGATACGGCGGGCAAACACCTGAAGGTGAATAACGCATTCTGCAAAGCAGTGGAAAAAGAAAAAAGCGATATTGAAGGGCGTGGACATTACTACATCTGGGGACTTTCCGAGGAGGAATATTCCAGAGGCGAGTTTGTGTGCATGGAGTCGGAAGAAATCGTGATGAATGAACGTCAGGCGCGCGTGTTCGATGAAAATGTGAAAACGATGTACGGCATGCGGAAATTCAGCACCAATAAGGCGCCGCTGATCGATGAGGACGGAAACCTGATGGGGACTGTAGGAGTTGCACACGATGTAACGGAACTGCTGAATATCGGCAGCGAAATCAAAATGCTCATCAAGAGTCTGCCCGACATAACCATAGTTATCGACGCAAACGGCAGGATCAATGAAGTCAATGAATTGTTCTTTGATTACTTCAGCGTTTCGCCGGAAGAGATCAGCGGACTCATGTACAGTGATTTCCGCAGCAGGCTCCGGGAGGCATCGGAAGCTTCGGAGGAGGAGGACAGATTTGAAATATACATGAAGCGGCTCGGTGAGAAAGTAACATTCAAATTGATAGATGAACCGATCTACAATGTCTTCGGAGAACCGAACGGTGTGCTCTGTTTTCTGCGTGATATTACTGAAGAAAAGAAAAAAGTCGAAACGATACTGGATGTTTCATATACGGATTATCTGACCGGACTCAGGAACAGACGGTACATGTATGACAATCTGCTTGAACGCCGCCGTGATGAAGCTCTCAGCGTTATTTTCATTGACATAGACGATTTTAAAAAATTCAATGATACATACGGCCATATAGTCGGCGATAAAGTGCTGCAGAACGTGGCGAATGCAATGAAAACTGTATTTGAGCATGCGCGTAATTTCAGAGTCGGCGGTGATGAAATGCTGGCGGCATTTTACGGGGATTACAGTCTTGAGGAACTGGCGGCTATGGCGAAGAAACTGCAGGAGGTCATCAGGAATAATGAGACCGATGTCGATATAACAGTCAGCATAGGAATTGCCAATCAGCCTGTTGATGATGTAAAAATGCTGATCAGAAACGGCGATGATGCTATGTACAAAGCAAAGAAAAGCGGCAAGGGGAAATGCTGCATATATATTTCCGAAAAAGATGAATTTAAATTGTGCTGATTTACTTTAATTATTCGTTTATTAGTAGTAAAATATGAAACCAAGGGGGATCATTAGCTTTAGAGCCGGTGATTCTTCTTTTTTTTGCATTCATAGACCGGTTTGCAAATTGAACCAAAATATTACTAAATAATACAAAAGGAGTTATCCAAAGATGGAAACACAACATTCAAAAAGCTCCAGAAACGTACCGTTTCTCATAGGTATCCTCGTTGTTACTGCAGTAATGGGGATAATGTTTCTGCCGCAGGTGAATGCCAATGTCATGTCGTGCATGAATGACATTGCAAACGCCTCGGGATCGATCGATCAGAGCGCAATGACAAATGAAACGCACACGATTTTTCAGACAATGGTATACAGCAGATCGATACACGTTCTGGCAATGCTGCTTCTGGGATTCGGATTTCTGATGGTATTTGTGAGAGGCCATGGATTCAGTTCTCTGACAGCAACTCTGATCGTTACGAGTATTGCCATTCCTATGTACATGCTCATAAGAAGCTTTCTGGTTGACGAACCGGTTCTCGATATTGAGGCTCTTCTGTGGGGAGAATTCGCGGCGGCAAGTCTGCTCATTGCGATAGGCGCCCCGCTCGGGCGGCTCAAGATGGATCAGTTTGCTCTTATGGCATTTTTGTTTACCTGCGCATACTTTTTCAATGAGTGGCTGATTCTGGACAGCGGACTGCTGACCGGATTCCAGGATACCGGAGGCAGCGTAGTAATACATGCTTTCGGCGCGTATTTCGGTCTGGGCGTAGTTGCGTTTACGGATAAAAAATTCGCAGGCTGTCCTGAATGTGAGACGAGTAAGACAAGCAATATGTTCTGCCTGCTCGGAAGTCTCATACTCTGGGTGTTCTGGCCTTCTTTCACAAGTGCTATAGTGGATCCTTCGAGAGTCATACTGACGGTCATAAACACAGTATTTGCTCTTGCGGCTGCTTCGCTCGCAACCTACGTGTTCTCCAAGCTGATCCGCGGCAGGATAGATGTCGAGGATATCGCGAATGCGGCTCTGGCGGGAGGCGTTGCCATCGGTTCGACATGCGATATCGCCAGTCCCGGACTGGCAATATTCATAGGACTGGCAGCCGGTACGCTGAGCGTGCTCGGATATGCGGTGATTTCCGGCAAATTCTGCGGCCTGATCAAAGGCACAGATACGTGCGGCATACAGAATCTGCATGGGATGCCGGGAATACTCGGCGGACTTTTTGCCATAGTATGCACGGGAAATGCGGGCACGCAGATCCTCGGAATAGTCATCAATGTCGTTGTTGCGTTTGTCCTCGGACGTGTTACAGGCGTAATCATCGGCTGCCTGGGGAGAAAAGAAATACCTTACAGCGATAAGGACGAATTTATTATGGATGACGACGACATCGCATAGATGCTGCCGCACGATCCGTGAAGAGCGGATGAAGAGATCAAGGCCTCTTGCACAGAGGCTTTTTTCTATTTTTGGATATGTACATCATAGCGTCAGCTTTTTTCATAAGTGCGTCGAATGTCCGCCTGTCCGGGCTGCTGCACGCATATCCTATGCTGACGGTAAGGGGCATCGGCAGTTTAAGCAGTGCGATAACTGCTGCAATGACCGGGTAAACGAAGGTGACCGCTATGTCCGGATATGCAAAAGTGCCGAGGGCGTAATGGTTCGAACCGTCTATAACAAAACGGAAATGTGTGAACTGATTAAGCAGGAGATCCGCAATATTCATTATCAGCGCAGATATGTCAGGAACCTGACAAAACGTTTTCTGATAGTAATGCCTATCATATTGACAGCATAATTCAGCCAGAGAAAACCGATCAGCGTCTGCAGAAAGATCGTACCGTAATTGAACAGATAAATGATGGAGTTATATCATCATTTCAATTCTTGAGTATGCTTTTTTAATCACATACTTTATTAGAACAGACAACAACAATTATTCAGACTAATTGAACAAAAAGGCAGAAAATGTTATTATTGCTGTATATGGATAGTTGCTGGGACTTTTTATGAGAGGAACGTGCCTGATGAAAAATCTTACGAAACAGGATATAGATTTTCTGGCAGAAGCAGTGCCTGACTGCAGTGCCATTTATCAAGCTTATAAAGATCATTTTGAGACGCTTTACGCATCGCCGAATCTCTCTGCACTTAATGGGATGAACAAAGAAGAATATGAGGCTTTTTCATGTGTAGATCCTCTTGATATAGTAATACCGGAAGACCGTCATCTTCTGTGGAATGCAGCAAAAGCATGTATCAATGACGGCATTCCTATCGATATTTTCTACAGAGTGTACCATAAGGAACAAGGTATCGACTGGGCGCATTTAAAAGCGAATATCTGCGGGTACATGGACGGACTTCCTGTATTCGTGGCAATGTATTCGAATGCATCTATTGAAGCCGATATATATCAGCATATCATTGACCAGGCTGAAACCAGAGTCATTGTCGTTGAATGTGCGGATTATCGTGTGCTTTATGCGAATAAGACGGCAAGAGATTATGCGGGGTATGAAGAGTATGCGAAAAAGCAGTGCTATGAATATCTGCACGGGGCATCTGAGTCGTGCCCGGAATGTTTTGTCCCTTATGTGAATGATAACGGACCGCTGTCTCTCGACAAATATGACGAGGCCAAAAAAAAATGGGAGCATGTCACCGGCAGAAAAACAGACTGGTGCGGCCATGATGCAGTAGTTCTTTTTATCGATGACATATCAGATTCTGTGAACAAACAGAGAAAACTCGAAACTCTTCTGGAAGAACAGGAAAGACTGGTAGATGTTATCAGGATCCTGAACAGTGATATTGCGATGAATGACAGGATCAACAAAGTACTGCAGATCGTAGGCGAGGGATACGGGGCGGATCGTGCATACATATGCAGCATCAGCGGGACTCATACGAGCAATACTTTCGAATGGTGCAAAACGGGTATTGAACCGGAAATGGACAACCTTCAGAATATCGATATCAGTTATATCGCGAGATGGATGCCGAGCTTTTTGGAAGGCAGTAATATAGTCGTGACTGATATTGAAGCTATCATGGATACCGATCCTGACGAATACAGCATCATGAGCCGGCAGGGTATATACAGCTATATCGAGTCGCCTATCATCAGTGAAGGCAAGCTGATAGCTTATGTCGGTGTGGATAATCCGGCACGTGACAAGATCGTGCGGTCGGAAGGACTCCTGCTGTCGCTGTCTTACTATATTGCGGATACTTTTTCCAAGGAAAAACAAGTTCTTAAACTGGAGCAGGAGAGGATGCGGTTCAAGCTCGCGGCCGAAGGCGCCAATCTCGGAGTATGGGAATATCATGTAAAAGAGCACCGGCTGACAGATCCGAACAGCAGATTACTCAAGTACAATATTCCTCAGATCATGGATGATTTCCCGGATGCTTTTTTACAGCGCGTGTATGAAGAGGACCGTGAGAAATTCGTCAGTATCTATCGCCGGATCGACGAAGGAGAGGATGTCGTATCAGATGATATCTGGATGAAATTTTCTGAAGACACTTCGTACACCTGCGAGAGGATAACGTATTATGTGGTAAAAGATGAGCTGGGAAATCCGGATGTAGCCTATGGAACAAGTCTTGATATTACCGAACAGAGGCAGGAAAAAGATAAGTATGACAATTCAATAGAAGTACTGCTCAGATCGAATCCGTATGCGCTGGTTTCCTGTCAGCTGAATCTGACCAAGAATATCTATACAGCAGGCCACGCGGCGAATCCTGCTGTGCTGGATATCCTGAGATCCGATACTGCCGACGGTTTTTTCACGAATATGACCAGACTGATGGTAGATGATAAAGCGAAGAAGAGTTTCACAGATGAATTTACCGCGGCCAGCCTGCTGAGGGCGTATGAGGGCGGAACAACTGAGTGCAGTACAGATTACCGGAGAATGCATACCGGCGGCAGTATTATCTGGGTGCGAACGTATCTCTCAATGCTGCGCAATCCGGATACCAGGGATATTGAGTGCATCGTTTATTCGCAGGATATAACAAGAATAAAAAGCGATGAAGCTGTACTGGAAAAGATCACGGGAAGCGAGTTCGATTATACTGCTCTTCTTTACCTCAAGGAGGAAAAAATGGAATTCCGGAGATTCAGTACAAGAGTTATCCCGGAAGCATACAAGGGTCTGGAAGAAAAAGGCAAATTGTATGATTATGATTATGTAGTGGAAACAACTGTTAACAAATGGGTGTCTCCTGAAGACAGAGATATGTTTGTGCGCGCATCCTCTATTGAATCGATCCTGAAAGGACTGGATGACGAAGAAAGTTATGAGATCAATGTCAGAGGTCATTATGTCAACGGTTCCGATGCGGTGACATGCCGCAAGATAAAATATTATTACCTTGATGATGAACGTGATATCATTCTGGTGATCCAGACGGATGTCACAGAAACATATATGCTGCAGCAGCGGGAGTATGAATACGCGAAGGCGGAAGCAGAACGTGTGAATGATATCATGGATACGATCACGTCAGGTATCAGCGTGCTTCACATGACCGATCCGGATCATCTCAGGCTGGTATATGTCAATAAACAGCTCTGCAGGATACTCGGCTTTGATCCTGATGAGGACGGAGGAATGCTGAATTTCTATAATAACGATGCCTGCTTCGGCATACATCCTGATGATGAAGAGAAAGTCAGAAATTACTTCAGAAATCATTTCGATTCGGAGCATTTTGCGGTGCCGCGGCATCGTACCAGATGCGCTGACGGATCTTTCGCATGGATAGAAGAGGACATTACTTTAAGAGAAAGCACTCCGGATAAAAAAGTGTTCTATGTGACATACCGGGATATCGGCAATGAGGTCATCCTGGAAGATGCGCTTAAGGAACAGCTTGAAGAGGAAAAGGCGCTCCGCCGTGAAGCAGATGCGGCCAATGCGGCCAAGACCGACTTCCTGTCGCGCATGAGCCATGATATAAGGACTCCTCTTAACGGCATTATCGGCATGTCGCATATAGCCAGGCAGAATGATAATCCGGCCGGGACGAATGACTGCCTGAAGAAGATCGATACTTCATCGCAGTTTCTCCTCGGACTGGTCAACGATATCCTTGATATGTCGAAAGCGGAGAGCGGCCTGATAGAGATTAGCCCGGAACCTTATTATTATGATGACTTCCACAGTTATATAGATTCGGTCATACAGCCGCTTTGCGACGAAAAGAATATTAAACTTGTGTTTAACGCTTTTCCGATACCGGGCGTGACGCCGCTGATCGATAAACTGCGCATCAATCAGATATATTTCAATCTGCTTTCAAATGCCGTCAAGTTCACGCCGGAAGGCGGAGAAATCATAGTCACGGTGCGGGAGGAGCTGACTTCAGAAGCCCGGGATCGTATAATTGTGACTGTAAAAGACAACGGGATCGGCATGGATGATGAGTTTCAGAAGGTTATCTTTGAGCCGTTCACGCAGGAGGGCAGAGACGATTCTTCTGAAAAGAGAGGAAGCGGCCTGGGACTGGCAATCGTCAAGAAGATAGTGGATGCTTTCGGAGGTACTATAACTGTCAGCAGCCGTGTAAATGAGGGCACCGAGTTTAAAATGACGATGGAATTTGATTACGTCGTGGACGATAAGCGCAATGATGCGTACAGACGCAGATCCGGCGGTGCGGCAGATCTGACATTACTGCACGGGAAACGTCTGCTCCTCTGCGAAGATCATCCGCTTAATCAGGAGATCGCCAAGGCAATACTGTCAGAACAGGAGCTGTTAATAGATGTGGCGAATGACGGGCGGCAGGGAAGAGATATGTTTGCTGCTTCCCCTGCAGGGTATTACGACGGGATCCTTATGGATATACGCATGCCGGAAATGGATGGATACGAGGCGACTGCAGCGATAAGAAAGCTGGAACGCGCTGATGCGGAAACGGTGCCTATCATTGCCATGACTGCGGATGCATTTGCCGACGATGTGCAGAAATGTCTGGATGCGGGCATGTCGGGACATATTGCAAAGCCGATAGATGCCGGAGCAATGTTCAGAACTATATATGAAGTATTGATTAAATGACAGTTGAACGGAGGTGTTCACTATGACTTATTCTCCATCACTCAGTTCGGGTTTTGAGAAAACACAGAATAAAAGCAGGTTCCTTTCTTCATCCGGGATTTGTTCTCTGTGCACTGAAGACTGTGATTCAGTATGTGGTATCGCGCTGGCGGCTGTCATGGGCAGGCAGACGGTTTATCCTCTGACCACAGGGGCCAACCAGATAGCTTCCGAGAAAAAATATCCGCTGGATTATTCTCATTTCAATATCAACGGCCGTGTTTTCGGAGCAGTCGGCGCTGATGCATCTTATGAGGAGGCAGAAATCTACAATGTCGATCTTGCTGTCGAGTATGGTACTCTGAATAAAGTGAAGATGACGATGCCGGTGATCCAGCCTGCAGTAATAAAGCTGAACTGGCGGGATTATTTCGGCGGTGCGGCAATGACCGGCGTCACATGCATGGTGGGCGAAGGTGCGATGAGCAAGGATGAGGCACTGGTAATGGAAAACGGAAAAGTTACGGATTTTCCGTTTATGGGCGGCGTGATCGACAGCTTCAGGAAGTATTACCGCGGATTCGGACAGATCGTTCCGCAGTGCAACATTGAAGATGATATGTGCGGTGTGCCGGAGATCGCACTGACGAAGTACGGAGCTGAAGCTATCGAATTTAAATTCGGACAGTCGGCCAAGGGGACACAGCCTGTCAACAGACTGCCGGATCTTAAGACGGCTCTGGCAAGAAAAAGGCCGGATTTCTAGTGAAGCCCGATCCTGATGACGAGGATGTGCAGAAAAAATATGACGAAGGCGTCTGCCCGAACTTCTATATGTATGCAAGGCTGCCGCAGTGGAGCGAGGAGTTCTTTGCAGCAAGAATCCCGCAGCTGCGAAATATGGGCATGAAGAATGTATATTTCAAGATGGCAGGATATGACCCTGCGGATCTTGAGCGTGTGCTGAGGATAGCAGCTGCCAATCAGGTGGATATGGTAACATTTGACGGTGCCGGCGGGGGTTCAGGTTACAGTCCGTGCGAGATGATGAATGAGTGGTGCCTGCCGACCGCAGTAATGGAAAGCAGACTTGTGACGATCTGCAGGAAGCTCAGAAACGAGGGACTTGTATTGCCGGCCATCACTGTCACAGGCGGATTTGCCTCGGAGTCATCTGTTTTCAAGGCGCTGGCTCTGGGGGACGGAAATGTGCAGGCAGTCGGGCTCTGCAGGGCGCCGATGGCAGCTGCCATGAGTGCGAAAAATGTCGGAGAGGCGATCGTGTCCGGACATATTCCGGAACAGTTCAGGAAATACGGAACGACAAAAGAAGAAATATTTGCCGATCTGGCTGATCTCCGTGCGCTTTACGGAAAGCAGGCCAATGATTTTTCGGCGGGAGCAGTGGGCGTCTTTTCGTATCTGAATAAAATAGCCTTCGGTCTGCAGCATTTCGGAGCTCTGAACAGAAAGTTTGCCGTCGAGTATTTTGACAGGAGTGATCTGATTCCTCTGACTGAAGCTGCCGGGAAACTTTATCTGAATAGTGTTGTCCTGTTACGGGCTTTTTCTTTATACAGCTCACAGTCAGCGGTGCTGATGAGCGATTTTGAAGTACTGCCGGCAGTGCGGACCGCAATGCCGATGCTGAGGCTGATGTGGAATTCGGCCGTCTGTTTGCTGTTTCTGGCGGAAAAGGCTTTTCTTATATCCTGTTTCAGCCGTTCTGCATCGGCCGCACGTCCCGGGAGCACGATGGCAAATTCGTCGCCGCCGAATCTCGACAGGAATGCATCGTATGCGCTGCAGACGCTCTTGAGGATTTCTGCGGTTTCTTTGAGAGCTTTGTCGCCTGCGAGGTGCCCGTATGTGTCATTGATATGCTTGAAACTGTCGATATCCATGATGAGAAGACTGATATTACGGCCGTGTTCAAGTGAATCTTCCAGGTACTGGTCGAATTTTCTTCTGTTGTTGAGGCCAGTGAGAACGTCTGTCGATATTCTCCTGTCCTGCATGTCCATGTAAAGCAGAAGGAGAGACAGTGTCGATGCGGGCCAAACGGCAGGAAGACCGCAGCAAAGCACGGAAATGATGCCTCCGGTTACCGGGAAAAACAAAAATGACAGCAGAAACAGAAGCGCGTTTCTCTGCGATGTTGTTTTTACAAACCGGAGTTCTGATGCGACGTGAAAAGATGCAGCTCCGAGATAGCCGTATGAAATGATAAGCTGCAGCGGATACAGATCTCCGCGGTGATATATATTCAGCGCATCAATGTAAAACAGCAGATGGTTTAAAGGCGCTGTTGCACTGAAAAACAGAAGAACAAACACCGGCAGAAGCAGCAGCAGACGGGCTGTGTTGGAAAAGTATTTCCATTTATCGAGCCTGTATTCGATGAATCTGAGCCAGAAATAACCGATGACACCGGTATCGGCCATGTATATCACATTGATAAAGTTGTTGAAGGGAATCAGCGAAGTCCTGCCGCTGCTTTCTGTGATTACCCACAGCATATCGACGAACAGCACCACAAGTACCGACATCAGAACACGCAAAAAACAAATCACTTCCGTACTGTTGTCGCTGCCTTTAAGTTTAAAAATTATGAACAGAAGGATCAGAATGCAGATGGTGTTTAGTTCTATCGCAATCGCCTCGTGCATATGTTATTTCTGAACCAGTTTGTTAAGCGGTTTAAACGCCGGGGAGCTGGATCTTTCTGCCATTTCAAATAGTGCTGCATCGAGAGATGTCAGGGTTATGCCTGCGTATCTCATGCGCTGTCCGGCGTCTTTGCAGTCTGACTTTGCAAGGGAGCCGATGCAGTCGGATATTACAAAGACATTGTAGCCGGCATCTTTAAGATCGAGCGCGGTCAGCATGAGGCAGATATGTGCCTGGATACCGACGAGTATGACGGTCTTTTTCCCTGACTCTTCCAGCCGCTGTCTGAATTCTCCGGATCCCATTGCACTGAAGTCATCCTTGTCGACCGGCGAAAAACTGTCGTCCGGATCGCTGCCGTTACTGCAGATCGCCCTGCGGATCGGTTCGATCGTTTCGCCCAGGGCCTCAGTGTATTCCTGTACTGTGATTATCGGAAGATCCAGGATCTTCGCGCCTTTGATGAACTTGACAATGTTATCGGTCAGCTCATCTTTGTCATGGATGACAGGCATCATCTTTTTCTGGCAGTCAACAACAACCAGAAGCGCATCGTCTCTGTTTATTCTCAAATTATTCATTTGTTCCTCCGGAATGTCCGGACTTCAGTTTGCTGAGCCGGAAAACTGGTGCATATTAATCGAGTTGTTCTGTAATAGCCGCAAGAAGATCGTCGTATTCTTCGAATGCCGGGATGTCGGGATTGTCGGCCTTGATCTGATCTGTTGTTCTGAACAGGAACCCCGCCTTGCTGGCACGGATCATGCCGAGGTCATTGAAGCTGTCGCCTGAGGCAATAGTATTGAAACCGATCGATTGCAGTCCTTTGACGGTATTGAGTTTGGAGTCGCTGATGCGCATGTTGAATCCGGTGATCTCTCCGCTGTCGGCAACCTCAAGTGTGTTGCAGAACAGAGTCGGGTATCCGAGTTTCTTCATGAGCGGCATTGCGAATTGTGTGAATGTATCACTTACAATGATTGCCTGCCCCTGCTCGCGCAGTTTGCCCAGAAATTCTCTTGCGCCCGGAAGCGGATCGATTGTGGCGATAGTGTCCTGGATTTCTTTCAGGCCGAGGCCGTGCTCCTTAAGGATCTCGATACGCCATTTCATGAGTTTATCGTAATCAGGTTCGTCTCTGGTGGTGCGCTTAAGCTCCGGGATCCCGCCTCGCTTCAGAAAAAGCGATCCATATCTCAGGTACAACTACACCTTCCATATCCAAACATACAATATCCATAATTTCCTCCATACTTACAAGTTAATTTACTAACATATCAATTATAAATGAATCTGACGGTTTGTAAATAGAATTACGTAACAGATTCGCGGGCAAGAAGCTGTTGCCGGATCATTCATGAAACAGCACGGCGGGCGTGTGCAGACCTTGTTGGCAGTGAAAAAACATTACTGCTTTATCGATATTTAATTACATGATATCATATATCCAGAAATGAATAAGGAGGAACGAACCATGAAGGATCTCAAAAAAAACTGCAGAGTGGCGGTTATTCAGGCTGCCCCGGTAATGTTCGATAAGGCGGCGTGTATTGATAAAGCGGTGTCGCTGATCGCTGAGAGCGCTGCGGATGGCGCCGAGCTCATCGTATTCCCGGAGCTGTTTATCCCCGGGTATCCGTTCGGACTCACTTTCGGCTTCACCGTCGGGAGCAGGAACGAAGACGGAAGAAAAGACTGGAAATTATATTATGATAATTCTGTGGTGGTCCCGGGACCGGAGACCGGAAAACTGTGCGCGGCGGCAAAGGCTGCGGTGCATGGGTCAGCATGGGTCTCTCTGAAAGGGATGCTGTCACCGCGACCCTGTACAACTCGAATATAATTATTTCCCCGGAAGGGGAGATCGTATCCTGCCACAGAAAGCTCAAGCCGACAGGCGCCGAGCGTCTAGTGTGGGCGACGCCAACAAAGGCTACTTCCCGATGGCCGATACGCCGTGGGGTCCGGTCGGCTGCCTGATCTGCTGGGAGAGCTACATGCCGCTCGCAAGAGTCGCGCTCTACCAGAAGGGCGTTACGATCTACATTTCCGCGAATACCAACGACAACCCTGAATGGCAGGACACTATAAAACACATCGCCATAGAAGGGCACTGCTGGTTCATAAACGCAGATCTTTATTTCACCAGGAAATGTATCCGAACAATCTCCACTGCCCGGATGAAGTTGCTGTCCTTCCGGAAACAGTCTGCCGCGGCGGCAGCTGTGTCGTGGATCCGAGCGGACATTATGCGACCGATCCTGTGTGGACAAAGAGAATATAATCTACTGCGATCTCGATATGGATAAAGTGCCTGCGAGTCATATGGAATTCGATGCTGTCGGACATTATGCGCGGCCGGATGTGCTCGATCTGTGGGTCGCGGAGGAATGAGGCGGTCCGGCGATCACCGGAAGAAGAGAATAGGATCGGGAAATACTGAGAACCCGTAAAAAGGGAGGAATCGAAATAAGGTACCAACTCGCTGAAAAATCGGGGATTGGTACCTTATCCAATGGGTTACAGCGGCCGGCAGTGACTGACAGGCGAGAAAATCAGTGCTATTTGGGCATGAGCAGATCTTCAACCGCTGCAGCCCATTACTTAGGGTACCAAAATGAGTTGATTATCTTTATTGGTACCTTATTTTTGAATTCACTGTTTATGGCTGCCTGGCCAGTGATGCTGTCACGTTTACAAAAGCAAATAAAGGATTTTATTTACTAAAAGCCATTGACTTAAACTCAACTTTAAGTTGTATGCTGATACACAGATGAAGTTCAGAGCCGGCCTGAGCTGAATTCAGAGCCGGGGATGACCGGACATTACTATATTTATCAAAATACCATTGGAAAAAGGAGTCGATAGAATGTTAACGGAAAATGCAGAGAAATATCGCAGCAGACTGTTTGCGGCAGGAGCAGACTGTGAGGCCAAAGCCGGCGGCGGTTTTGCCGGGCAGCTGGAGAAAACTGATCCGGAGTTTGCGGAGCGTCTGGAAAACTTTATGTTTGATGAGGTGCCGCAGAATGATGATCTTGATGACAGGACGAGGAACATGGCGGTCCTCGCAGCACTGATCGGATGTCAGGGAATAGATCTTTTCAGAGAAATGGTGCCGGCGGCCTTCAATATGGGAGTCAGCCCGGTTGAGATAAAAGAAATCGTATATCAGGCAGTGGATTACTGCGGCTTCGGCAGAGTTTTTCCATTCATAAAGGCTGCCGACGAAGAACTTAAGAAACTCGGGATAAAGCTGCCGCTCGAACCGCAGGCAACAACCACGATGGAGAACAGGCTTGAGGCCGGCGCGCAGGCGCAGGTCGATATATTCGGACCGGGAATGAAGGAGTTTTATAAGAGCGGCCCTGAAGAAACGGTGCATATCAACCGCTGGCTCGCTGCAAACTGCTTCGGTGATTATTACACGAGAAAAGGCCTTGATCTTTAATGAACGCGAGATGATCACATTCTGCTTTATTGCCGCACAGGGCGGGTGCGAGCCGCAGCTGACAGCTCATGCCGGCGGGAATATGAACCTGGGCAATGATAAGGCGTTTCTGATCAAAATTGTATCACAGTGCCTTCCGTATATCGGATATCCGCGCTCTCTGAACGCGGTCACATGCATCAATAATGCAGCTGCAGCAAAGACAGGAAGCATGAAAGGACAGGGGAAATGAAATATACAGATAAAAACGAGTTTGATAAAGTCAATGTATTCGGAACGGGAGAACCGAACAGCGGTTTCGCGCAGTACTTTACAGGGGATTCATTCCTGAACCCGCTGACGGAATTCGGCAAGGCTCCGGTTTTTCTGGCGAACGTGACATTCGAGCCGGGATGCCGCAACAACTGGCACATACATCATGCTAAGAACGGCGGCGGGCAGATCCTGATCTGCACCGCGGGAGAGGGCTGGTATCAGGAAGAAGGCAAAGATGCAGTCAGCCTGGTACCGGGCATGGTCATTACGATACCGGCAGAAGTGAAGCACTGGCACGGCGCGAAGAAAGACAGCTGGTTCAGTCATATTGCCGTGGAATGTCCGGGCGAGGAATGCAGTAATGAATGGTGCGATCCAGTGACAGACGGTGAATACGCGAAACTGATCTGATTTCTGCATTGGCGAAAATCAGCCCGGACGCCGGATACACTAAACTTGTACAGCGTTGTAAATACAAAGGAAATAAAAGAGCTGCCATGTTATTGTATCAGCAGCTCTTGTTTTTTCGGGTTGTTCACTGCGGAACTGCGGACCGCGGGTACATCCGGAAGCTCCGGGCGGCAAGGAGCACATCGGTTATATCGTCGACAGAACAGGGTTTGAAGAATTTGAAAAGTTCGTCATGCAGGGTGTGACGCTGCCGGAGAAAGCGGAAGTGTTCAAGCCTCTGTACTGGAAGGGCCCGCATTTTGACAGATAGGCTAAAATTATATATATATCTTACGTACACGGCAAAACCGTGCTTCACAAAGCGCGGTCTTGTCGTTTTTGATTATGAAGTATATATCTGAAGAGGTATTGTACCCCGGCAGTTCTCCGATGATAAACTTGTAAATGAAAATGGAAGGAGAGAAGATGAAAAAAGAAACCTGGACACTTGCGCTGGGAATAGCGCTTCTGCCGCCGGTATGGGCGGTGCTGGCGCCTCATCTGGGCGTTGAAACAGGTGCTGTTGCGCTAATATGCGCCGGATTGTATGTCGCGAACGGCAATAAAGCCGGTGACGGAGTGCGTATTTCTGCCGGATTTCTTCTCGGTGATTTGTGGGCTTATCTGGCACTCGCGGCAATGCCGCGCCTTCCTCTGCCTGCAGGAGCCGCACTTTTCGTTACGCTTTTTGTCCTCGGCGGTCTGGCGGTGATACTCTCATCCTTTTGTCAGAAATTTATTTATCTGCCGTCATGGCTGTGCGGATGGGGCTATCGGACTTACGATAATGGGACCCGGCGGCATTGACGGTGCCGGGACTTATCCGCTGCAGATAGCGGCCGCAATGATGGCGGGGGTGTGGTATGTCGGGTGGGGTGTCGATAAATTCCAGAAATGGCTTATCTCACGAAATTAGTTGCGATGCCTTCTTCGTATTCCGGTTCAGGGACGCCGCTGGTTTTTCCCGCTTCTCTGCATTTCAGAAGATAGGCGAGATTTTCACCCAGAGTCCGCATCGTCTGCAGGCCTTCAAGATCCTGCAGAACTTCCTCGGGCGTGTTTCCGTGTACCTGATTCCAGTACTGTGATGAAACGACATGCATGCTGGAAATAAGGAAGTATTTATTAAGCCTGTCGAAGGCAGCGCTTGCTCCGCCCCGGCGGCACGAAACAACCGACGCGCCGAACATTCCTGCAAAATCATTACCGCCCGAAAAGAACAGCCTGTCAAGGAATGCGCAGACCTGAGCGCTCGCGCTCGCGTAATAAACAGGGGAGCCGATGATCATGGCATCGAATTCACCGATTCTTTCGTGTATGCTGTTCACGCCGTCATCAAATATACAGCGGCCGGTCATTCCGCATTTTCTGCAGGCGGTGCACTGGGGTACCGGTTTGCTTCCTACCCAGAATATTTCCGCTCCGATGCCATGTTCATTCAGTTTTTTTTCTACTTCATGCAGGGCTGTATATGTGCAGCCGTGTTCGTTCGGACTTCCGTTTATCATAAGTACTTTCATGTATATTTCCCTCTCTTGTCTGGTGCCTCGTCCGGATGTCCGGTTTTTATTCGAACAGTACCTTGAGGTTGGAGTATCTTCTTTCCTTATCAAGATCTTCATACGGAATGAATCTGAGCGCTGCGCTGTTGATGCAGTATCTGAGGCCGCCGCTTTCCGCAGGACCGTCAGGGAACACATGTCCGAGATGACAGTCGCCGCTGCGTGATCTTACTTCCGTCCTGTGCATCCCCAGCGTATCGTCTTCGTATTCTCTGATGACATCAGGCGATATTGGTTTGGAGAATGAAGGCCAGCCGCATCCTGATTCGAATTTATCGCCGGACTGAAAAAGCGGTTCGCCTGTCGTGACGTCAACATAGACGCCGTTCCTGAACTCGTCGCAGTACTCGCCGCTGTGCGGCGGTTCGGTGCCGTTCTCCTGCGTAACATGATACTGCACGTCAGTGAGGACTTTTTTCAGAGCTTCTTTGCTTTTTGCCAGGTATTCGGGTATAAATACTTCTTTCATTTGAATCTGCCTCCTTTAATGTCTTTATATTTATACTCTATTATAACGCCCGCCAAACAGCTGTTCATTAAACAAATCCGCTGAAATGTAGCTAAGGAGCATACACCGCACGGCTCTTATTCAGGTATTTCCCTGTTTCTGACCGGCTGCAGCAGGTCAGATCCTCTGGTGTTCCGGTAAAGATGATTTCTCCTCCGTTCTTGCCGCCGGCAGGTCCCATGTCGATGATCCAGTCGGCTTCGGCGATCAGTTCCAGTCGGTGTTCGACGACTGCCACGGTATTTCCCTGTTTTACCAGACGGCGCAGTAATGCCAGAAGTTGTTTCACATCGCTGTTGTGCAGCCCGGTGGTTGGTTCGTCGAGCACGTAGATATTGCCTTCTTTATTCAGTTCGCTCGCCAGTTTCAGCCGCTGCGTTTCCCCGCCGGAAAGCGTGCTTGTCGGCTGGCCGAGCGTCATATATCCGAGACCTACATCCTGAAGCGTTCTGAGCGGTTCGGTGATTTTAGGCTGCGTGAAGAATTCCAGGGCCTGATCGATCGTGAGACCAAGGACTTCCTCGATGTTTTTGCCGCCGTAAGTATAGCTGAGAGCAGTATCGTTATAGCGGCTGCCTCCGCATTCTTCGCATACGATGGCCACGGGATCCGCGAATGCCACGTTCGGCTTGATTTCGCCTTTTCCCTTGCAGGCCGGGCATGCTCCCTTGGAATTGAAGCTGAACCACTGGGCACTGACTCCGTTCTCTTTGCCGAACAGCTTGCGGATCACGTCCATTACTCCGGTATAAGTGGCGGGAGTGGAGCGGATGGATGTGCCGATAGGTTTCTGGTCGATGACTACTGCTTCCGGATTGCGGGAGACGAATTCTTCGCAGACCAGACTGCTCTTTCCTGAACCTGCTACACCTGTGACTGCAGTCAGCACGCCTTTCGGGATAGTGACGGAAACATCTTTCAGGTTGTGAAGGTTCGCGGTGTTCGATGGGATATCCCTCATCCCATGGGAGCGGGTTTTCGTTTATGAGGACGCCTTCTACGAGCGATTCTGCAGTAACAGTGCCGCTTTTCTTCAGTCCGTCCAGGTCTCCCTGGTAAACGATCTCACCGCCTTTGCTGCCGGAAAGCGGACCGATCTCGATGATGTGATCCGCCAGTTCGATCATCTGACGCGTGTGCTCCACGACGAGCACGGTGTTGTGTTTGTCGCGCAGGCTGAGCAGCAGATCACCGATGCGTCTGGCATCTGCCGGATGAAGGCCTGCGGTAGGTTCGTCGAAGACATAGGTGATATTGCTGAGACTGCTGCCGAGGTGACGCACCATTTTGAGACGCTGCGCTTCGCCGCCGGAGAGTGTGTCTGTGCGCCGGGAAAGACTCAGGTAGCCGAGTCCGACCTGCACCATATAGCGTAGGCTCTCGAGTATCTGTCCCGCTATCGCGTGTCCGAGCGGATCATTTATTTCTTCCAGGACGGGAAGAAGATCGCTGACCTGCATGGCGTAATAATCCGAAATATTGCGGCCGTTTATCTTTGATGCCAGCGCCGCCGGATTAAGGCCGCTGCCGCCGCAGACCGGGCACGGCGCTCTCTGCACGAACTGCATCGCTTCCGCCTGAGCTTCCTTTTTAAGACCGGATATGTCGCGGTTGAGGTACAGACGGTTGAATCTGGCTACGACCCCCTCATACGGAAGTTTGGATACCTGACCGGTGTTGTTGCGGATATAGTCCATGACGAGCGGTTCATCCGGACCTATGCGCAGGACCTTCCATTCCTCGTCAGTGTAATCTCTGAGCTTTTTGTCCGCGTCGAGGAGCGGATTGAAACGGTAATAAAAGTCCTGCCAGCTGCCGCCGAAAAACTGACGGAAGCGGATAGCACCTTCGTTGATTGATTTGTCGATGTCGAACATTTTCTCTTCGTCCAGCCGTACCTGTTCGCCGAGCCCGGTACAGGACGGGCACATCCCGTGCGGATGATTGAAGGAGTACGCCATTGCGCCTCCTGCACTGGGAACGCCTATCCTGGAAAACAGCAGACGTATCAGCGGCGCGACGTCAGATGCGGTCCCTACCGTAGAGCGCGCGTTCGAGCCGATGGGATGCTGATCCACAACGACACACGGCGTAAGATTGCGGATGTTTTCTACAGCAGGACGCTTGTAGCTCGGCAGGCGGTGACGCAGGAACAGCGGATATGTGGCCTGCCACTGGCGGATGCTTTCCGCCGCCACCGTGTCAAAAGCGAGCGAGCTCTTGCCGGAGCCGGAAATGCCCGCAAGCACAACGAATTTTTCTTTCGGAATATTAACATTGAGGTGTTTCAGATTGTTTTCCGATGCACCTTCTATTTCTATTGATTCTCTCATATGTTTCCCCTTTTGGTAATTGATATACATTACAATATGATATCATAACCATGAAAACAGCGGAACTGCAAAATACCTATGCAGTACCGGCATGCGCAGGAATCTACTGAGCGTGGATTGAAAAATACCGCGTCTTCAAGTAAACTTATTCAGGAGGTACGGAAATGGATAATGAAAGATCGGGAATGATCATCAGAGATCTCAGGATCAGCAGGGGCATGACGCAGAAACAGCTGGCGGACGCAATAGGCGTCAGCGACAAGGCTGTCTCTAAATGGGAGACGGGGATGGGAGCGCCGGATATATCGGTCGTTGGAATTCTCGCCGCCGAACTGGGCGTCAGCGCGGATGTTATTCTTTCCGGGAGCCTCGGCAGCAAAGAAGAAAGCAGCGGTAATATGAACAGAATGAATTTTTATGTCTGCCCGGAGTGCGGAAATGTCATGGCCGCTTCCGGCAGCGCAGAGGTGACATGCTGCGGGCGGAAAGTGCCCGCTATGAATGTGAAAGAAGCGAAGCCCGCAGATGACGGGCATCGCCTCGAAGTGTCGGAATCCGACGGTGAACTATATATCACTTTCAGCCACGAAATGACCAAAGAGCATTATATAGGTTTTGTCTGCGCGGTTAGATACGACCGTTTCCTGATGGTGCAGATGTTTCCGGAGCAGAGCTCCGAACTGCGCATGCCCGACATGCGTAAATGCAAATTATACTTCTGGTGCAGCCGGGACGGACTTTTCTTGCAGTAATGTCTTATTGGGTGATGACGGTTTTCCCCGACAGGACGTTTTTGTAGTCCTCGTAATTTTTTTCGAGGAGTGCCGGGGTATCAAGACCGTAAGGGCATCTCGATGCACAGGCTCCGCAGTGGAGACAGTCTTCGATCTTTTTCATCATCTCCTGAGATTCAGGCGTCAGCTGCGGTGCGAGCGGCATTCTTCTCATGAAGAGTGACATCCGTGCGCAGTCTTCGATCTGTATCCCCGCCGGGCACGGCTGACAGTAACCGCATCCGCGGCAGAAGTCGCCGGACAGCTGCTTACGGTCGGCGTTTATTACTGCCTGAAGTTCGTCGGTCAGTTCCGGCGGATTATCGATATATGACAGGAACTCATCAAGTTCCTTTTCTCTTTGTATTCCCCAGATCGGCAGGGCGTTTTCGTACTGCGAGATGTATGCGCAGGCGGCCGCCGAGTTGGAAATTAGTCCGCCTGCAAGAGCTTTCATGCAGATGAAGCCTATGCCGGCGTCTTCGCAGCCTTTCACCAGAGCGCGTTCTTGTTCACCTCCGATGTAGCTGAAAGGAAACTGCAGCGTATCGTAGGCGCCGCAGGCTATCGCTTCCCGGGCTATTTTAAGTCTGTGCTCTGTGATACCGATGAATCTGATTTTTCCCTGCCTTCTGGCTTCGATCATAGCGTCATACAGCCCGTCTTCACCGCCCGGGAGAGGACAGAACTCGGGATTGTGGAACTGATATACGTCAATATAATCTGTCCTGAGAGATTTAAGCGAAGTTTCGAGATCCTGCCAGAAGCCTTCGACATTATCAGAAGGTGTTTTGGTGGCGATGATGATTTTTTCGCGTCGGCCGTCTTTGAAGGCTTCGCCCATTTTTTCTTCACTGTCTGAATAAACCAGGGCGGTGTCGAAATATTCCATTCCGCCGTCCTGCGCTTTCTGCAGAAGATAAACGGCTTCGTTCATATCTACACGCTGAATCGGCAGGGCGCCGAAGGCGTTTCTTTCGACCGTAAGGCCGGTCTTGCCAATTTTGATTTTTGACATATAATAACTCCTTTGCCAACGTTATTTATTATTTACAGGTATGATTGTATCATCAATAAATCACGTTGAAAAGAAAGATTGCAGATGTTATCATGAACCAAAGGAGGATGAGATATGTTTTGCATAAAATGCGGAAAAGAAATCCCCGAAAATTCTGCGTTCTGCGAGCACTGCGGTGCCAGGCAGCTGCCGTATACTGTTCATCAGGAGGGCGCGGCAGATCATGATGATTCCGCTGACCCGGCTGAGACCGCAGGTCTGACAGGCACTGAAGATACAGCGGACCGGGCATCGGTGCAGGCTCCGTCTGATCCGTGGCACAGAGACAATGAAAAGAAGCATAAAGGCAAAATCGTGTTCGGCGTGATCGCCGGTCTGATTGTTGCGGCGGCGCTGATATTCTGGATAATTGCCGGCACTAAGCCGGAAGTGGATGTGCTTTCCAATGCATCTTTGTCCTCGGTTTCCGGATATAACGGATATGGCTATCTGACTTCGGACAGCATAAGTTCCGGACTGTCGGCTGAAACACTGCCGGAAGGCGTGGATAATACGGCGGAAAACCGTATGGACTGGGCAACTCTGATTTCGGTGCTCTCATATACTCCGGATAAATCGTACGACCTCAAAAATGGCGACAAGATAGTGATAACAGCGGGCGGCAATAAAGCGACCATAAATTCACTGGCGGATGATCTGGGGATCAGGATCAAGGGCCTCGGAGACAGCAGGACTATTACTGTAAGCGGGATCAGAGAACGATTTACGAACGGAAAAGATGTCGCGGATCATGGGGAAATGCTGAAAACACTGCGTACCGACGGTCGTCCTCTGATAAAAAAATACATTGCGGATAAAGTCAGCTGCAAGGTAACATCCATCAAATATTACAGAACTTATTTCATAAAATCTTCGCAGAAAATCGATTCGGTCTCAGATGCCCCGGATGATATTATTGCGGTGTTCTATAAAGTCAGGATCAGATACGGCGGCAATGCATACTCCGGCTACGGCGTTATTTATGTCAATAAAGCCAGCGATGATCTCAGGGCGTCCAACGTCATGAGCGGCATCAGAAAAACTTATTATGTCGGAAACGGTTACGGGTCTTTCGGGCAGGTGAAGAAAAAGATGAATGCACAGCTGAGATCCGGTGCGGGATATTCCTTTACATGGTATAAAGTTAAAAAGTGATCTGCCGAAATCGCGGTGAATTGTCATGCCGATACTACCACTTCTGAAACATGAGTGGTATAATAATAATTGTCAGAAAAAATACAATCTTTAAACAACTGGAGGTATAAAATGAAGGAATACGAATTATTCATTAACGGCAAGTTTATTCCTAACGGGAACAGAGAGATGCTCGAAGTTCTGAATCCGGCAACTGAAGAGGTCATCTCGAAAGTTCCGAAAGCAACAGTTGACGATGTAGATGCTGCTGTCGATGCGGCATATGAAGCTCAGAAATCATGGGCGAAAGTTCCTCCGATAGAGAGAGCCGGCTATCTTATGGAACTGGCACAGCTCGTTAAAGACAACGCTGAGCTGTTTGCAAAAACTAATACTGAAGAAAACGGAAAAATGCTCTGCCAGTCAACGGACGAGGCGGGCTGGCTGTCCGAATATATCATTTATTTCGCGCAGATGGCGCGCCACATGAAGGGCGAGATCATCCCGAGCGACCGTCCGAATGAAAACATATTACTGTATAAGATGCCTATCGGCGTAGTTGCGGGCATTATGCCATGGAACTTCCCGCTGTTCCTCATCGGAAGAAAAGTTGCTCCTGCACTCATTGCAGGCGACACTGTAGTATTGAAGCCTTCGAGCGATACGCCGAACGGATGCTACGAGTTCGCAAAACTTGTAGAGCAGAGTTCGCTCCCGCCGGGTGTCATCAATGTAGTATCGGGTTCCGGCTCGGTAGTCGGCGATGCTCTTTCGGGAAATCCTAAGGTGGCAATGGTATCGATGACAGGCAGCACTGAAGCAGGCAAGAAGATCATGGCCAGAGCGGCAGAGAATATTACCAAGGTCTCGCTGGAACTCGGCGGCAAGGCGCCTGTAATAGTAATGGACGATGCGAAGCTGGACGAAACGGTAGAACATGTCTTCAATTCGCGTATGATCAACTGCGGCCAGGTCTGCAATGCAGCTGAACGTGTCTATGTTCAGGAAGGTATTGCGGATGCGTTTATCGAAAAGATCACCAGGAAGATCTCGGAAGCCAAGTACGGAAATCCTCTGACGGATGCCGGCGCTGACATGGGTCCTATGATCAACCGCGCGCAGGTCGAGCATGTAGATGAACTCGTCCGGAGCGCGATCGCCGAGGGCGCGAAAGTCGTCTGCGGCGGCAAGCCGGCACAGATCGGCGGCAAGGGATTCTATTATGAGCCTACACTGGTTGTTAACTGCAAACATGAGATGCGTATCATGACAGAAGAAATCTTCGGACCAGTACTGCCGATCTCGACATTCAAGACGCTTGATGAAGCGATTGAAAAGGCCAACGACTGCGTATTCGGACTTACATCGTCGATTTATACTCAGAACACTGATGTAATGCTGAGAGCGCTCAATGAGATACACTTCGGAGAAACATATGTCAACCGTGAGCACTTCGAAGCCTTCCAGGGCTTCCACGCAGGAGTCAGACAGTCGGGTATCGGCGGCGATGACGGCGAACGCGGACTCGATGAATTCCTCGAGACACACGTATGCTACGTTGACTACGACATGAATGTACAGGGCTAAAAGCATAACGCACAGGGCCGGAGCTTTATGAACGCGCGTTAAAGTCTCGCTGCGCACGCGAAATACTGCTGAGGCTCAGGATATTACATGAAAATAATAATGACCCCGTTCGAATGATATGTACCCTCTTTACTGGACAACCAGTAAGGAGGGTATTTTTACAAGCTTATTTCTTTTTGTCTTTGTTCTTTTTTAACATTTTCCCTGTATGATGTCGCGCAGATCGTGAGGCAGGAAGGACAGCGCCTGCTCGTTGATCTCTTCGGGAACTCCGAAGTATGCTTCCGCGACTGCGCCTGCTATGGCAGCGGTGGTATCGCAGTCTCCGCCGATGCTGATGCAGTTCCTTATGCAGTCTTCGTAATCTTCGGCTTCAAGGAAACACTCAAAAGCCTGCGGGACTGAGCCCATGCAGGTTTCGCTGAATGCATATGACGGTCTTATTTCGTCGACGGTGAAGTCGATGCGGTAATATTTTTCCATTTCGCGTTTTATGTCTTCTTTGGTCCCGCCGCTCAGCGCTGTGAATATCGCCGCAGCTGTTGCTTCAGCGCCGTTGATGCCGTCCGGGTGATTGTGTGTTACTTCGGATGAGATGACCGCCCATTCACGGGCTTCTTCTATATCCGAAGCCATGAAGGCGCATGCCGAAACGCGCATCGCACTACCGTTGCCGAAGCTGTTGTACGGTTCGCTGCTGTCAGAAACCAGCCAGTTGCTGAAGCGTCCTCCGTATCCTGCGTCGGGATATTCGTTGCCGTAATATTTCATTTCCTCGATCATCATTTCGTGCAGAGAGCCTTCCCGTCCGCCGCTGAGATATCGCGCCAGTGCTGTCTTGACTGCGCAGGTCATGACCGTGTCGTCGGTAAAACTGCATCCGTCACTGAAAAGAGGGAAATCCTTTGTTTTGATATTGTTGAATTCATATTTTGAACCGGCCACATCACCTGCGACTGCTCCAATGCATGTACCTTTGATCATCACTCTGCCTTTCTCATCGATATCAAATCGTTCGCTGCTTTCATTCTTGTCGAATTTGTCAATAACTGCGAGCAGCACCGCAAATGCTCCTGCCAGGACCAGTTTCAGGGCCAGACTGATGTCGGTGCCGCTGAGAAAATGATCTGCAATAAGCAGGAGCAGAAAACTGAGCACAAATGCCGCGGCAGCTGATGACGCGATCAGATGTGACTCGCTGTTCGAACCGTTTTTCCGGTTATTGCTGTGTCTCGTCTTCATGGCTACATTGTATCATGCGTGCCGGCGCTCCGCAAATACCGGCAGCGCGCAGGGGGTGACTTTATGATAAAGCGGCTGCCGCATCCGGAGAAGGCTTATCTCCTTATGCGGCAGCCGCCGTAGGTTCATTGTGTTTGTGCACTAAGTTGTTGGCGCGTCGTCTTTAGATTCGGCCGCTGCGTCAGCCGCAGTTTCAGCTTCAGGTGCAGCTGCATCAGATGCGTCTGCAGTTTCAGCTTCAGCGGCAGTTTCTTCATCAGCATCGTCATGATGCATATACTTGGCTGCTTTTTCAGCTTTCTTCTTTGCTTTTGCTTCTTCCTTTTCAGCTTTCTTCCTGGCTTTTGATTCTTCAGCTTCGATCTGAGCTTTTTCATCTTCTTCAGAAGGAGCGGATTTTCTGCTCTTTGACGCAGAGTCTGTGAGACGTGCTGTCTGAGAAGATGATCTTGAAGTAGTCGATCTGCCTATGACTTTGGCATTGTCGACTTTGACAATGAGTCTGGCAAATACGAACATCGTTACGGCCCACATGTAATATGCGAATGTCTGTCCGACTATGTACTGGACCGCTTCGCCAAGTGCGCTCGATACCGATACGCCGTAGTTGCTGTAATACGATGAGATGTAGCTGATAGCTCCAACTGTCATGTAGACAGCGACTATTGCCGCGATGATCGCTATGACATACAGAACGTATACCAGAGGGCTCTTCTTTGCTGATGAATCATTTCCTTTACTTAATTTCATTAATTATACCTCCATTCGATTTGTCGTTTCCGGGTGCCTATATTCTGCAGAGATCCCCAAGGTTTTCAAAGATCTTTTCAGGCGGCCAGTCCCACCAGCGGATGTCAAGAAGACTTTCTATGGTCTCCGCGTCGAATCTCCTTCTGATAAATTCGGAAGGATTTCCGGCGACAATCCAGTATGGCGGCACAAGGCCGGACACGGTTGAATTGGCTCCGATAACGGCGCCGCTGCATATATGTGTGCCGGGCAGGACCGTTACATTTTCACCGATCCATACATCGTTCTCTATGACGGTATCTCCTTTATAAGGAAGATCTGAGATGTCCGGGACAGCCTTTTCCCAGCCATGACCCATCAGATGAAACGCGTATGTTGTCGTTGAATCGAGCCTTTGGTTTGCGCCGTTCATCATGAACTCCACGCCTCTTCCGATCGAGCAGAATTTTCCTATGATAAGGCGGTCGCCTAACTCTTCATAATGATATGTGACGTGCTCCTCGAATCGTTCGGGATGTACGTCATCTTCGTAGTATGTATAATCACCGGCCTCTATGTTCGGGCGTGTAATGACATTTTTAACAAAGACAATATTTCTGTTTTCTCTGTTTGGAAAGACCGCATTAGGGTCCGGTCCATATTCCATCACTGCCTCCTCTCAAGCCGGTGAAGATAATCAAACTCACTAATAGATAATATTGTTTTATACGGCGGATGTCAATGAAAAATGGCTAATTTCAGCTTAATTTCAGCTTTGACGGCCGTAAAGGTTTTGTGAATTCCGTCCGCACGGGGTGGACGGGGAGCGTCTTTATACGATACAATATCCGCATAGGTCCATAGTATTACAGGGGGTTGAAATGCACTTGAAAAAAGTAACTCGGAATCGGAAAGCATGCATGCGGAAAGCTGCGGTATTTGGTATTGCGGCAGTAATGCTTTTTACTTTTTTGCCCGCAGATGTCCGTGCGGACGACAGCGCTGCGACGGAAACTACGGTCAGCGGACTCCTTACCAAGAGGAATACAAGTTATAAAAAAACGACACCTATGACTGACATGGTCACTGTGGACAATGCCTACGGCAGAACAGCACAGCTTCAGGCATATGATTACGATACAAAAGAATATGTGACAAAATCGACGTATCAGCTCGATAATGCACAGACAAGTACTGTACAGCTGACATATGACAACTCGTGGAAGCCGTATTATTACTGCGCATGGAGGCTGGTGATACCCGCTGACGGGCAGTATTCGGCATACAGCCGGAAAATAAAAGTCTACAACACATTCCTGTCATGCAAAACGGCCGCAGTGCTGGATGCGGAGACGGGGGAAATCATCTTCAATAAAAACAGCACGACTAAGCGGGAGCCGGCGAGTATGACGAAGATCATGACAACGATACTTCTGCTCGAAAACAAAAGCCTGTCTTCAAAGGTGAAAATAACTCAGGAAGCGGATAATACTCCATGGGGACTGGGAATATCGAAAGGAGATACTCTTACTGTGAGACAGACCGTCTACTGCATGCTGCTTCCGTCTGCAAATGATGTTGCGTGTGCTGCCGGGACAGCAGTCAGCGGGTCGACCTCAAAATTCGCCGCTGCCATGACGGCAAAGGCGAAGGCGCTCGGATGCACCCGGACCAGTTTTAAAAATGCGCACGGACTGCACAGCAGCGGACATTATACCACGGCATACGACATGGGACTCATAATGAGATATGCTGTTACGGGCATGACGCAGACGAGAACGAATTTCGTAAAAAAAGTTCTCGCGGCTGAAAAGTATTCATTCACATCCGGCAAAAATAAAAAGTATACGGTCGCTACTACGGATGAACTGCTCGGTACCGACGGGTTCATCGGCGGCAAGACCGGTTACACAGATGAGGCGGGATATTGCTTCACCGGTGCGTTCACATACGGCGGACGTACTTATATTTCTGTAGTAATGGGGGCTGATTCTGTCTCCGGAAGATTTTCCGAGAGTGAAAAACTTATGACGTTCACAAAATACGCAGTCGACAACAACTACGGTACTCATTCGCAGGCAAAATAAAATGAAGCGTGATTATTTGTCTGCCGGGAAGACCTGTCCGCTGTAGAATACATGCATATTTCTGCCGCGGGATTTGGCGTCGTAAAGCGCTGCATCGGCTTCTTTGAACATCTTGCGGTAATTTGAATCGTTGCTGTTCGTGACGGAAATTCCGACACTGCAGGTGACACGGTCGAGATTGTCACGGAAGATATCACAGACGGATTCGGCTTTCTGCGCAATCATTTCATAAGATCCGGCGGACTGCATGAAAACAATAAATTCATCGCCGCCGACGCGGGCGATAATATCCTGTTTCCGGAAATTGCGTTCGACGATATCGGCTATTTTGATAAGCATCTGGTCGCCGATAAGATGACCGCGTTCGTCATTGACTTGCTTGAAATTGTCTATGTCGATAATCATCAGAGCATGAAGAGTGTTGGAATGCTGGTTCTCTAGTATCTGCTGTATCAGCGCTTCGGCAGTGACCTTGTTGTAGACGCCGGTCATCGGATCTTTGCGTATCGATTCTCTCAGCATGGCCTGCTCTTTCGAGATCGCTTCGGAAAATCTTACAGGATAGAATTCTTCACTGTCCTGGTTCGTGGCAGGGATCTGAGAGTGAACAGCGATTATTTTAAAACCATCGTCAGCCTCGCGTATGACGGCAGAAATTACTGTAGGCATTTTGACTTCAATATCTCCATGAAAGAATCTCACGATATCATAATATCCTACGAGGTAAAATAATTTTCCGCAGAGCGGTTTGACGTCCACCTGATGCTGCTCCACGGAATAATGATAAGGGTCGACTATGCTTTCCTTGCGTATGAGCGCAATTGTGTCGTCCCTGCCGATGGTGCGTTCGTTCGCACCGGTCCCGTTGAAAAAGATATCGTCGGTATAATAAGTATTGATTCTGTCAGGATCGCGGTCTTCCGCGTATTCCATAATGTATTTATCAAAGAACGCCTTTACATTGTTATAGTCCTGCATGTTGCTCCTCCGACGATTATTACGATATAATACATGTATTTTATACCAAATCTCCAAAAAACTCAATTGCCCTATTGCCCGGCTCCCGGATATATGTTATAACAGATGACTATAAGGGAAAAAGGAGGAGTCTGACAATGATCAAACTTGTAGCTGTCGATCTTGACGGCACACTGCTGACATCAGAAAAAAATGTTACAGACGACACGATAAAAACTATCCGCAAAGTAATGGATAAAGGAATATATTTCGTTATTTCTTCAGGCAGGAATTCCAAATCCGCAGCTCAGATACAGAAGATGATAGGAGCTGAAGGGCAACCGATGATCCTGCACAACGGAGCAATTATTTCGGACGGAACAGGACACGGCCGCTTAAGAGTGACAGATACTCTTTCAAGGCAGACTGCCAAAGAGTTTATGACATTCTGCAGGCAGAACGATCTTACCTGCGCGGTGATATTCGGAGACTGTGACGAGGTGGTGCTTAACAGGCATGATGCCGACGCGATGGAATCGTTCCGCAGATTCAGCCTTATCGACGATGCATATGTTGCCCTGGATTCCGACGAACTTGACAAGGCCGTTCCGGGATATGATGAGCCGAATAAAATGCTGGTATTCGAAAGAGATCCGGCGAAGATCGCGGAAGCGGAAAAGATTCTGACGAAAGCTTTCGGAGCAAGGCTTTCCGTCTATAAATCAGGCGACGAATATATTGATGCGATGCCGCAGGGCATGAACAAGGGCACGGGACTTTCGATCCTGATGAAAGAACTCGGAATAAAAAAGAATGAAGTGATGGCGATAGGGGACAGCGGCAACGATGTGGGTATGCTGAAACTCGCCAGCCTTTCAGTCGCAATGAAGAACGGTGAGCCATATACGAAAAAAGCCGCCAAGTTTATTACTGATACCAACGATAACGAGGGCGTCAAATCGGCGCTGGAGAAATTTATCAGCGTGAATGACAACCATAGAAATCTGAACTGACTGAATGTCAGTGAACGATGACAGAGCCGTCCGGATGGGCGGCTTTATAATTGGTAAGATAATCTTCGCTGTGGACATATCCCGCTGAAGCGATCCCTGCTTCGCTGCTTACTTCGTATGAATTGCCGTCCGCATAGGTGACCACATATGCTCCCGGGCCCGACACTGTATCTTTCTGTCTGTATATAACTGCAGAAATGCCGGTGAAATCAGATGCAGAAGGGTCTTTTTTATTGAGATAAATTGTGAGACCGCGGATATCTGCTGCTTTTCTTACTACTGAGAATGCTTCTCCGGACGCATCGGCCATGATCTTGAGATATGTGGTTTCCGTACCGTTTGCCAGACGGATCCGGCCGGCAGGATATATTCTGCCCGCTACGCCTGTAGTCAGTGTTTCATTTTCTGCTTCTCTGATAACCGAATCGATGGCAGCGGGAAGTGTGGCATAAATATCATCCACGGTTTTGTCGGGATCACCCGAATTGAAAAAGCTCTGTTTTTCAGTCGTGAACTTTCCGCCGCGGTATTCAGTAATGTAATGGTCGCCGGAGATGTACCGGAGTTCGGTGACTGCGTAATTATTGCTGATGCCGATGAATGTTACGGTGCCGTCCGCTTCTGCCAGATCTGTGATTTCCCGGGAAAGTCCGGCGGATGTGAAACCGGTCATTACCGGAACGTGACTGTTATAGCTTTCACTGGCGATAGTCTGAGCGGCAAGAATACAATTCCTGCATTCGAGCATGGATATTCTGCCTTTGACTTTGTTTATATATCCGATGTAGACGGGGAAAAGGAGAGCCGCAAGAATAGTAAGTATCACTAAAACGGTAGTGATTTCTATAAGCGTAAATCCTTTTTTTAGATTTTTCAGTTTGTCCGCCATAATAAAAATCCTCTTCTGCAATAATATTTTATCACAGAAGAGGACCTTATACTAATCAATTTATGAACGGCCGGTGACCTTTCTCTGGAAGAACTTTACGATTCGACCAGCGGTATTATTGCGACCGCAAGAGCCATGGCGGTGAAGTATTCTTTCAGCGATATCGGTGTGAAGCCGAACGCGTTTACAAAGAACGGGATAGTGATGACGGATGTTGTGAGTGCAAGTGCAGCGAGTGCGAGCCCCACAGCCACATGTTCTGCTTTGACAGACTGAAAATCGATTTTCTCTGCGATCTCATATTGAACGCCTGGAATATTTCACACATGGACATTGTCAGAAATGCCATTGTCATGCCGTCAGGACTGTTGGTGATCTCGAACTGCCCCCATTCGATATAGTGACCGATAAAATACGCGGCGAGCACGAGTATCGAGACGAAGGCGCCCTGATATATGATATCAACGCCGACACCGCCCGCGAAAACGCCGTCCCTGGAGTCACGCGGCTTTTTCAGCATTGAATCCTTTTCGCCGTGTTCCATTCCGAGTGCAAGTGCCGGAAGAGAGTCGGTTATAAGATTTATCCATAATATGTGTGCCGGCAGCAATATGGTGAACTGCAGCATTGTGGCCACAAATATGGCGACTACTTCCGATATGTTTGAGCTGAGCAGGAACTGGATAGCCTTGCGTATGTTGGCATAAACTTTTCTTCCTTCTTCAACGGCTGAGACTATGGTTGCAAAATTATCGTCCGCCAGTATCATATCGGCAACGTTCTTGGTGACGTCAGTGCCCGTTATGCCCATGCCGACGCCGATGTCAGCAGCCTTGATAGACGGCGCGTCGTTGACGCCGTCTCCTGTCATGGCAGTAACTTTACCGAGAGATTTCCAGGCGTTTACTATACGTACCTTATGCTCAGGCTGCACTCTTGCATATACAGAGAATTCGGTGATTCTCGAGGCGAGCTCTTCATCTGACATGTCGTCAAGTCTGGCTCCGAGGATGGCTTCATCAGGGTCGCTGAGGATGCCGAGATCCATCGCGATCGCAATTGCCGTGTCGAGCTGGTCGCCTGTGATCATTACCGGGCGTATGCCGGCTGAACGGCATTCGTCGACAGCAGCTTTGACTTCGGGTCTGATAGGGTCTATCATGCCGGTCATGCCGATAAATGTCAGCCCGTTTTCGATGGCTTCAGGCGCGCAGTTTTCAGGTGCTTTGTCGTAATCTCTGGAGGCAAGCGCGAGAACTCTGAGGGCTCTTCCTGCCATTCCTTTATTGGCTGCCGCGACTTTTTCCCGGAGTTCGTCAGTAAGATCGACAACACCATTCAGTGTCAGCATTCTGCTGCAGCTGCGGAGGAGCACGTCAGGGGCTCCCTTTGTAAACTGTATGAATCCGCCTTCGTGTTCATGCACCGTGGACATCATTTTTCGTCCTGAATCAAAAGGAGCTTCTCCGACACGCGGAAAGTCCGCTTTGAGTTCCTGCTTAGGCATGCCGCAGTTGAGCGCAAATTCGACAAGCGCACATTCGGTAGGTTCTCCTACCGCTTTTCCGGTATCGTCGAGTTCCGCATCAGAGCAAAGTGCCATTCCTCTGGCAAGCAGATCTTCATCTACGCCGAAATGATCGACTACTGTCATTTTGTTCTGTGTCAGCGTACCGGTTTTATCGGAGCAGATTATCTGAGCGCATCCGAGAGTTTCTACCGCGGTGAGCTTCCTTATTACTGCATTTCGTTTCGACATTTCGTGACGCCTATGGAGAGGACGATCGTAACAACGGCGACCAGACCTTCCGGAATAGCTGCCACCGCGAGCGATATCGCGAGCATGAATGTGTTGATCATGACATCAATATTGATCTTGCCGGCTTCGAGTATCCCGGCGACGAAAATGATCACGCATATTATCAGGACGAGTATAGTCAGTATCTTGCTGAGACCGTTAAGCTTCTGCTGAAGAGGCGTGATTTCGTTCTTCGCCTGTGTGAGTGCATCGGCGATCTTGCCCATTTCGGTATCCATACCGGTGGCGCATATTACTGCCTTGCCGCGGCCGTAGACGACGGTGCTTCCCATGTAGACCATGTTTTTCCTGTCTCCGAGCGGTACATCTTTTTCGCCTTCTTCGATCGACAGAGCAGCGTCTGTCTTGGTGACAGGTACTGATTCTCCGGTCAGTGCCGCTTCTTCGATTTTCATAGAAGCGCATTCGAGGATCCTGGCATCTGCCGGAACCGAGTCACCGGCTTCCAGAAGAATGATATCTCCCTGTACGAGGTCTTCGCTTTTGACCGTTTCGATTTTCCCGTTCCTCAGAACTTTAGAGGCGGGTGCGGTCATTTTCTTCAGAGCCTCAATCGCGTCTTCGGCCTTGCTTTCCTGGACGACTCCGAGTATGGAGTTCAGAATTACTACAAATAATATGATGAACACATCGGCAAAAGATTCATGTTCATACAATGATGTAACGAGTGACAGGGCTGCGGCGGCAAGAAGTACAATGATCATAGGATCCGCGATCTGATTGCCCAGCCTTTTCCATACGCTCGTTTTTTTGGGCTCTGCCAGTTTGTTTTTTCCAAACTTTTCAAGTCTGCCTGCCGCTTCTTCCGGGGCAAGTCCCGAGGATGTGGTTTTGAGAAGCGTGAGCATTTCGTCTTTGTCTGTCAAATAGCTTTTCATCTGTTGATGTCCTTTCGATAGAAATAGTTCAAATTACAAATACGGAATAAAAAAACCCACGTACAGCTACAGGCTATACATGAGTCTCATTCATTAAGGCAGCCCAGATCGTCTATGCAAGAAGATCATGATGTTGACCTGCCACACCGTCCGGTGCAAACTACTCCCTCATGGATTTTTTTGTTGCAAATTATTCTACCACATTTGCTGCGGCAAAGCAATAGGCCGGGTCGTATAAGCGTTGGATCTGCGTAATATGTATTTTACACATATTATTTATGCTATATATGTATTATATAAATTCAGAAAAATAAGGTATATTATGAAAATAAGAAAAATATACCCGCGTATAAAAACAACTGCACCCGGACAAGGTTTCTAAGACTGCAAGGTCTGGAAATACACAGTTATCATCTAAGTATTTTTTATAGGAGGAATTATTCAATGAGTGAAAGTAATGATCGCAGCGGATTTAATTCGTATTTCGGATTTCTGATGGCTGCTGTAGGATCGGCGGTCGGTTTCGGAAATATCTGGGGGTTCCCGTATAAGATGGGGACACACGGCGGATTTGCGTTTCTGATCTGCTATCTGGTCCTGGCTGTGCTCGTAGGGTTTGCTATTATGTTCGGAGAACTATATATCGGGCGCCGCGAGATGCTGGGGCCGGTCGGTTCGTACATGAAAGTCGGACAGGCAAATCACAGAAATCTGAATTTCATGGGCTGGCTGGCTATGCTGTCGGCGACATTCCTTATGGGATTCTACTGCACGCTGGGCGGCTATGTCATGAAGTATACTATTGCAAATCTGGGCAGTCTCCTGCATGCAGGCTGGGGAGTGAATAAAGACGCCTCTTCGTTCTTTACAACGTTTACGACGGATCAGGGACAGGCTGCGGTCTGGACAGTGATATTTGTTGTTCTGACCGCGCTTATATGCTTCGGAGGAGTATCCGGGGGCATAGAGAAATTCTGCAAGATAGGCATGCCTATGCTTTTTGTGATACTTCTTATAGTAATAATCAGATCTGTTACTCTTCCGGGAGCATCCGCGGGTCTTGCGTTCTGCTTCAAGCCGCAGTGGGACATGCTGGCGGGCAAACAGTTCGTGAATACGCTTGGAAGTGCAGGAGGGCAGATGTTCTTCTCGCTGTCGCTCGGCATGGGTGCAATGATAACATATGGTTCATATCTTACTAAAAAAGAGAACCTTGAAAGTTCGGCGTGGATTATAGTTATCTGCGATACTGTAGTGGCACTTATGGCGGCACTGGCTGTTTTCCCTGCTGTGTTCGCTTTTGGTATGGAGCCTGCAGGAGGTCCGGGACTGCTGTTCGTAACGATGCAGGCTGTATTCGATTCAATGGGTGCGATAGGTCCGGTCATGGGTATTATGTTCTACTTCCTGACAACTATAGCCGGTATTTCTTCTTCGATATCGCTGCTCGAGGTAGTGACTGTCTCGCTGCAGGAAATGACGGGAAAAGGAGATCCGTCGCAGGGATGGAGCAGGAAGAAAGCTATTCTTACCGGAGCTGTTGTCATAGGTATACTGAATATAGTAGTAGCACTTGACGGGCTGGGGGCGACTGGCCTTCCGCAGCCTCTCGGAATGTGCTGGCTCGACTTCTTCGACCTTCTGGCTGAAGGTCTGATGATGCCGTTCGGTGCACTGGTCATGTCACTGATCATCGGCTGGGTAGTGGGAAGAGATGCGGTCGAAAAAGAAGCTACGCTTGAAGGAAACAAATTCCGTGAACTGGGATTTTTCATGATATGTTCGAAGATCATCGCGCCGGTCGGAATGGCATTCATTCTGCTCGGCCAGATAGACTCGTTCTTCAGACTGGGTTTGTTCAGCCTGTAGAATCAGTTTTGTATTAAAAAACATGGGCGGTCAGGTGCCGCCCATATTTAATTGGATAAAAATAGCAAATAATATACAAATTATATTTAAATAAAAAAACCGTATAATACGATAAAAATGATTGATTAGTCTGTAAATTGCGACGGTGGTATCATTAAAGCAGGTCAGGAGATTAGAGATACCGTTAATTTGATCTCATGCGGTAAGAATTTGCCGGATAGATAAATGTTACGATCAGGGGAACTTAAGAAAGTGGAGAGTCTTAAGTTCCTTCGATTATTAAAAGTTTCTGCTGCGGAATGTGCATAGTATTACTCAAAACAGACCAAAGATCATCAAAGAAAAGCAATACTAAACCCTTTTTCAATTTTTTCTGTGAACGCACATGCACGGCGGAAATGCATCACACTTATTCATTAATTATTTTTATCTTAAAGGAGGGATATTTGCAATGAGTGAAAACAACAGCGGCTTTAATTCGTATTTCGGATTTCTTATGGCTGCAATCGGCTCGGCAATCGGTTTTGGAAACATCTGGGGCTTCCCGTATAAAATGGGTACCAACGGCGGTTTCGCATTCCTTATCTGTTATCTCGTACTCTGCGTATTCGTAGGATTCATCATTATGTTCGGCGAGCTCTTCCTGGGCCGCAGAGAGCAGAAGGGCCCTGTAGGGACCTATATGATGGTTGGAAAAAGAAACAACAAAAACTTTATGTTCATGGGATGGCTGGCTATGCTGTCGGCAATTTTCCTGATGGGATTCTACTGCACACTCGGCGGATATGTATTCAAGTACATGATCGCCAACCTCGGAAGCATGTTCCATGCAAGCTGGGGAGTCAATGCTGACGCTGCTACATACTTTACAACATTTGTAACAAGCGGCGGCCAGGCGGTTATCTGGACAATTGTATTTACAGTAGCTACAGCGCTTATATGCGTCGGCGGAGTATCAGGCGGGATCGAGAAGTTCTGCAAAGTCGGAATGCCTCTGCTCTTCCTCATACTTATTATCATAATCGTCAAAGCTGCACTGCTCCCTGGAGCAGGCGCAGGATTCGCATTCATCTTCAAGCCTCAGTGGTCGGCACTGGCAGGCAAACATCTCATTACAACACTCGGCGCAGCAGGAGGGCAGATGTTCTTCTCACTGTCGTTAGGAATGGGCGCAATGATCACTTACGGATCATACCTCGGCAAGGATAACAACCTGCAGAATTCATCGATCACAGTAGTATTCTTCGATACACTGGCAGCTCTGATGGCGGCATGCGCAGTATTCCCTGCAGTATTCGCTTTCGGAATGGAGCCTGCAGGAGGCCCTGGACTGCTGTTCGTAACGATGCAGAACGTATTCGATTCAATGGGAGCTGTTGGTCCTCTGTTCGGATTCCTGTTCTATCTGCTGACAACTATAGCCGGTATTTCATCATCGATCTCACTGCTGGAGGTTGCTACTGTATCCATTCAGGAACTCACCGGAAAAGGCGAGCTCAAAGACGGATGGGGAAGAACAAAGGCAATTGCAGTCGGCGCGGGAATAATCCTCGTACTGAACATAATCACTACACTGGACGGACTCGGCGGGACAGGAATGCCTCAGCCTCTCGGATTCTGCTGGCTCGACTTCTTCGACCTGTTCTCAGAAGGACTGATGATGCCGTTCGGAGCACTCGTAATGGCACTGATCATAGGCTGGATCACAGGAAAGGATGCAGTTATGGAGGAAGCTACACTGGAGGGAGAGAAGTTCCCTGCAATCAACTTCTACATGTTCTGCACGAAGATCATCGCACCTATCGGGATGGCATTCATTCTCTTAGGCCAGATCGATTCGTTCTTCAGCCTCGGACTCTTCAGCTAATAACATAAAAAACAACTGAAAAGAAACAGTAAAGAGTAATACGATCAATTGAAAAAACTGCACGGGCGGCGCAAGCTGCCCGTGTTTCTTATGTGAAAACAATCAGAATAATTTAATATAAATATTTTTTATGGATAGATAAATATCATTAATTAGCGGCACCATTATCCGAGTGTTATGATTATATCAGAAAATTGGGACAGATAAGAGATTTTAAGAGAGTCATAAAGGCAATCTATGGAAACACCTGGTTGCCGGATAAATAAATGTTATGATCAGGGGGAACTTAAGAAAGTGGAGAGTCTTAGGTTCCTTCGGTTATAAAAAAGATTTCTTTTATGGAGATGTGCATTTTTTTTTAAAGTATTGCTCATAATGATTATCAACAAGGAAAGGACTATTCATAAGTTATTTTTATCTATTACCGCACAGATCCATTGGAAATACACCACACTTATTCATTAAATACTTTTATTTAAAAGGAGGGATATTTGCAATGAGTGAAAACAATAGCGGCTTTAATTCGTATTTCGGATTTCTTATGGCTGCAATCGGCTCGGCAATCGGTTTTGGTAATATCTGGGGCTTCCCATATAAGATGGGTACGCACGGCGGCTTCGCCTTCCTGATCTGCTACCTCGTACTCTGCGTATTCGTAGGATTCATCATCATGTTCGGTGAACTCTTCCTCGGGCGCAGAGAGCAGAAGGGCCCTGTAGGGACCTATATGATGGTAGGAAAGAGAAACAACAAAAACTTTATGTTCATGGGATGGCTGGCTATGCTGTCGGCAGTTTTCCTGATGGGATTCTACTGCACTCTCGGCGGATATGTATTCAAGTACATGATCGCCAACCTCGGAAGCATGTTCCATGCAAGCTGGGGAGTCAATGCTGATCCGGCTACATTCTTTACAACATTCGTCACAAGCGGCGGCCAGGCGGTCGTCTGGACAGTACTGTTCGTAGTCGTAACAGCGCTGATCTGCGTCGGCGGAGTTGCGGGCGGAATCGAGAAGTTCTGCAAAGTCGGAATGCCTCTGCTCTTCCTCATACTTATTATCATGATCGTCAAAGCTGCACTGCTCCCTGGAGCAGGTGCAGGATTCGCATTCATCTTCAAGCCTCAGTGGTCGGCACTGGCAGGCAAACACCTTATTAATACCTTAGGCAGCGCAGGAGGCCAGATGTTCTTCTCACTGTCGTTAGGAATGGGCGCAATGATCACTTACGGATCATACCTCGGCAAGGATAACAACCTGCAGAATTCATCGATCACAGTAGTATTCTTCGATACACTGGCAGCTCTGATGGCGGCATGCGCAGTATTCCCTGCAGTATTCGCTTTCGGACTGGAGCCTGCAGGAGGCCCTGGACTGCTGTTCGTAACGATGCAGAACGTATTCAATTCGATGGGATCAGTTGGTCCTCTGTTCGGATTCCTGTTCTACATGCTGACAACTATAGCGGGAGTATCTTCATCGATCTCACTGCTGGAGGTTGCTACTGTATCTATTCAGGAACTCACAGGAAAAGGCGAGATCAAAGACGGATGGAGCAGAAAAAAGGCTATTCTAGTAAGTTCGACAATAATCCTGATTCTGAACATCATAACAACAGCAGACGGACTCGGCGGGACAGGAATGCCTCAGCCTCTCGGATTCTGCTGGCTCGACTTCTTCGACCTGTTCTCAGAAGGACTGATGATGCCGTTCGGAGCACTCGTAATGGCACTGATCATAGGCTGGATCACAGGAAAGGATGCAGTTATGGAGGAAGCTACACTGGAGGGAGAGAAATTCCCTGCAGTCAACTTCTACATGTTCTGCACGAAGATCGTCGCACCTATCGGAATGGCATTCATTCTCTTAGGCCAGATCGATTCGTTCTTCAGCCTCGGACTCTTCAGCATATAGCGTAAAGCCTGCTGAAAAAATGAGTGATACAAATTTGATAATCGAAAAATGCAGACGGTTCGCCGCCTGCATTTTTTTCGCCCGGTTCCGGCCTGACGGAGGTCCCGCCGGTCAATTATTCTTCACGGAGACCTCGATAAATGGAAAATAATGGGAAATAGCTAAAAGAGTGGTGTAAATTTTCAAAAAGCTGAAAAGTGCACCACCATTTTCAACGTTTGCGGGCCCTCAGCGGCGACGCAGAGGTGAATTCACCTGTTGAGTGCCAGCTCAATCGCTGAAGCCCCGTGAATGGTGGGGCAGATCCGACAAAAATGGAAATCTGCACCACCGCCCTCGTCACATCGATGCAGGCGATCATACTGCTCGCACGCTCAAACACTGTAACCCATTGGATTACACAGTTTTCTCACACATTTTGACCGAATGCAATTCACTCCGCATCAGGGGATCTACTGATCGAGGCTAACTATCTCATGGCCTCACTATGCTCAAGACCAGTTCTTTCATTATCTCGACTCTGCGTACTGTATTACAGCAGCTTAAACTGGTTCTTGTGGAATTCGATGATGCCGTCGTCGCGCAGCCGGCAGAGCTGAGCGCTCATGGCACTGCGGTCGACGGAGAGAAAGTCGGCGAGTTCCTGTCTGTTGAAGGGAATGATAAAAGTATTACTGCCGGAGTTTTCCGCGCAGGAGGAAAGATATGACATGAGTTTATCGCGTGTCGTTTTTTTTGTCATGTGGTTCATCTTGCCTGTGAGCATTACATTTTTTCGGGCGAGGATGCGGGTCATGTTTATTATCAGTATCTGGGCGTCAGTGTCGTGTTCCTTGGCAGCCAGCAGATCACGGAAGTTGATGAAGAGTATGAGACAGTCGCTGCTGGCTTCGACGCTTACAGGAATGGAGGTTATGCCGGCGCCGATGAATGCCTCGGCGAAGATGTCGCCTTTCTGCATCATGTTGATAATGGCGCGGCTGCCCCAGTAATCCTCGCGTATTACCATGACGCTGCCGGCGGCTACAATGCCTATTTCATTTATTTCGTCGCCGGCGCTGAGGATGAATTCCTCCTTCTTATATGAGCATGTCCGTGCTGAAAGTTTCCGGAGCGCGTGTTCGAGTCTGTCGGCCGGTATACCGCTGAAAAGCGGGTGGGATGTTAAAAAATTTAATTCATTTTTCATATTTTTCATTTACGTTGTAAATACAACGGACTCCTTGGCTGAAGTATATTATTATCCAACCATAAAGTCAAGAAGGGAGACGGAACGATGAAAAGAAAGATCATAAATATAGAAGAAGAAAAATGTAACGGATGCGGACTCTGCGCAAAAGCATGTCACGAAGGAGCTATCGGTATGGTGAACGGGAAAGCAAAACTCCTGAGAGATGATTACTGCGACGGCCTCGGCGACTGCCTGCCTGAATGTCCGACGGGAGCGATCACTTTTGTGGAGAGAGAAGCAGCGGCATATGATGCAGCGGCAGTGGAGAAAGGCAAACAGGCGAAAACGGCGGCAGCTGTTCCGCATATGTGCCCGGGCTCGATGGCAAGGACGATCAGCAGAGCGGAAAGCAATCGGTCGTGCGAGGCAGGATCGCAGCGTGAGGCAGGGGCGCCGTGCGAATCAGGATCACCGTGCGCGTCTTCCGTGCCTGCGGAGATGCAGAGTGAACTCAGACAGTGGCCGGTGCAGATCAAGCTTGCGCCTGTGAATGCGCCTTACTTCGACGGGGCGAACCTGCTCGTGGCAGCGGACTGCACAGCGTATGCATATGCGGGATTCCACAGAGACTTTATCAGGAATCATGTGACTCTGATAGGGTGCCCGAAACTGGATATGGTAGATTACTCGGAAAAAATTACCGGGATAATTAAAAACAACAATATAAAAAGCGTAAAAATAGTGCGCATGGAAGTGCCGTGCTGCGGCGGAATAGAAATTGCCGTCAAAAAAGCATTGCAGGACAGCGGAAAATTCATTCCGTGGAGCGTAGTAACCATTTCAACAGAAGGAAAGATCCTGGAAGATCTATAGGAGGAAAAGACAATGGAAAAAATGTTTTGTTATCAGTGTGAACAGACAGCGGGATGCACGGGATGCATGGGGAATACAGGAGTGTGCGGGAAGAGCTCGGAAGTAGCGGGTCTTCAGGACGAACTTACAGGAGCTCTTATCGGGCTGGCGAACAAGTACGGCGAAAGCACGGGAAGCGCTGCAGCCGACAAGGCAGTAATAGATGCGCTCTTTACGACTATTACTAATGTGAACTTCAACCCTGTCACGGTGCAGGTGCAGATCGACAATGTCCGTTCGTTCGGAACCGAGAACGAATATGACATGAAAGCGCTCTGGCATGAGAACGAAGACATCCGTTCGCTCAAGTCGCTGATACTGTTCGGCATCAGAGGAATGTCGGCGTACGCGCATCACGCGGCCGCGCTCGGTTATACAGACCGGGAAGTGAATGACTTCTTCCTGAAGGCGCTCCGCATGGTCGGCTCAGATGCCGGAATGGATGAGCTCCTTCCGGTAGTCCTCGAAGTGGGCGAGAAGAATTTCAAGTGCATGTCGCTTCTTGACAAGGCGAATACAGAGAGCTACGGAACACCTGCACCTGTGACAGTGCCGCTGAAAATCGAAAAGGGCCCGTTCATCGTTATAAGCGGACATGATCTGCGCGACCTTAAGCTTCTGCTGGAACAGACGGAAGGAAAAGGCATCAATATTTATACGCACGGAGAAATGCTGCCGGCTCACGGATATCCTGAACTCAAAAAGTATCCGCAGCTGAAGGGCAATTTCGGAACCGCATGGCAGAATCAGCAGAAAGAGTTTGCTGATATTCCGGCACCTGTGCTTTTCACGACGAACTGTATCATGCCGGTCAGGGACAGCTACCAGGACAGAGTGTTCACGACATCTGTCGTATCGTATCCGGAAATCAGACATATCGGCGATGATAAAGATTTCAGTGCAGTAATAGAGAAGGCGCTGGAGCTCGGCGGGTATGCGGAAGATACGCAGTTCACGGGCATCAACGGCGGTGAAGTCGTAACAACAGGGTTCGGACACGATGCGATCCTATCCCATGCGGGTGAAGTTGTCGATGCCGTGAAGAAGGGCGACATCAGTCATTTCTTCCTCGTCGGCGGATGCGACGGTGCAAAACCGGGCAGAAATTACTACACTGAATTTGTGAAAAAGGCACCGCAGGATTCGATCATCCTTTCCTGCGCATGCGGAAAGTTCAGATTCAACGATCTCGACCTCGGCACAGTGGCGGGACTTCCGAGATATATGGATCTTGGTCAGTGCAATGATGCGTTCGGTGCAATCAAAGTTGCGGTGGCGCTTGCCGAGGCGTTCGACTGCGAAGTGAATGATCTTCCGTTGTCGATAGTGCTCTCGTGGTATGAGCAGAAAGCGGTCTGCATATTGCTTACACTTCTGTACCTCGGCATCAAAGATATTCTGCTCGGGCCTACACTGCCTGCATTCGTGTCACCTAATGTACTTAACGTCCTTGTTGAGAATTACAATATCGGGCCTACATCAACACCGGATGTGGATCTTGCAAAACTGCTCGGATAGGATAAGAAAGTGAAATAATAATTACCGTTTAAACAAAGAACTGCTGCTCCGGATAAGAAAAGAAACGTATCCGGGAGCGGCGGTTCTTTGTTTTTGACGGGCAGCGCAAACAGAATGCGGTCTAAACAAAGAAAAAAATTGAAAAATAAAGCAGAAAACTAAAATAATATAGAATATAAATTAAAATAATATTAAAAAAATCAAATAAAACATTGACACAGATAAATAAAATAGAGTATAATCCCGTCTTTGACAGTAAAAAAAGAAAAAAACTCCCGGAGTCACTGAAAACTCAGCAGACTTCGGGAGAGTGTTTTTTATGCGAATGGCGTAATAGATATCAAAGGCCTTTCGATCTTCTGCAGCATCCTCGCATACTTTTCTCTGTGGAAAGTTCATAGTCAGTGCGGAATCCGGCGAAACGATGCAGATCATCAGTGAGCTTGGTCCTCTTGTATGCCGGAGTATATCCGCTGCTGCCAAGCTTGGTCACATCCATGGAACGCAGTGTTCCTATGATCTCACTGCAAGTGTATTTCCCGCCAAGTTTGTTTTCGAGTATCCGATAAACGAGCAGTGCTATGAAGCATGTCATGAAGTGTGCTTTGATCCGGTCATCTCTTTTGAGATAGACCGGTCTTGCTTCAAATTCCGATTTCATGATCCGGAAAGATTCTTCTATTTCCCATCGTCCCTTGTTTATCCTGACGATATCGGCAGGATCGTCATCGAGGTTCGTGCATACGGCATAAAAACCATCATATCGTGCTTCGTCTGCGATGCGGTCTTCATCGAGCCTGTAAATCTTTTTTTCTGCTATTTCACCATCGACAGTCACCAGTTTTTTTTCAATGAATCGTTTGGCGTCATTGGGCCGTTTGTTATCTATCGCTGATGGACTGCGCTCAAGGAACTTTCTGGCTCTTTCAACCTGGCGGTTGCGTATCTCCGACTGATATGCTTTGTATTTTAGGGAATATGATACTATCATGGTCTGGTCGAATCCGATATCTCTTTTCTCATCATAACCTTCAATGTAACGCTGCTTGTAGAATATCCTGTTGCGGTTTTCCGGTGTGTCTTCGATATCCCGTATATCATATTTGGTACTGCTGCCTTCCAGCTGCCAGCCTTCTGGAGAAAGGGCCCAGGCTTTCAGCTCTTTATTTAGTTTCCTCACAGACTGAGCCGTTATGAAACTCCGCTCACCAAAATTGTTGAACTTTCTGTTGCTTTCGGAAGAAAGTCCTGCGTCAGTACATACTATGAATCTTGAAAGTTCAAAATCTCTAACTATCTGTTTCTCGAGAGGTGTGAGAGTCAGCTGTTCGTTCGTGTTGCCATCGTGTATCGAGAATGCGAGGGGTATCCCGGAGCGGTCTATGAACAGGCCCATCTCAACTATCGGCCCGGGCTGGTGGTCTTTGCTCTGTCCGTATTTCTTTATGCCTTCCTCCATTTCCGTTGAAAAGAAATAGTTTGTGCAGTCATAGTAGAGCACACCGGTTTTTCTGGGAATGACATTCAGTGAGTTTTTGTAGAGTTTTTCCTGTATGAACTGTGATTCTTCAGATATGACAGAAAGGGCACGATATATCTGATGCAGTTCAAAATCAGGCTGCTCGAACAGATCTTTTGAGGATCCAAAACTTGAAAGTTTTGATGAAGGATACAGTATCCTTTCATAAACGAGTCTTGAAAGGATCGAATCAAAATCGTATGTGAAATCATGTCTTTCGGATATTTTGCGGCATATATATGGCAGTTTCAGATCATGATACAGCTTTTGAAGGAAAAGATATCCGACATTGAACGATCTCTGTTCATCTATGGGTATGATGGCATCGGTCATCATAGGGATCAGGACCTTGTGATTGTTTGCTTCTTCATGTTCATTGAGAGCAGCAACATGATCTCTTGCCCAGGCCTCGGCATCATCGACACCATATTTTTCTTTTATCTCGTTTGCCGTACCGAGCCGTTTCACGGTTTCAGACGAACGTTTGCCGTTGCGTTTGACGGAACGGATCACGTAAAATGAATCACCGCTTTTCGTATGATTGATAGTAAGTCGCATGACAGATCTCCTTTCGGATACCGGCACATATCGTAGGTACCCTAAGGATATTATACTGTATATTACGCTATTACGCAATACACAATATCAAAATTTGCCAAAAAAATTAGCCCTTCCAAGGCTTGCGGGTTTTACAGGTGTCAAACATCCGAATATAAATTAAAATAATATTAAAAAAATCAAATAAAACATTGACACAGATAAATAAAATAGAGTATAATTCAATCAAAGAAGCATAGAAATATCATCAATGCAGTCCGGTAAACTGCATTGTAGCGTTAATGGGTAGTTGGATTATTTCATGTTACTGGAATATAGCGGCAATGGATGAAGGTATACCATAGCAGTTTTTTGGTATACAGAAAGTGTACCGTTGTCTGCATATAACCGTGTGAAATTGAAAAGGGCAAACCGGAAGTGATTCCGGGACGCAAAACTAAAGGGTCTTGTAATGAGACAGCCAGCTGCCATTTACTCACAAAGATGGGTTTTATCAATGGCGGTTTTTTGTTTGGGATGACCGGGCAGAGAACCAGCACGGAGGGAGTTGTTAGGTATGAAGAGCATGAAGAATGGATTGTTCAACAGATTAGTTGCGGTCGTTCTGGCATTGGCAATGCTGCTGGTATTTCCGGTAGTCTCATTTGCCGATGTTTTTGCGGGTTCGGGCGATGTGACAGAATCTGCTCAGGAAGCAAATTCCGGCAGCACGAGTCAGGCCGCAGAAAGCGGAACATCCGGAACTGATGAACAGAAAGCTGCGGATACCGCAGGGCAGACGGGAAATGAAAGCGCCGGCACGGGATCGGACAGCACGAAATCAGACAGCACCGCGTCTGACGGGAGTGCTTCCGGTGCGAGTGCAAATTCCGGGGAAGCAGACGCTGATCAGAACGCGGATGCCGATGCGGAAAAGGATGCGGAAACAAAATATCCGGCGGCCAATTTCGAGCGGACGCTTTCCGATGGTACGAAAGTAAACGTCAACGCTCCTGAGGGTGCGTTCCCTGCCGGAACAATAATGAAGGTTACCGAAGTATCGGACAGCGCTGTGGAAGATGAGGTCAGGGACGTTTCGGAAGATAAAATCTCCGAAATGAAGGCCATGGATATTTCATTCCTTTACACAGACAAAAACGGGAATATCAAAGAGATCGAACCGAACACCGAAGTCAGTGTACAGTTTTCTGTTGTGGGAATGCAGGGCGACGGACTGAAGGTTTATCATATCGATGATAAAACGAAAGCGGCGGAAGAAGTTGCTTCCAGCGCATCTTCAACACATGCTGCAGTCACTACTGCTGATTTCTCTATCTATGTAATTGCCAACGGAGAAGCTCAGACTGCTGAAAGTTCCACAAGCAAATATAAAATGAACGTCGGAGATTCTATTGAATTGACAGATGATTCGGGACACTACGGGAAATGGAAGATATTAAGCGGATCTGCCAATATATCTTTATACGGGCAAAATGGATATTACAACAATAAGTGGGACTATATTGCGAGCACGATGGTTTATGCAGAAAACTCCGGAGATGCAATAGTATCATATACTTACAGCTATACGCAGTACAGCGGCAAAAGCAATAATGGAAGTAAAGTAACAAAAACTGATTATTTCTATATCACTGTAAACTCAGGCAAACTAACGGTCACATATCACAGTAATGGCGGATCGGCCGCAGCGCCTGCGGCAGTCGAAGCAAGTTCAGGCGATGAAGTCGTTATGCCGGCATATTTGGGAATAAAGTCGGGATATAATTTTATCGGCTGGAGCACTGACAGTGATGCCAACGGACAAGGGTCCGGACATTATACTAAGGCGGTATATCTGCCGGGCGGTACTTATACTGTGGAAGACAGCAATGTGAAACTGTATGCGGTATGGGCAGCGACAGATGTTACTGATGCGGAATTCTATATCCGCCTGGACGGACAGATCCCTACAGAGCCTCAGGGCCACGATTCAGCCGGATACACCGGCGCTATTGCCATACCGGGCGCTATCAAGGCGGGATGCGGTTACTTCTATACCAATTCCACGGCCGGTGTAGGATCGCAGCTGGCAAAGCAGCCGTCGGAGACTGATATTGCAGCAGCCTGCAGCAATGGAACGAAACACATAAGGATAAGACGCAGATACAATATGACGATACCAAGTATGTTTTATGGTATGTCGTTAAACATGAATCAACATGGCATATAGACGGAGTGCTGCTTGACAAAGCCAAGGTCAATCTGTCGTATAACCCTAATGCGCCTGCAGGCACATGGAGCAATATGCCGGATGGAAGTCAGTATGCAGTCGGAGCGACAGCAGAAGTAAGCAATAAGGTTCCAGTACGCAGCGGATATATTTTCACGGGCTGGAATACAAGCAGGGACGGGACCGGAACAGCCTACGCGGCAAGCACGGATACCGACAGCGTGACATTCACGATAAATGAAGCAACTACACTTTATGCGCAGTGGATACCGAAGTCGAATACTCCGTACACAGTCAAACACTGGATCCCGGATTCTCAGGCAGAAAGCGGATACTCTGTTGTGGAAAGCAAAACACAGACCAAGTACGGCAAGACAGACACAGAAGTAACAGAAACACCTGCAGCCGTCAGCATCGACGGATATGTATATGATGATGAGACCACAATGGCTCAAAAGGGAGACACGAAGTGGATCATCACGGATGACGGTTCGCTGGTGATCAACCTTTACTATAAAGCACAGAAATCGATAACGATCAAAGCAAAAGACGGATCGAAAACTTACGACGGGACCGCGCTCACGGATCAGGGCTATGAGATCACGAGCGGCTCGCTCAATGAGGGAGATTCGCTCTCAAGCGTAAAGGTCGACGGCACGATAACAGATGCCGGCACACAGACAGCGACAGCGAGCGGCGCCGTAATAAAGAACGGAACCAAAGATGTTACTGCGAACTACAATATCACTTATGAACCGGGTACGCTGACAGTTGATCCTGTTCCTGTAACGATAACAGCGAAGAACGATCACAAGACGTACGACGGAACAGCTCTGACAAACAGCGGCTATGATGTGACCGGGAACTTCGTGGGATCGGACGGACTGGCAGACGTTACAGTAAGCGGTTCCAGAACTTTCGTCGGAACATCAGCGAATACAGTCGACAGTTATACATTTAAAGAAGGAACCAAGGCTTCCAACTATGCAGTAACGAAGGTCAACGGAACGCTGACGATCGATCAGGCGTCGATAGCTATTGCGGTAACGGCGGACAATGCGGAAAAGGCCTATGACGGAACTGCACTTACAAAAGGTACATATACGACAGCCGGAGATCTCGCGTCGGGCGACAAGATCACAGGCGTCACAGTTTCAGGTCAGCAGATCGATGCGGGAACAGGCCTGAACGTCCCTGCCGGTGCAGTCATTATGCACGGTGATACGGATGTATCGGAGAACTATGTTGTTACATATAATAAAGGTTCCCTGAAAGTAACGCCTGCTGCGGTCGAGCTGACAGCCGGCAGCAAAACAAGAGCATATGACGGAACTGCCCTGATATATAACAGCTACAGCATAACAAAAGGACAGTTCTACGGAAACGACGGGCTCGCATCGGTAACGGTGAGCGGCTCACAGACGACAGTCGGGACATCGGCAAACACGATCTCGGCCCATTCATTAAAGGAAGGAACAAAAGCAGGAAACTATAATATTACATATAAACCGGGGACACTGGAGATCACACAGGCCTCGATCCCTGTAACAATTACAGCGGGAAGTCTGGAAGCACCGTATTCAGGAGCTGCCATTTCCACAAATAATTACAGCATCACGAGCGGAAAGCTGGCGGGGAATGACAGGATCAGCAGCGTAACAGTTTCCGGAAGCCGGAAAGATGCGGGTCGTTCGGATAACATTGCCAGCTATGCTGTCATCATGAACGGAACAGAAAATGTGACTGCGAATTACCAGATCACATATTTGCCGGGAACGCTGAAGGTAACACCGATAAGTGTAGAACTCACGGCGAACAGTGCATCTAAGGAATATGACGGAATTGCACTTACGGACGGCGGATACTCGGTCACGGGCGGAGCGTTCATAGGCAATGACGGTCTGGCGGCAGTAACGGTCGAAGGATCGAGAACCCATGTCGGAACGGCGGATAATATAATTAAAGGTTATCTGCTCAAGGCGGGTACCAATGCGGATAACTACACTATTACCAGGAAACCGGGCAAGCTGGAAGTAACGAACAATAACCCTCGGGCAATCACCGTGACAGCGGAGGGTGCCAGCAGGACATATGACGGAACAGCGCTGACACAGAGCGGATATGACCTCACAGAAGGAACACTTGCGAAAGGAGACCATATTACTGCAGTAACGTCAGGTTCTCAGACAAACGCCGGCGAGTCGTCGAATATCATTACTGAGGTCAAGGTGATCCACAGCGACGGAACAGACGTAAGCGCGAATTACAGAATATCGACAAAAGCCGGCACTCTGAAGGTCAACAGGGAAAAGATCGAGCTCACTGCCGGAAGCAAGACCAGGGCATATAACGGAACGGCTCTGACAGACAGCAGCTATACCCAGACCGGCGGAACATTCTACGGAAACGACGGGATAGAAACAGCAACAGTCGAAGGATCGCAGACTCTGACGGGAACATCGGCGAATACGATCACATCACATACGTTCAAAACGGGAACGATATCAGGCAACTATGAGGTATCGTACAAACCGGGAACGCTGGAAGTCACAAAAGGCTCTATAGCTCTCAAAGTAACGGCAGCGAGCGATTCGAAAACATATGACGGTTCGGCACTCGCCAATGACAGATACAGTGCAGAGGGACTCGCCGGAAGCGACGCTATAAGCAGTGTAAAAGTCGCAGGCAGTATTACTGATGCCGGCACAGCGGCCAACAAGGCGGAAGATGCAGTCGTAATGCATACAAATGCAGACGGCTCGAAGACAGATGTAACTGAAAATTACAGCATCAGCTATAAGGACGGTTCACTGAATGTCAGTCCGGTCGCGATACAGCTGACAGCGGACAGCGCAAGCAAGCCTTATGACGGAACAGCTCTTACAGCAGACGGATACACGGTTTCGAACGGCAAGTTTGTCGGAACGGACGGACTGGCAAAAGTCAAAGTCGAAGGTTCGCAGACACTGGTCGGAACGACGGCTAATGAGATCAAGGGACATACGTTAAAGGACGGAACGAAAGCACAGAACTATACTATAACATATCAGCCGGGAACGCTGGAAGTCACAAAAGCTTCCATAGCACTTACTATTACAGCTGACAGCGCTGAAAGAGCGTACAACGGAGAAGATCTTACAAAGAGTACATATACAAAGAAAGGTACTCTGGCTAACGGAGATGAAATCACCGGCGTAACAGTAAGCGGAGCGCAGAAGAATGCGGGAAGTTCGGATAATACAGCGAGCGCTGCGGTTATCAGTCATACAAATGCGGACGGAACAAAGACGGATGTTACTCAGAACTATGCAATAACATATAAGAACGGCACGCTTAAGGTGAATCCGGCTGCAGTAGAACTGACAGCAGGCAGTGCAGAGAAAGTTTATAACGGACTGCCTCTTACAGACGGCAGCTATGAAATAACAAAAGGCGCATTCGTCGGAACAGACGGAATTAAGAGTGCAGTGGTCAGCGGTTCGCAGACACTGGTCGGAGACTCCGCAAACACGATCACGAGCCATGTGCTGAAGGAAGGAACGAAAGCCGGGAACTATGCGATAACGTACAAACCGGGGACGCTGAAAGTTACAAAAGCTTCCATAGCACTTACTATTACAGCTGACAGCGCTGAAAGAGCGTACAACGGAGAAGATCTTACAAAGAGTACATATACAAAAGAAGGTACTCTGGCTAACGGAGATGAAATCACCGGCGTAACAGTAAGCGGAGCGCAGAAGAATGCGGGAAGTTCGGATAATACAGCGAGCGCTGCGGTTATCAGTCATACAAATGCGGACGGAACAAAGACGGATGTTACTCAGAACTATGCAATAACATATAAGAACGGCACGCTTAAGGTGAATCCGGCCGAAGTCAATGTAACGACGCCGGATGCTGACAAGACGTACGACGGAACGTATCTTACCGCAGCAGGCGAAATGACCGGACTGGTCAACGGCGAAACGGCAACGTTCACGACTACCGGTAAACAGGAGGCGGTCGGATCGAGCGACAATACATATTCGCTGACATGGAACGGGACTGCCAACAAAGAAATTATAATGTAAACGAGTCGATCGGCACATTAACGGTCAAAGAGAACGATGCGACAATAACAGTGACGACGACGGGCGGCAAGTTCACGTATGACGGGACCGTGCACGGCGCGACAGTAGCCGTATCGGAGCTGCCGGCGGGATATACGCTGGATCATGCGACATCCAAAGCATCTGCGAAGGACGTGACAAAGTCACCGGTTGCTGCGACATGCGACAAGCTGGTCATCAAGAACGTGGAAGGAGAAGATGTAACAAGCAAGCTGAATATTAATTATCTGGACGACACGATCCAGGTGATCCCTGCGGTACTGACGGTCAATACACCGAATGCGAGCAAGGCTTACGACGGAGAATATCTGACAGCAGCAGGCACGATCGCAGGATTCGTACACGAAGAGAGCGCGCCGTTCGCGACAACCGGCAAACAGAAAGCGGTCGGCAAAAGCGACAATACATACAGCATAGACTGGGCCAAAGGGAATGCAACAGAGTCGAACTACACAGTAAAAGATACTGTCGGAAAGCTCACAGTAACGGAAAGCGCTGCCGAAATAACAGTAACGACAACCGGAGGGAATTATACTTATGACGGTACAGCTCACGGTGCGACAGTAACAGTCTCGGGCCTGCCGAAGGGGTATACGCTCGGAACACATACATCAAGCGCTCAGGCGACTGATGTGACAGCGGCACCTGTTGCTGCAACATGCGACAAGCTGGTCATCAGGAACGCGGAAGGAGAAGACGTAACAAGTAAACTCAATATTACATATAAAGACGGCACGATCACAGTCGCTCCGGCGACGCTGATAGTAAAGACGGACAGCGCCAGCCGCGCGTACAACGGAAAGCCGCTGACAGCACCGGGAGAAATCAAAGGATTCGTGAAAGGTGAAACTGCATCATTCGCAGTGACCGGAACGCGGACAAAAGTAGGGAATGTTACTAACGGCTATTCCCTGACATGGGACGGTTCCGCGAAGAAGTCAAACTACACGGTCAATGAGAGCCTGGGCACTCTGACAGTAACGGAAAGTGCGAACGAGATAGTAGTAACAACGACGGGCGGGGAATACACATACGACGGCCATGAACACGGCGCGACAGTAAAAGTATCGGATCTGCCTGAAGGGTACACATTAAAGGAAGCATCATCGAGCGCGAAAGCAACTGATGTTACTGCAGAAGACGTCAAAGCGACATGCGATGACCTCGTCATACTGAACGCTGACAGGGAAGATGTGACATCAAAGCTGAAGATAACAAAGGCCGACGGAACGATAAAGATCACACCGGCGAAGCTTACAGTAGCAACACCTGACGCAGCCAGGACTTACAACGGAACGGCTCTGACGGCAGCAGGAACGATCAGCGGATTCGTCAACGGCGAGACGGCGGCGTTCACAACCACAGGCAGCCGGAGAGATGTCGGTGAAAGCAAGAATACATATGAGATCGACTGGACAAACGCAACAGCGAAGGAATCAAATTACACGATCGATGAAACTGTAGGAACACTTACTGTCAGCAAAATGGATCTCACGATAACAGCGGACAGCGCTTCGAAGATCGATGACGGCAATGTGCTGACAATGCCGAGTTATACGAATACTCCGCTCGCGGACGGCGATTCGCTGGCAAGCGTTACGATCACAGGAAGCCAGAAGGGCGTAGGAAAGAGCGCCAATGTTGCTTCGGATGCGAAGATTGTAAGAAGCTCCGGCAGGGCGACGAACATGATGAGAGTCATGGCGGCTGCAGATGAGGATGTAACAGGAAACTACAATATCACTTATGCGGACGGTACGCTTGAGCTGCTGGCGCAGACGATCATACCGACACCGGATGCAGGCAAATATATTCTGACGATCAATTATGTCGATCAGGACGGAAAAAGCACTGAAAACCGCATATGCGGAACAGTACAGCAAGGGTGATGTGTACTCGGTGGATTCACCTGTATTCACAGGATATAAGATGGCCGACAGCACACAGAGCATTGTCACAGGAACTATGCCGGGTGAAAATGTTACAGTTACTGTAGTCTACAAGAAGACAGCAGTATCTCCGAACAACCCGAACAATCCGGGCAATAATACGACTCCTGCAGTCGTTTTCACCTGGATCGGACAAATCGGCACAGACGGGTGACACATCAAGTATGATCATGTGGATCTGCCTGGCGCTGCTCGGAGGCATTGGAGCTCTCACTGCAGCAACGGGAAGAAAAAGGAAAGAAGAGGAGAAGTAAATCAGATAAATAATCCGGATACCTAACTACCATGGACCGGCCGGCAGCAAAAACGCTGCCGGCCGTTTCATAAGTGCGCGTACGGTGTTACGGAGAAACTGCAGGATGGTAATATATCAATAGAACACATTATTCAGATTATGTTGACAAAATAAGAAATGTCATATAAAATTAACTCATATTAATAGTTATGCGTTTTGTTAAAAGCACGACGGCAATAGGGGCCGTTTCGCAAAGCTATAGGGTTTAGTAGGGTGTATTTTTATATTTTTGTACAATACTAGACAGCCAGCTGCCATGACAGATAAATGTTGTGGTAGTTTTTTTGCAGACAAGCAGACAAAACGTAAACCGTGTGAAAACTGAAAAGGGCAAACCGGGAGCGATCCCGGGACGCAAAACTGTAGGGTCTTATAGGGTTAAGACAGCCAGCTGCCATTATTTCACGATTGTTGAATCATAATGGTGGTTTTTTGTTTGTGGATACAGACGAAAAACCCGCACGGGAGGAGTTGTGTAGAATGAGAACTAAGAAAAACAGAATGTTCAACCGTTGTGTTGCGCTTGTTCTGTCATTGGCAATGCTGCTGGTTTTTCCGGTAGTGTCTTTTGCCGATGTATTTGCCGGTTCTGCTGATTCTGCTGCAACTGTCGAACAGCAGGCAGATGCACAGAGTACAGGAGATGTGACCGGTGACAGCGGAACAACGGGAGAACAGGCGGCGGATACTGAACAGCCGGCTGCGGAAAACAGCGGCGAGGACGTGTCCGGAGGAGAAGCGGCAGGCAGCAATGCCGGCGGGACGACCGGATCTGAAAAGGCCGATGTCAATTCCACAAAGGAAAAGGCAACCGCAAATTCTGGTACGACAAAGGATGAGACTAAAACAGAAGAAGTCAAATATCCTGAGCAGCATTTCGCAGATACAGTTGGCGGTACAAACGTCAATGTAAATGCACCTGAAGGGGCATTCCCTGAAGGCACTACGATGAAAGTCACGGCAGTATCGGACAGCATAGTAGAAAGCGCTGTGAAAGATGCTGCAGGAAACGACATCGCAGGAATGCAGGCTATGGATATTTCGTTCTATTATAACGGCACAAAGGTTGAACCAAAGACAAAAGTCGATGTTCAGTTCTCGAGTGTCGATATCGGTGGTACCGGACTGAAAGTATTCCATATCGATCCTAAATCAGGAGCAGCTACGGATATGGGTGCTGACAGCCAGTCAACGACAAATGCAGCAGTTTCGACGGATGCATTCTCCGTTTATGTTCTTACAGGAGTAGACAGCGGAATACATAGAACGACATATGTTTTCCACAATGGCACGGAAAAAAACAACAAAGATAGTAAAAAAGGTGATATGTTAGAGAAACCTGCATCACCTAAAAAAGATGGCTATGCATTTACCGGATGGTTTACCGCTGAGACAGGCGGAGCTGAGTTTACAGGCTTTGGAACTGTAGGAAATATTTCTGCAGATTCAACAGTGGATTTATATGCGCAGTTTGCAGAAGGCCATTATGTTTTCTATAAAGATGACAATGATAGGACTTTTGCAACAGAGACTGTAGCGGAGGGTAAAGAAATCCCTTTAGATAAAACATTTTCAATTGCTACAGATAAGGCATTAGTAGGATGGAGTGAAACTAAAAACGGATCAAAGCTTAACAGTCTGGAGATGGGAAGCACAGATGTGACTTTATATCCTATTATTAAAACAGCTTCTTGGATTACATTTGATACAGATGGTGGATCGGCAGTTGATCCTGAATATGTTCTTACAGGGGATAAGACGGTGAAACCATCTGAAGATCCTGCTAAAGAAGGATATGATTTTGGTGGATGGTATAAAGATAAAAAGTGTACGCAGGAATTTACTTTTGATAGTACTTTGAGCAGCAACATCACATTATATGCCAAGTGGGATGCAGCACAGACATCTTTTAAGGTCATTTACTGGAAAGAGACGTTGACTTCAGGTCAGTATGACTATGTATCAACAGATTCTGAGGAGGCTACTACAGGCAACAAAGTATCAGCAAAAGACTATGCGTTTAATGTTTCATATGACTGGTGGTGGAATAAGACGGAATCGGAAAAGTATGATTATTTCCATTATGATTCTTCAGCATCCGATCAGAATATTTCAGTCAAGGGTGACGGGTCAACAGTTGTAAATGTGCGATATGCGCGTAATTCATATACATTTGATTTTAAATTAAATAGCGTAGGAGAATACAATAATGAATCATATAGTTTTCCTAATGCTCAGATGACTATTGATGGTGGAACATATACTAATAGTGGGACGCATTATTCATTTACGGCCAAATATGGTGAAGATGTATCCACAAAATGGCCTACTGCGAGCAACATCACACCGGTAGGGAAATTCCTTGGCTGGAAGGGTGGAAGTTTCACTGGATTACACGTTTCAAAACGATTAAATATTACACCGGAATTAATCAAAGATTCAGACAAGAACAAGACTGGAGTAACTGAGTCGTATGTTGGCAAATGGAGTAATCATGTTCATCAAGTGACATTAAATTATTATGCTCAGAATGCAGATAATGATTTATATTCAAAATTGGACGAATATTGTCAGACTGCCAATTCCGACGGATCATTTTCGGCAAAAGACATAGCTGGCTTACAGTATTCTTACAGTGATAATAAGGACTGGAACGAGCAAGGTCGATATTATACTACGTATAATTTCTATTATAATCGACTAAATTATTCACTGGAATTCTATAATAATAGCGATGAGGCAGATGAAGTTCATTCACAATCAAGTGTTAGATATGGGAAAAATATTGCCGGCTACATGTACACACCTGAAAGGCCTTCAACGATACCAAGTTATTATGAATTTGGCGGATGGTATACAACATCTGACTGTCTGGACGGCAGTCAGTTTACAGGTTCCACAATGCCGGCAAGCAACCTCGCACTATATGCAAAATGGGCGCCTGATCAGGCTACCGTAACTTTTGATTCCAATGGCGGCAGTAGTGTAATAGCACAACATGTTACTAAAGGAACTGCAGCAACCGAACCAGTTGTCCCAACCAGAAGCGGATATGATTTTGCAGGATGGACAAAGGATGGCAATGCATTCAATTTTGCAACTACTATTACAAGTGATACAACGCTCGTAGCAAGATGGACTAATGCAATAAAATACACAGTATCATATAATGCAAATGGTGGAACAGGCAACGTTCCATTAGATAATAATACATATGCTGAAGGATCAAAGGCGAAAGTGCTGGACGCGGATGGACTTTCATATGAAGGAAAAGTATTCGTTGGATGGGGAACTAGCGCTACTGGCACAGCGTCATATTATCCTGGATCCTCAGTTACTATTTCTAATCAAAATGCGACGCTGTACGCGATATGGGCAAATGCTGATAAAGCAACAACATATAAGTATGATTATAATGGCGGCGCAGACAGCAATGGTAATAAATTCCAGGAAAATTCAGCGGAAGTAAATACTAACATTACAGCGGAGTCAGATACTGCCCTTGGAATATCAAATAAGGGTTATCGATTCACAGGATGGAACACTGCGGCAAATGGAACGGGTAAGGCAGTTGCAGCAAACGATATATTTATCGTTGACAATGATGGAGCTGCAAATGTGTTATATGCTCAGTGGAAACCGCTGACAAAAATCACTATTACTGCAGACAGTGCGACACAGACATACAATGGATCAGCATTGTCGAAGAATAGCTATACGCTCACATCTGGAGCACTTGATACTGGTGATACGATTTCAAGCATAACGGTAACAGGAAGCCAGACTGATGCAGGCAATTCGAAGAATGTTGTCAGCGCGGCAGTAATCAAACATGGAAATGAAGATGTAACGGCTAATTATGATATTACATATGCGGTAGGAACATTGACAGTTAATCCTGTCGCAATCGAACTTACGGCCAACAGCGCAACGAAGGTATATGACGGATCTGCACTTACCGCTTACGGATATAAAATTACGAATGGAGCATTTGTAGGAACAGACGGACTTAAGAGCGTAACGGTAAGCGGAAGCCAGACATTTGTCGGATCTTCAGCAAGTACAATAACAGGGCATTCTCTGAAGGAAGGTACAAAAGCCGATAACTATACGATCACATATAAGCCGGGCACGCTGACTGTAACACAGGCTTCCATTGCGTTGACTATTACAGCTGACAGTGACAGTAAGACATATGACGGCAGTGCGCTGACAAAGAATACATATAAGTCGACAGGCACTCTTGCTAACGGAGACGAGATTAAGGGCGTTACATTAACAGGAAGCCAGACAGATGCAGGCAACTCAAAAAATGTTGCCAGTGCTGCGGTTATCAAGCACGGTGATACAGATGTTACAGCTAACTATAACATTACATATACACCTGGAACGCTGACGGTCAACCCTGTTGCAATCAAGCTCACGGCCGACAGCGCAACAAAGGCATATGACGGAACAGCTCTTACGGCAAACGGATATAAAATAACGAATGGTGCGTTCGTCGGAGAAGACGGATTTGCAAGCGTAGCAGTAAGCGGAAGCCAGACATTAGTTGGAACTTCTGACAATACAATCACAGGACATACACTGGCAGATGGAACAAAAGCCGGCAACTACACAATCACATATGATAATGGCACACTGGAAGTCACGAAGGCGTCGATAGAATTAAAGATCGCGGCGAATGATGCTCAGAAAACATATGATGGTACAGCGCTGATGAATGGTAGATATACTGCTACAGGAACACTTGCGACTGGTGATGCAATCACCAATGTAACGGTGACAGGATCACAGATAGATGCAGGTCATTCGTCAAATGTTGCAAGCAATGCAGTTGTAATGCACGGCGCAACAAATGTAACAGCTAACTATGATATTTCATATACATCTGGAACGTTGACGGTCAACCCTGTTGCAATCAAGCTCACGGCCGACAGCGCAACAAAGGCATATGACGGAACAGCTCTTACGGCAAACGGATATAAAATAACGAATGGTGCGTTCGTCGGAGAAGACGGATTTGATACTGTGACAGTAGAAGGATCTCAGACCCAGGTGGGCAGTTCAGATAATGTAATAAAAGCATACACGTTAAAAGACGGAACAAATCCTGTAAACTATAATATTACAGAATTTAAAGGCACATTGTCGATTACCAACGAGAATCCAATTGCCATCACTGTGACAGCGGCAAACGATCATAAGACATATGATGGAACTGCTTTGACAAATGAGACATCAAGTATTACAGCTGGCAAATTGGCAACAGGAGATTCATATACAGCAACTGTGACCGGGAAGCAGACAGATGCCGGAGATAGTGCAAATACTGTAAGAGACATTCAAGTATGGCACGATAACGGTGACGGCACAACTACAGATGTAACGGCAAACTATGCCATAACACCTGCAAATGGTAAACTTACAGTAAATCCAGTTGCAATTACGCTCAAGGCAAAAGGTGCAACTAAGGTATATGACGGAATAGCTCTTACAGCAAATGAATATACGATTACGAATGGTGCATTCGTTGGAACAGACGGACTTGCAAGCGTAGCAGTAAGCGGAAGCCAGACACTAGTTGGAATTTCTGACAATACGATCACAGGACATGTACTGAAGGAAGGAACGAAAGCCAGCAACTATACAATTACATACGAAAAGGGCACGCTGGAAGTTACGAAGGCTTCAATACCACTTACAATTACCGCAGGCAGCGCAAGCCAGACATATAATGGAACAGCACTGACTAAGCATGATTATACGCATACAGGAACTTTGGCAACAGGAGATACGATTACAAGTGTAACAGAGACAGGATCACAGACAAATGCAGGCAGCTCAAAGAATGTTGCCAGTGCGGCAGTAATCATGCATGACGGGACCAACGTAACTGATAATTATGATATTACATATGGCGACGGAACATTGACAGTTGATCCTGCACCGCTGACAGTAACAACAGGAAGCGCTGAGAAGGTTTACGACGGAAATCCATTGACAAAAGATGACGCATCAATTGCCGGACTTGTCAATAATGAGACGGCGACAGTGACAGCTACAGGTTCACAGACTGATGCCGGAAGCAGTAGCAATACCTATGAGATTACCTGGGGAAATACAAATAAAGACAACTATGCAATAACAGAAAACCTCGGGACATTGAAAGTAAACAAGAGGCCTATCACCATTACTGCCGGAAGCAAGTCGAAGATATTTGACAATCTACCTTTGACTTACAACTTTGCTTCACTGACAAATGGTACGCTCGCGGATAATCAATATGCGGTATATTCGGCATCCGGTACAATAACAAATCCGGGAACAGCACCGAATGTGCCTGATTGTACATATTTACATTATGGAGACACCGACC
>Ga0268359_10566_pt1 | contig 62597 bp, 65 predicted proteins | sample BioMet11_FD_194416 | JGI IMG/M metagenome (GOLD analysis project Ga0268359, IMG submission 194416) | Sewage microbial communities from Oakland, California, United States - Biofuel 11 (PacBio Assembly) | ecosystem: Engineered > Wastewater > Sewage > Unclassified | place: USA: California | collected...
GGCGCTGGCGCAATTGCCGCATCGTGGCGCCCCGGACCTGCCCCGGCCGCAGCGTCATGTCCCAGAGGAAGCCGGCCGTGCGGCGCAGGGTGGCCATGGCCGAACGCAACAGCGGCGCGTCTCCGGCCAGGGCGATGTCCTGGATGGTCTGGCCGGGCAGCATCGTCACCAGCATGGAGCTGGTCTTGCCGTTTTGCCGGAAGGCCTCCACCCGGGGGGGCAGTCCCGGCATCAGGGCTTCCCAACGGTCGATATTGGCGTTTTCCCGACACAGCTTGTCGGTGTCGCCCTCCTTGAAGATGACGTCGTGGCCCTCCGGGCCGCCGGGGTGGCGATCATGCACCCGGCCGATGCGGCAACCGGAGCGCGTGCCCCAGATGGACTCGAAATCGAGGTCGGTGAGCGGATTTTCATTGCCGCTGGCCGCCAGGATGTCGTTTAAGGCCCGGAACTGGCGGATCTTGAACTTGTCGCCGGTGATGCCGAAGATGGCGGCCTCGCCGATGTTGAGCAGGGCGTCGCCGATGCGCTCCAGGTAGCGGAAAATGAACAGGGTGGTGAGCAGGTCGCCGGTGAACATGCCGGAGCGCAGCTCCCCCCGGATGCGGTCGAATTCCCGCTTGTACAGACGGTCCAGGTGCAGCTCGCTGCGGCAGATCTTGAGGGCCGACGCCAGGTCGCGCTCCATGGCCGCCGCGGGAATCCATTCCATGGCCATGAGAATTTCGTTGAAAAAGGGCTTGTAGCCGTAGTTGCGGATACGTTCCGGGTCGTCGTAGTGCCGGGTCTGGCGTACCACGTTGACGGCGTGGTCACCGATGCGCTCCAGGTTGTTGCCGATGATGTGCAGGGCCCGGATGGAGGCCACTTCCTGGGCGTCCGGCTTGGCCGTTTCGTGCAGGGCACTGAAGCAGGCGTTTTCGATGACGCTCTTCAGGTTGTCGATATAGTCGTCCCGGGCCTCGATCTTGTCGATGGCCTCTTCGTCGTGGACTTCGAGCACGGCCTGAGCTTCCCGGATCTGCCGCTCCACCTCGACGAGCAGAAAGGTGAGATTCGGCTCGATGTCACGCATGCTCTGGTCCCTGTGCCTGGATGCGCAACGGCGCTCCGGCCTCCTCGTCTTCGCCGCGTTCCTTCCAGCGCAACGTGAGCTTGAACTTGCAGTCGTCGCCCTTGCGTTTGCCCTCGACCGTGATGGTGACCAGCCCCTGGGGGGTCAGGATCATTTCCTGGCCGCCCTGGGTCAGGGTCAGGCCGCCCTTGACGAAGCCGTCCCGGATGGCTTCGAGGTAGGGGGCAATGGCGGACGCGTCCTGGATGCCGTCGTACTTGAAGATGGAGTCGGCCACGATTCCTCCCGGGAATGGTTGTCGGGCGCTTTTTCGCCCCGGGTATGCAAAGCACCCGATGGTGCAGAAACGATGCGGGTTGGGTGACGAATGCGTCACAACGCGTCCGCTGCCGCGAAAACCGCTTCGGGCGCACCGGGTTTTCGGCGCAGACCCCGCCACTGTCCGTGAGAGTAGGAAAGCTCCGGCCCGAAAGCAAGAGGGCGCCTGCCTTTCCCGGCGTTTTCCCGCAGAGCTCGGCGCGGCAAGGCGTTTTCAGGCCACCGGCAGGAACGAGCGGCCGAGCACGAAGCCCCGCTCGACGAGAAAGGCGGACAGAAAATCGGTGGCGCCCCGGCTGGCCACGTAGGGCAGGACGAAGCAGGCGTCGGGCCCGGGCACGTCCGTTAAGGGGCAGAACCGGCCGGCCGGCCACCACCTTGCCCACCTTGCGCGGGTCGATGTCCAGCCAGGCGGTGATGCGCACGCCGTGGTCCAGCAGGTGTTCGGCCCGGTGACGGGTGATCCGGCCGGCCCCGGCCACGATGACGTCCGGATGGAAGGGGTTGTGGGCGGCCAGGAAGCGAGCCAGGTAGCCGGCCTTGATTCGGTGGAAGGCCTCGGGCGCGTAGCGGGGATCGGTCCGGGAAAGCCGGTGCGGCGGGTCGTTCCAGGTGACGAGCGTGTCGGGCAGTTTGGCCATGGCCACGCCGTGGTCGAGCCAGCGCAGCCAGAGTTCGTAGTCCTCGGGGAAATCGCCCTGGCGGTAGCCGCCGTAGCGCCCGGCGAGGTTCGCCCGGAACATGACCGAGGGATGGGGCAGGGGCGATTCCCGGAAAATGGCCAGCCGGATGTCCTCGGGCGCCAGCACGCCGTTGGCCCAGCGGACGTGCTCCAGATAGCCCCGAGCCGTTTCCGGATCGCCGCCGAAGGCCACCCGGCAGGAGACCAGTCCGATGTCCGGATGGGCGTCCAGAAAGGCCACCTGACGTTCCAGCCGGCGGGGGTGGCAGCCGTCGTCGGCATCCAACCGGGCGATGAGATGTCCCCGGGCGGCGTCCAGTCCCGCGGTCAGGGCGGCGGCGATGCCGCCGTGGGCGATGCGGAGCGGCCGCACCCGGCGGTCGCGGGCTGCTACCGCGGTCAGGACGTCCCAGGTGGCCCCGCCGTCGTCGGAACCGTCGTCCACGGCCTCCACCTCGAAATCCGTCAGGGTCTGGGCGGACAGGCTGGCCAGGGCAGCCGGCAGGCTGGCGGCCGCGTTCCAGACTGGTAGTAGGACGGAGACGGCCGGTCGGTCGGCGGAGGCGGGGCGGGATTGCGGCATGGGAAAAAAAGCCCGCGCCGGCCCGGGGAAGCATCCCGGATCGGCGCGGGCCGTGGAGACAGAGGAGTTAGGCCACCCGCACCAAGGTGCGCCGCAGGACTTCGGACTGGAGCACCTCCAGCACCTTGCCCTCGGCATAGGTGACCACGTCACCGCCGAAGAAGGCCACATCGGCCGGATCATGGGTGACCATGACCAGCGGGATGTCCAGGCGGCTCAATATCCCGGCCAGTTCCATCCGGACGCGTTGGCGCAGGGGGATGTCCAGGGCCGAGAACGGTTCGTCCAGAAGCAGCGCACTCGGTTCGCCGACCATGGCGCGGGCCAGGGCCACGCGCTGGCGCTGGCCGCCGGAGATGCGCAACGGCCGGACCTCGGCCAGGGCGGCGATGCCGAACAGATCCATGATGTGATCGACGCGATCGGCATGGGTGTGGGAAAGACGGCCGAACAGCTGCGGATGCAGCCCGAAGGCCACGTTTTGCCGCACCGTCAGATGGGGGAACAGGGCGTAGTCCTGGAAGACGTAGCCGATTTTCCGCTCCCTGGGGGGGACGAAAACCTTTTTCCCGCTGTCGAAGAGCACCCGTCCATCCACGCTGATGAAGCCGGAGTCCGGTTTCATCAGACCGGCGATGGAACGCAGGGTGAGGGTCTTTCCCGAACCGGAAGGGCCGAACAGGACCACCCGGTTGTCCGAGGTGGAAAAGGTGGCCGAGAAATGGAAATCCCGGGCCGCCGACCTGAAGACCTTCTCTATGCCGATGGAGATACGCATGGAGTCTGCCTTACGGCTTCTTGAAGCCGTACTTGGCCAGGACTTCCTGACCCTTGGGGCTCGTGACGAAGGCGATGAAGGTGGCCGCGTCCTTCTTGTTGGCGGCGCTGGACAGGGTGGCGATGGGGTAGATGATCTGCTTGACCGTCGGCACTTCGGCGATCACGACCACCTTGCCCTCGGCCTTCTTGGCGTCGGTGCCGTACACGAAGCCGGCATCCACTTCGCCGCGGGCGAGATAGTCCAGAACCTGGCGCACGGATTCGGCCATGACGAACTTGGAGGCCAGCGGATCCCAGTAGCCGAGCTTGGCCAGGGCGTTCTTCGCATAGTTGCCGGCCGGGACGGTGGCCGGGTTACCGACGGCGATGCGCTTGACGACGCCGGCCTTCAGGCTGTCCAGATCCTTGACCTTGGCCGGGTTGCCCGAAGGCACGGCCAGGACCAGGGAGTTCTTGGCGAAATTGACGCGGGTCGCCGTGTCGATGAGCTTCTTCTCGACGGCGGCGTTCATGGTCTTCTCATCGGCCGAGGCGAACACGTCCACCGGGGCGCCTTTTTCCATCTGGGAAAGCAGGGCGCCGGAGGCGGCGAAGTTCATGGTCACGTTGATGCCCGGATTGGCTTTGGCGAACGCAGTCTTCACGGCGGTGAAGGCGTCGGTCAGGCTGGCGGCGGCGGAAACGGTCAGATTGCCGGCCTGGGCGGGAATGGCCACGCTCAGAGCCAGGATCAGGGACAGCAGGATCTTTCGCATCATCCTTCTCCTTGTGTCATGATTTGGGTTTGATGATTTTGGCCACCACCACGAGCAGAATCACGCACACGATGGAAATGAGCAAGACCAGTTCGTTGGCCAGGGTATCATTGCCGGCCTGGGTGGCGCTGTACACGGCCAAAGACAGCGTTTGGGTTTTCCCGGGCAGATTGCCGGCCACCATCAAGGTGGCGCCGAATTCGCCCATCGCCCTGGCCAGAGCCAGCATGACTCCGGCCAACAGCCCCCGCATGGCCAGGGGCAGGGAGACGCGGAAAAAAATGGCCATTTCGCTGGAGCCCAGCGTTCTCGCTGCGTTTTCCAGATTTTCGTCCACGCCCTCGAAGGCCGCCCGGGCCGAGCGGTAGACGAGGGGAAACGCCACCACCGCCGCCGCCAGCACGGCGCCTTCCCAGGTGAACATGATCGAGATGCCGAAGGCCTCCCACAGGTAGGCGCCGAGAACGCCCCGGCGGCCCAACACCACGATGATGTAGTAGCCGAGAACCGTCGGCGGCAGCACCATGGGCAGGGTGAGAATGGCGTCGATCATGTCGCGGCCGGCGAACTCTCGGGTGCAGGCGAACCGGGCGATGATGACGGCCGGAATGGTGGCGAAGGCCGTGGCCAGGCTCGAAACGCGGAGCGTCAGAAGGAGGGGGGGGAGTACGTTGGCATCAATCATGGCACTGGGCTTCTCGCGGTGGAGTCCTCATAGCTGTCGGAGTTTGGAAGACAAGACGCGGTATGGAGCAACCGTTACAGCACCGATAGGGGAATGGCGCCGGTTTGTATAGGCCGTCACGCAAAATGGACAAATGGTGATAGTGACTGTATCCGGCCGCGAAAAATGTCCGAATTGTCTGGTGTGACGGCGGAATTTCGCAGTAGAAGCTCAGTCCAGGACGGACAGGGCGTGATGGATGTAGCCGTTTAAGGCGGCATGAATTTCCGGAGACAGTTCCTTGAACTTGAGGCCGATGTCCAAACGCTTCTCTGAAAGACCGACCCGTTTGACGGCGCTGGGCAGTACCGCTTGTCCGTCCTGGCCGAACAGTGGGCAGCGCAGCACCACCGAGTCGTCGATGCCGATCTGGGGGGGCGTGGCCGTTCCCTCGGTGAGGCAGGCCGAAAATTGGCAGCCCGTGAGGCTCAGGTCGACGATCATGCCCGGCGTGGCGTTTGTCCCCACCTCGGTCTCGGCCGGAATGCAGCAGGGCACCCGGCGGTGCCGGCGCAGGTCGAGGCATTCCAATCGGGTGGGATAGGTGAAGAAGAGCAACGGGAAGGGCACCTGGAGCGAGCGGATGATCTTGGCGGAGAAGCCCATCACCGTGCCTTCGAGCAGAAAGCGCACGATCACCGTGTTGTCGGGATAGAGCATCTGGTGGACGGCTTCGCGGTTGTGCTCCGGGACGATGGGGGCGGTGGTGACCACGAAGCGCGGCCGGATGTGGCCGACGCAGATGCTGGCCAGTTTGTCCTGAAAACCGGCCACCTCCAGGAGCATCCTGGTGCCCGGAGGGCACAGTGTCGGAGCGTGAGAGCCTTGGGTGTTCGTCATCGCGAAGTCTCGTTGGGCGCGGTTGTGTCGAGGTCGGTGGTCGGCGTCGACGCGGCGCTCTGGTCAAGGAATTCGAGGAATTTCCGGGCGGCGCTGAAATCCGGACGCAGGGCCAGGGCGTGTTCCAGATCCTCTCGGGCGCCGTCCGGGTCGCCGGATTCGGCCTTGGCCCTGGCGATGTTGAAATAGAGGTGCTCGTCGCCCGCGTTGTGGTCGATGGCCTTGGCGTAAAAGGCGATGGCCTCGGAAAAATGCTTGCTCTTGCGCAGGCAGATGCCGAAGTCGTTGAACAGGTGGCGTTCCTGTTCCTGAAACAGGGCGTCGATGCCCAGGATGCGTTTGAGGGCCCGGCTGAGTTTTTTGCCGTCGCCTTCCTGGAGATAGATTTTGCCCAGCTCGATGTTGGCCTTGGGATGCTTTTCGTCGAGGAGCAGGGCCTTGCAGAATTCCTTTTCCGCACCGTCCAGGTCCGCGGCGTCCAGATACTGTTCCGCCCGCCGCAGCTTTTTCTTGAGCGAATCGATAAAGGGCAGGCAGCGTTTTTCGTAGAAGCCGGGCTCCGGGCGGTAGTTGCGGATGAAGTCGCCCTTGCTGATGCCCGTTATCGGACCGGAGGGGATGGAATTGGCGTTCAGGGCCTGGACGGAATAGGTGTCGTCGCCCAGCCTGCGTACGAACCACAGGGTCGTTTGCTGATAGCTGCGCGTGGTGGCACCGTGGCCGGTCTCGGCGGACTTGATCAGGGAATAGACGCCCAGAATATGACAACCGGCAGGGGCGTCGGACACCGTTCCCGTCTGTTCGCCATCCGTGGGGACAAGGGTGCGGGGTTCACCGTTCGGCATTGGTTCGCATGGTCGTCGACCAACGAAGACAAGCGTGGATCGATAGGTTTTTCGGTTTTTCCCCGGGGGGCGCGCACGTAGGAGAAACGAACCATCGACCCGGGCGCGGTGGAGAGATCCACCGCGTGCAAAGACCTATACCTGCTCGCCGAAGGATTGTCAAAAAATGACACGCGGTTTCCCGTTCGGGCGGAAAACCGCGTGCGTCATCCTTGGTTCGGGCGGATGGTCGGCAACGGCTAGCAGCCCTCGCCGCCGCCGGCGCCGCCGCAGCAGGCCCGGCCCAATCCCTTGCGCCGGCTCTTGAGCCGGCTCAGATCGCCGGCGCCGTAGACCTCGGCCAGGGCCGTCTCCACCAGGCCGGAGCAGGCGTAGGGCAGAATGCCGGCCGACGTCAGCACCTTGCTGGGCGTGTCGCCGAAGGCGGACACCAGCACGGCCCGGCAGTCGACCAGGAGCTTGGCCAGTTCCTCCCAGCGCTTGGGACCCGAGCCCGGTTCCGGGGCCCAGCGTTCCTCGACCAGGGCGAAGCCGTCGCCTTCCTGCTTCCAGATCTGCAACTTGTGGGCCTCGCCCAGGTGCATGTTGACGAGCATGCCCTCCCGGGTGCCCACGGCCACGTAGGGGCGGGCGGACAGGTCCGCGCCGGGCACGATGCGCGAACAGTCGCCGAGCAGGCCGGCCAGGTCCAGGGAATGGTCCGCGCCGAGGAGCCCCACGGCGTCGGCCCGGCAGCGTTTGCAATGGCTCATCTGGGGCAGCATGCCCTTGGCCTGGTCCCGCAGCCCGTGGATCAGCTCGTGGCTGGGGGCGGGCACCTCGGCGAACGGGGTTTCGGCCACCGGAAAGACCGGCATGATGTTTTGAATGTCCACGCCGAGTTCGGTGATCCGCTTGGACACCTCCAGGATATGCTGGTCGTTGATGCCAGGGACGACGATGGTGTTCACCTTGACGATCACCCCGCGCTTCTTGAGCATCGTGATGCCGGTCAGCTGGCGTTCCAGCAACAGCCTGGCCGCGTCCTCGCCCCGGTGGATGACCTTGCCGTCCCGGACCCAGGCGTAGATGCGGGCGCCGACCTTCGGGTCCACGGCGGTCACGGTGACGGTGACGTGGGAAACGCCGAGGTCGGCCAGCGCGTCGGCGTGGGCCGGCAGGGCCAGGCCGTTGGTGGACAGGCAGAAGAGCAGCTGGGGATACTTGTCCTTGAGCAGCCGGATGGTCTGCATCGTCTCGGGATTGGCCAGCGGGTCGCCCGGACCGGCGATACCGCAGACGGTGATGTTCGGCTCCCGTTCCAGGACCTTGTCCATGTAGAGCACGGCCTGTTCGGGCGAGAGCACGGCGCTGGTCACGCCCGGCCGGGTTTCGCTCACGCAATCGTATTTGCGATTGCAGAAATTGCACATGATGTTGCACTTGGGGGCCACGGGCAGATGCACCCGGCCGCAGGTGCCGGCGGATTCCCGGTTGAAACAGGGATGCGTGGAGAGGTCCTTGACGGGGCTCATGATAGACTCCTTTAGAGATAGCCGTATCCTACGGCGCAGTCTTCCTGCTTGCGTTCGAGAAAAAGGTTGACCAGCCGGTCGAAGAGTTCCTGGGTGCCGGCGTAGCCGACGTGCCTGATCCGGGGGCCGCCGAAGCGGTCGTGGATGGGAAAGCCGACCCGCAGCAGGGGCACGCCCAGGGCCTTGGCCGTGCGGTAGCCCTTGCTGTGGCCGATGAAGATGTCGGGAGCCAGGGTTGCCGCCTGCTCGGCGATTGTCGAAGAAGTCCACGCCTTCCCGGGCTTCGGGCGGTTCGGGCAGGATGTCGGTCGTGACCGCGGCCAGGGATTCCTTGAAGCCCTTGCCGACGGCGCCGGTGGCGGCCAGGACGGGCGTGACGCCGATTTCGGCCAGGAAGGACACCAGGCCGATGACCAGGTCCTCCTCGCCGTAGACGATGGCCCGCTTTCCGGCCAGGTACTTGTGGGCGTCCACGTAGGCGTCCACCAGCCGGCCGCGCTCGTCGCGGTAGCGCTGCGGCGTGGGCTGGCCGGTCAGCTCGGACAGGGCCGCGAAAAAGGCGTCGGTTTCGCGGATGCCGATGGGCAGGCCCACCCGGCGGGAGGGGACGCCGAAACGCCGTTCCAGATTGGCGCCGGCGCTTTCGCTGGCCGGGACGGTTCGGCCGCATTCGACGGACCCCAGCGCCCCGGACATGGCCCGGATGTCGGCCAGGCTGGTCCCGCCGGCCGGCAGCTTTTCGTAGTCGAGCAGGGCCGGCCGGTCCATGGAATCGGAAATGTCGGGCAGGATGGTGCCGGCCACGCCGTAGTCGGCCAGGATGTCCTTTAAGTGCCGCACGTCGGCCGGCGATACGAAACCGGGCATGAGGTTCACCCGCCGTTCGGCCGGGGCCTTCTCCTTGACCAGCTGGGCGGCCACGCCGGCCACGGCCGCGTGCCAGCCGTCCATATGGGTGCCGGAATAGCTCGGGGTGGACACGGCGACGATTTCCGGAAGAGGCAGGTCACTGAATTCCTTGCGGAACTCAGAAAGCAGCCGTGGCACGTCGTCGCCGATGGTCTCGGTCAGGCAGGTGGTGGCCACGCCGACCACCGTGGCCCCGTATTTGGACATGACGTTCAAAATGCCCTTTTTCAGGTTGGGGCCGCCGCCGAACACGGCCTGCTTCTCCCCCAGGGCCGAGGAGGCGATGTCCATGGGCTCGCGGAAGTGGCTGATCAGATAGCGGCGCATGTAGGTGGCGCAGCCCTGGGAGCCGTGCAGGAAGGGGATGGCGCCCTCGATGCCCCGGAAGGCCAGGGCCGCTCCCAGCGGCGAGCACAGCTTGCAGGCGTTGGTCGTGGACGTGTAGGGCGAATCGCTCATTTGCTTTCTCCCATGGCCAGGGCCTTGGCCTGCGCTTCGCGCCGGGGCACGAACCGCCAGACCGGGCTGGTGGCCGAAGCGTGGATTTCCTTGGCGAAATTGAGCATGCCGATGAAGCCTTCCAGGGCCTCTTTGCGTTCGTGGTTGTGGTCGCAGAAACCCACGCCCAGCTTGTGGGCGATGGGCCGTTCCTTGATGCCGCCCACGAAGACGTCCCACGTCGAGTTCCCGGACGAATTTTGAAAGCTCCAGCGGATTGGCGTCATCGATGATGACCGTGCCCGGGTCGCAGATGGTGGCCAGTTCTTCGTAGTCTTCCTTGGTGCCGGTCTGGGAGCCGACCAGCACCGCCTTCATGCCCAGGTGGCGGAAGGCCTTGACCAGGGAGAAAGCCTTGAAGGCGCCGCCGACGTAGATGGCCGCCTTCTTGCCTTCCAGGTCCTTGCGGTACTTGGCCAGCGCAGGAATGAGCTTGGAGAGTTCCTCGCGCACGAGCTGCTGGGTGCGGGCCACGATGCCCGGGTCCTGGTCCTTGAAATGGTCGGCGATGGCGTAGAGCGAATCGGCCATGTCCTCGATGCCCAGGTATGAGACCCGCAAAAATGGCGTACCGAAGCGCTCCTGCATCATCTTGGCCAGTTCGATGGTGGAGCCGGAGCACTGGACCACGTTGAGGCCGGCGGCGTGGCAGCGCTGGATGTCCGCCACCCGGCCGTCGCCGGTCAGGTTGGCCACCACCTGGATGCCCATGCGCTCGAAGTACTCGCGGATGATCCAGATTTCACCGGCCAGGTTGAAGTCACCGAGAATATTGACGGAAATGGGTTTGACCGAGGAGGCGTCACCGGTGCCGGCCAGGGCGAACAGGGCCTTGCAGGCGGCGGCGTAGCCCTCGCGCTTGTTGCCCTTGAAGCCTTCCGACTGGACCGGAATGACCGGAATGCCGGTCTGTTCGGCCACGTCCCGGCACACCGCCCCCACGTCGTCGCCGATGATGCCGACGATGCAGGTGGCGTAGACGAAGGCCGCCTTGGGCTTGTGGCGGGCGATCAGTTCGAGCAGGGCGGCCTTGAGCTTCTTTTCGCCGCCGAAGATGACGTCCCGTTCCTTGAGGTCGGTGGAAAAGCTGAGGCGGTGCAGTTCCGGCCCCGACGACAGCGAGCCCCGGATGTCCCAGGTATAGACGGCGCAGCCTATCGGGCCGTGCACGAGATGCAAGGCGTCGGCAATGGGATAGAGCACCACCCGCGAACCGCAGAACACGCAGGCCCGCTGGGAGACGGCGCCGGCCAGGCTTTCCCGGTTGCAAGCCAGTTCGAAGGGCCCCTCGCCCATGCGGTGGATCTGATCCCGTCGTTCCTCGAAAATGGCCTGTTCCATGTCGTCTCCTTTCCCGGTCACCGTGCACCGGGATTCCCGAGACTTTACAAGGAACGTGCCAGCGAATATTTATTTGAAATAAAAGAGGAATTTTTTGAGGCATGCACCGGACCCACAATTTTGTACCGTGCCTTCCGACACAATTGTAGAGGACCGGCAGCGGGGGGGGGTACCCCGGGGAACGGGAAAAGGAAGACGGCGGGGGCACGGCGGGCCGGCCCCGGCGTCCGTTTGCGCCTGTGGCGCGGTGCTGTTGCGGAGAAGAGCCGGAGGCGGGGGACGACGTTTTGCCGCCTCCGGCGGGAAGGAGGGGTCAGGCGTTCTTGCGGACGGTCACCTTGTCCTTGGCGCCGCACTTGGGGCAGACCAAGTTGTAGATGATCGCATCCTCGGTTTCGGTTTTCGAGACGGGTTTGACCATTTTCCCACAGACCAGGCACTGGAAGGTTGGCTCCGCATCCGCGGTGGCCGGTTCTTTGAGCATGAATTTCATGGAGCCAAGATAACCACCGCGGCGCGGCTGGCAAGGGCGACGTGACGGCCGGCCTTCGCTTGTCATGGCGGGGGCATGGGGGTAAGACGGGAAAGGATGACCAGTGGAAGTGTCGGCTTTTGGGGGCGGATTGGCGCTGCGGAGGAGGGTCGCGTGCGCGGACGTCTGTGGTTTGGGGGCCTGCTGCTCGGCCTGCTCGCGGGATGCGTCGCGGTCAAGCCGATCATGACGCCCCAGGAATTTCGGGCCACGTGCCATCAACGGGCCCAGTGCCCCGAAGCGGCGGAATCCGGCGCCGTCTGTTCCGGCTTCCAGGAGACGGTGACCGATTATTACGACGGCATGGCGCCTTGCCGCCAGGCCTGCCGGGACAAGGCCCGGGATCTGACCGCGTCCTTGGGCCCCGCCTGTGGGGCGGCCATCGGGACGGCCCGGGCGACATGTCTGGAATTTTGTAACCGCAAGTTTTATCGCTGCAACTGCGATAAGGCGGATGCATCGGGGGGGGACGCCGGGAAGAGCGGCAGCCGGCCGCAGCCCTAACGCCAAACGGGAATCCGGAGGCCCGCCCGCGCCGCTCGGAGACTGTCGGGGAGGACCGCCGGCGACCGGGGAAGGATGCTCCTATGGCCGTAAAGAAAATTTTGATGCTCGTGGGCGATTTCGTGGAAGACTACGAAGCCATGGTGCCGTTGCAGATGCTGACCATGGTGGGGCACCAGGTGGACGCCGTGTGCCCGGACAAGAAGGCCGGACAGCAGGTCCGCACGGCTGTGCACGATTTCGAGGGCGATCAGACCTACAGCGAGAAACCCGGCCATCATTTCACCCTGACGGCCGATTTCGACGCCGTGGACCCGGCCGCCTACGACGCCCTGGTGCTGCCTGGCGGCCGGGCGCCGGAGTACCTCCGCCTCGACCCCCGGGTCATCGCCATCGTCAAGCACTTCGGGGCGACGGGCAAGCCCATCGCCGCCATCTGCCACGGTCCCCAGCTGCTCACGGCGGCCGACGTGGTCCACGACTGCCGGTGCATGGCCTACCCGGCGGTCCGGCCCGAGTTGGAACGGGCCGGCGCCACCTATGTGGCGCCCAACGCCACGAGCAGTAACGCATTGGTCTGCGGCCACTTGGTCACGGCCCCGGCCTGGCCGGCCCACCCCGAGTGGATGCGCCGGTTCCTGGAGGTGCTCGGCACGAAAATCGTGCCGTAGGCGGGGGGAAGGAGGCGGGCGATTCCCGCCGGATATCCCCTCTTTTTTCTCCGAACCAAGGATGCTATAGGCACAGGCCGAAGGGGAGAATCCGTCGGGCCGATGCGCGTGCCCGCCGGGGTAACGAGGCGTTATGATCGATTCGAAAAAGATGGAACGGCTGCGGCAGGCCATCGGCGATTTTGCCGTCAACAAGGGCAAGATCCTGTTGGTGCTGTCCTTTTTGCTGTTTTTGGTCGCGGCCTACTATGTCACGGACTTTGTGACCGATGACAATCTGGCGGTGAAGTATAAAAAGACCACGGCCCTGGTGGAGGAGGTGCAGGAGACGAAAAACGTCCTGACCATCGTGACCAGCCAGGGGTTTTTCGTGGTGGATCCAGGGTTGCGCTCGGACAAGTTCAAAAACATCGTCGACTTCTTCCGCAAGGTGAAGGAGGACGGTTCGCCGGTGCGCATCGATTACAAGGACGTGGGCAACGACAAAGTCATCGAAAACGTCTTTTACCGGGCCGAATCCACGAAATTCGGCAAGATCAGTTCGCTCAAGTAGGCGGACCGCCCGGTCAGACTTTCCGGCGACGGCCGGCGGGGACTCCGCAAGGGAGGCCCGCCGGCCGTCGCCGTTTTTTCAGGCCGCCGCCACGTTTGGGCCGTGGTCCGGCCGGCTGTGGTTGGCCAGGCTATGGTCTTCGTCGTCCTGGCCCATGCACTGGAGCAGCCCCATGCTCCACAGACAGTCGCCGCAGGGCACGGTCTCGCCGTAGCAGTCGTACTCGAAATCCGCCCGGTCGATGTCCTCGCAGGGGTAGACGTTGCAGCCCGGGCAATGGGGATAGCGGCGCGCCAGCACGTCCGCCCGGAACTGCCGGTACGCCGGCGCGTTCCAGATGGCGGCCAGGGGCGTTTCGGCCAGGTTGCCGAAGATCTTGTGGGCGACCTGCTTTTCCCGTCCGTAAAAATAGCACCGGAAATCGCGCCACAGGAAATGGCAGGGCGACACCGCCCCGTCCCAGGCGATAAACGTCCCGCCGCGCTGGACGCCCAGGCAGGTGTGGTCGCTGCGCGGCCGCAGGGCCGGCAGGTGCAGGGACAGGCCGGTCCTGGCCGCCACCGCCTCCGCTTCCCGGAACACCGCCGCCGCCTGCCGGAGGTCCTCGCCGGACAGGATGTTGTCGAGATGGAAGGGAATGTCCTTCTGCCGGGCCTGGGTGGACATGGTCCGGACGAAGTCGATGAGGCGGCGTTCCTCGGCCGTCTTGTGATATTTCCACAGGACGGGGAAGTAGTGCGAAAGGTCGATGCCTTCCCGTTGCGCCCGGCTGGCCCAGTCCCTGTAGAAGCGCACCGAGGCCTCGGCGTTGATGCCGAACACCGGCTGATCCGCCATGGCGCTGGCAAAGGGCAGCATGTGCGAGACGACCAGCCGGGCCACGCCCCGAGCGGCCAGCCAGGCCACGATGCCCGGCAGCTCGCGCATGGTGTCGCGCATGACGACGAATTCGGCGCCGACCTCCAGGGGCGATTCGGGGTGGACCCGCTTGGCCGCCGCCAGCGCGTCCAGGGCCCGCTCCACGTGCCCGAGACTGCCGCCGCCGCGCACCGTCCGGTAGAGCTCCGGCGAGGCCGCGTCCACGGAGAGGAAAATCCGGTCCAGACCGGCCGCGACCAGCGAGGCGGCCCGGGCCTTGTCCAGGAGATGGCCGTTGCTTTGGAAGCCGACCCAGCCGCCGGCGGGCATGGCCTGCTTGGCGGTCCGGATGAAGGTTTCCAGCCGGGGATGGAGCAGGGGTTCGCCGATGCCGTTGAGGATCAGGGCGTCGAGATGGGGAAAGGCCGGTTCCAGGGCGGCGAAGATTTCGGGCGACAGGTCGCCTTCGGGCGCGGCGGTGCCGCCGGCGTGCTTGACGCACATGGGACAGCGCAGATTGCACCGGGACGTCACCTCGACGAAGAGGCGGGAGGGATGGCGGAGCAGGGCGCGTTCGGCCGGCTGCGGCAGGGTCGCGGACATGGATACCCCCTTGGGTGCGCGCGTCGTTTGGGGCGGCGCGGCGGAATGGGGCCTTGATGCCGTGACGGCGGCGTGGCTGTCAACGGGTGTCCGGCCGCCGTCCCGGGAGGGTCGGTCCCCGGGGCGGCGGCCGGCGCACGGCGTGTTTCCGGACGGCGCGCCTAGAATTTGTTCAGGATGTTGTCGTCGATCCAGTGCTGATCCCACCATTCGATGGGCGAGGTCTCGTGGCCGAACACCAGGACCCCGAAGTGGAGGTGGTCGCCGCCGGCCAGGCCGGTGGTGCCGGTCTTGCCGATGGGTTCGCCCCTTTTTACGTCCTGGCCGGTCTTGACGTCGATCTCCCGCAGGTGGGCGTAGAGGGTTTGCAGGCCCAGGCCGTGGTCGATGATGACGGTATTGCCGTAGATGCCGAAAAAGCCGGTGAAGACGACCTTGCCGTTGTTGGCGGCCGGGACGGTCGCCCCTTCCAGGGAGGCCAGGTCCACGCCCATGTGCGTCTGATGGTCGATGACCTGCCCGTGGTAATAATAGGTCCGGTAGTCGCCGAACTGGGCCCGGGTGGCGGCGTTGGGCAGGCGGGTGAAGGCCTTCTTGTCCCAGAGCATCCGGGGCGCCGTCTCCAGGCCGAGCTTTTTGAGGACCTGGGCGTTTTGCTTGCGCAGATCGTTGTTGACCCGCAGGTAGATTTGGAGATTGTCCCGGGTATCCGGGATGATATTGTAATACTGCGGCATCTTGGATTCCAGGAAACGGTCGGAGATCGTGATGGAATCCTCACGGAATTTCCTGGGGATGGCCTGGTAACGGAAGCTGGCCAGGGCCTCGTTGCCGGCCTTGTCCACGGCCTTGACCTTGGGCACGAAGTCCTTGGGGTCCATGTCGTAGGGAAAGACGTACAGGCCGAAATATTTGCCGTTTTCCTGCTTGAAGGCCGGGAAGAATTCGTTGCCGACCACCACGCCGGCGGCCTCCGGCTCCTCGTTTAAGGTGAAGGCCACGGCGCCGACGCCGCCCTGGCGCACGTTGTGGGACAGGCTCGTCACCTCGATGCGCGGCGGGATGGTGTCCAGGGTGAGTTTCTTTTGCAACACCGCCGCGTTGCCGGCGCCGAAATTGGCGATGGAGCGGTCGTTGAGGGTGACGGTCAGAGTGAAGGGCCCGTCCCGCAGGCCGGCCGGTTCCAGGGAGAAGGTCTCGGTGGCTTCCCGGACCGGGGCGGCATAGGCCTTGTTGAGCAGGGTGATTTCCTTGTCACCCTGCCTGACCACGACCTTGGCGTTCTTGAGGCCCGAGCCCGCGTCGCGCAGGCTGAGGGTAAAGGGCCGCTTGGGCGCGGCCATGTCCGTGTCGGGAGACAGCGCGATTTCGGGCTTGGTCCGGTCTACCAGCAGCATATAGGCGGCGCCGCCGGCCACGAGCGCGACGATCAGGAAAAAGACGACCACAAGTTTTTTCATAATGGCATTCCTCGCAAAGCGAAGTCTGCTTCATAGCCATCGGGCCGGGGCAGCGCAAGCCCGGGTGACGGGGCAGCGCCACGCCGCGCTTGCCGGAAAAGCGGGGAGGCGATAGTGGGTTCCCGAGAGAACAGAGGTCGTTGCGTTCCTGGAGACGCCCGGAATGCGTTCACGCGGGAGGGAAAAGTGCGGATGCGTATTCTGTTGGTATGGATGGTCTGGTCCTGTCTGTCCGGAACGGCGCTGGCAGCCGATCCGGCGGGCCACGCCGTCGCCGCGTCGCGGGAACCACGGGTCCTGAAGGTGGGCATGACCGTGGCGCCGCCTTTTATCCTGAAGGACGCCCAGGGGCAGTTTGGGGGCATCTCCTACGACCTGTGGCGTGACGTGGCCCAGGACCTCGGGATCACCTGGAAGGCCGTGGAATACGATCTGCCGGGGTTGTTGGCGGCGGTGCGCGAGGGCAGGGTGGACGTCGGCGTGTCGGATTTGTCCATCACCCCCGGGCGCGAAGCGGCCATGGACTTCTCGCAGCCGTTTTATTCCACCGGTCTCGGTATCGCCGTGCCGGCCGAGGGCCGGGGGAGCATCCTCGCCTCCCTGTTCCACCGGGTCATTTCCCTGCGCGTCTTCCTTTATGCCGGATCGCTGCTCGTCCTGCTGCTGGTGGTGGGCACGCTGGAGTGGCTCATCGAGCGCCGGCGCAACGCCGACTATTTTCGCCGGGGCATCCGGGGCATCGGCGACGGGCTGTGGTGGTCGGCCGTGACCATGACCGCCGTGGGCTACGGCGACACCACGCCGCGGACCCCGTTCGGCCGGATCGTGGCCCTGGTCTGGATGTTCGCCTCGGTCATGCTGCTGGCCTTTTTCACGGCCGGCATCACCTCGTCGTTGACCGTGGAGACCCTCGGGGAGCGGGTGCACGGCTTCGAGGACCTCTACAAGGTCCGTACCGGCGTCAAGGCCGACTCCTCGGCTGCGGAGTCCCTGGAGGCCTCCCGGATCTGGGCGGCCACCTTTCCCGACGTGCAATCGGGCCTTCGGGCCCTGGCCAGCGGGTCCATCGACGCCTTCGTGCACGATCAGCCCGATCTTCGCTATCTGCAGCATCGTTTTTTCCCCAGCGAAGTTCGGGTACTGAACGCCACCTTCGATCCGCAACTCTACGGTTTCGCCTTCCCCCCGAAATCAACCTTGCGCAAATCCGTCAATATCGCCATGCTACGACGCTTGGAGGATCGTGATTATCGAAACCGTCTTTTTGGGGGCTATCTTGGGGCCACTGGCTCCTATTGAAGCGTTTGCCCGGAGAATGACGCCGAACGGTGGGGAGGCTCTTGACGCGGTGCGATGATTTCGGAATCATACAGCGCCCGTTTTTATTGTTATTGGGGGGCCTTCCCCCGGTCCGCGCCAGGGATGGCGCTCAGCCACGATAAGGAGACCGCATCCATGCGAGCATGTGCGCGTTGTTCACGAAGCCTGCGTTTTGGTCCCCGAGCCCTGGGCTGTGCCCTGGCGTTGGTCCTGTTGATCGGTCTGGGAGGCTGCAAGGGGGGGAACAAGGCAGGCGGCGGCCCCGAAACCCGTGGACGTGACGGTCATCGAGGTCAAGCCCCGCACGGCCCCCATGGGGGTGGACGGCATCGGCCACGTCACGGCCATCCGGACGGTCAAGGTGCGTTCCCAGGTCACGGGCGTCATCAAGCAGACACTCTTTCAGGAGGGCGATCTGGTCCGGGAGGGCGAACCGCTCCTCGTCATCGATCCCGACAGCTACAAGGCCAAGCTCGACGAGGCGGTGAACACCCTGGCCCGCGACCGGGCCAACGCCGCCCAGACCCGCCGCGACTGGCTGCGCTACAAGGACCTGGTGGCCCAGGCCGTCATCAGCCAGGACGACTACGAACAGAAGCGCACCGCCTACCAGCAGGCCAGCGAGCAGGTGCGGGTGGACGAGGCCTCGGTGGTCAACGCCAAGGTCAACCTCGATTACTGCTACATCAACGCCCCCTGTTCGGGCGTGGTCGGCCTGCAATCCTACAAGACCGGGAATTTGGTCGAGGCCAACAAGGACATCATCGTCACGGTGAACCAGATCCAGCCGATCAACGTCCAATTCTCCGTGGCGGAAAAATATCTTCCGGAAATTCGCGGCCACGCCGCCAAGGGCATCCTGACCGTGACGGCCGCCGTGCCGCAGCATGCGGACAAGGTGGCCCACGGCACCCTGACGGTCATCAACAACACCGTGGACACCTCGTCGGGCACCATCACCCTGCAGGGCGAGTTCCCCAATAACGACCGCTTGCTGTGGCCGGGCCAGTTCGTCAATGCCACGGTCATCGTGACGGAGACCGCCAACTCGCTGCTCGTGCCGTCGAGCGCGGTGGTCACCACCCAGGACGGTTCCGCGCTCTATATCGCCAAGCCCGACAACACGGTCGAGCTGCGCAAGGTCACGATCGATCGCAAGGTCGGGGCGGAAAGCGTGGTGTCGCAGGGCTTGAAGTCGGGTGAAAAGGTCATCACTTCCGGGCAGATCAAGCTGATTCCCGGCGTGCCCATCAAAATTGTGGACACGACCACGTATGAGAATGGGCCGGTTTCGCCGTTGGCGGTGGCGAAAAACACCCAGACACCGGGCCAGGCTTCCGGGGAAGGTCAAGGGAACTAGCCATGACCGACCTTTTTATCAAGCGGCCGGTAGCGACGACGCTGCTGATGGCCGCCCTGATTTTTTTTGGTCTGGTGTCCTATTCCTCGCTGCCCATCAGCGAAATGCCGAGCATCGACTTCCCCACCATTCAGGTGACGGCCAGTCTGCCCGGCGCCGATCCGCAGACCATGGCCGCGTCCGTGGCCACGCCGTTGGAGCGGCAGTTCACCTCCATTTCCGGCCTCCAGTCCATGAGCTCCGTCAACTCGCTGGGGACCACCACCATCACCCTGCAGTTCGACTTGGCGCGCAACATCGACGGCTGCGGCACGGACGTGCTCACCTACATCAATGCCGCCCAGGGCAGCCTGCCTACGGATATGCCCAGTCCGCCGACCTTCCAGAAGGTCAACCCGGCGGACATGCCCATCATCTATATTCGGGTGGCCAGCGATTCCATGCCGCTCAACAAGGTGACCAACTACGCCAAGGTCTACCTGGCCCAGCGTATTTCCATGGTCAACGGCGTGGCCCAGGTGGCGGTCTACGGCGATCAGACCTACGCCCCGCGCGTCCAGGTCAATCCGGACAAGCTGGCGGCCCTCGGCATCGGCGTGGACGAGGTGGCCACGGCCTTCGCCAACGAAACCGTGCTCCAGCCGACCGGTTCCCTGTACGGGCGTGACAAGCTCTTTACCATCCGGGCCCAGGGCCAGCTGACCAGCGCCACCGCCTACAACCGGCAGATCATCGCCTACCGCAACGGCAAGCCGGTGCGCCTCCGGGATGTGGGCCGGACCATCGACTCCACCCTGAACAATAAAAACGTCGCCTACTTCGACCAGCAGCAGGGCATCGTGGTGGCGGTCAAACGCGCCGCCGGCACCAATACCATCGCCCTGGTCAAAGCCATTCGGGCCATGCTCCCGGGCATCAAGGCCACGCTGCCCCATCGGTCAAGATGGAGATCCTCTACGACCGCTCGGAATCCATCCTGGATTCCATCAACGACGTCCAGTTCACGCTGCTGCTGTCCATCGTCCTGGTCGTCATCGTGGTCTACCTGTTCCTGAAAAATATCCCGGCCACCCTCATTGCCAGCCTGGCCTTGCCCACGGCCCTGATCGGCACCTTGCCCTTCATGTTGATGTTCAAATTTTCGATCGACAACCTCTCGGCCATGGCCATCATCTTGGCGGTCGGCTTCGTGGTGGATGACGCCATCGTCATGATCGAGAATATCGTGCGCCATACCGAGATGGGCAAGACCATCATGCAGGCGTCCCTGGACGGGGCGCGCCAGATCGGGTTCACCATCATTTCCATGACCCTGTCCCTGGCCGTGGTCTTTATCCCCATCATGTTCATGGCGGGTATTTTGGGCCGGGTGCTCAACGAAATGGCCGTGACCATCACCTTGTGCATTCTGGTCTCCGGCTTTGTCACCCTGTCCATGACGCCCATGCTGTGTAGCCGGTTCCTTTCAGGCAAGCTCTCGGAATCAAAAGGGACTTTTTAAGAAGATCGAGCTTCTTTACGAGAAGTCCCTGCACGTGGCCCTGCGCTTTCCGGGGCGCGGTCATGGTGTTGTCCGTCGGCATCCTGGTCCCTCACCCTGTGGCTGTTCACCGTGATTCCGACCGGGTTTATTCCGTCCACCGACTCGGGCATTTTCTACGTCTTCGGCATGGCCGAGCAGAGCGCCTCCTTCGACACCATGAAGCAGCGGGTGCTGAAGGTCGGCCGCATCTTCATGGCCGATCCCGACGTCTTCAAGTTCATCGGCATTGTCGGTGTGGGCGGCCCCAACACCTCCATGAACAACGTGGCCATGTTCCCGATCTTGAAGCCGATGTCGGAACGCAAACGCAGCGCCCAGGAAATCATCAATAGCCTGCGCCCCAAGATGGCCAAGCTGCCCGATCTCTACGTGTTCATGTACAATCCGCCGTCCATCCAGATCGGCGGCAAGCAGACCAAGGCCCTCTATCAGTTCACCTTGCTGTCGCCCGATCCCGACGAGCTCTATCCCGTGGCCAAGAAGATGGCCGCGTCCATGCGCAAATTAAAGGAAGTCGCCGACGTCAATACCGACATGCAGGTCGATGGGCCGCAGGTGTTTTTGGACATCGACCGGGACAAGGCCCGGGCCCTGGGCGTCACCACCGCCTCCCTGGAATCGGCCCTGACGACGGCCTACGCCGCCAGACAGGTCACCAACCTGTACGGCGCCACCGATACCTACAAGGTGGTGGTGGAGGTCCAGCCCGAGTTCCAGCGCCGGCCTGACCTCCTCAACAAGCTCTACGTGAAGTCCAGCCAGACCGACAGTGACGGCAATCCCATCATGGTGCCCTTAAACGGCCTGGTCAAAATGACCGAGGGCGTGGGGCCCGCTGGTGGTCAACCACACCGGCCAGCTTACGTCGGTCACCATCTCGTTCAACACCGCCGGCAAGTACTCCTTGGGCGAGGCCATTACCGCCGTTACCGGTCTGGCCAAGAAGCAACTGCCGAGCCATATCAGCTACCTCTTCGAGGGCCAGGCCACGGCCTTCCAGGAGTCCCTGGGCAGTGTGCCGTTCCTGCTCTTTTTGGCCATCATGATCATCTACCTGATCCTCGGTATCCTTTACGAGAGTTTCATCCATCCGATCACCATTCTGTCCGGCCTGCCGTCGGCGGCCCTGGGCGGCCTCATCACGCTGCTCGTCTTCGGCCGGCAGCTCGATCTCTACGGTTTTGTCGGCATCATCATGCTGATCGGCATCGTCAAGAAGAACTCCATCATGGTCATCGACTTCGCCATCGAGGCCGAAAAGGAGGGCAAGTCCTCCTTCGACGCCGTGTTCGAGGGCTGCGTGGTGCGGTTCCGGCCCATCATGATGACCACCGTGGCCGCCATCGCCGGCATCTTCCCCATCGCCCTCGGCTACGGCGCCGGCGGCGACGCCCGGCAGCCGCTCGGTCTGGTGGTGGCCGGCGGCCTGATCATCTCCCAGATGGTGACCCTCTATCTGACCCCGGTCTTCTACACCTACATGGACGAACTCCAGAACTGGTTGAGCGGGCGCCATACGGACGAGTAGCCCGGACGCCCGGCTGCGGCTGGCCGCAGCCGGGCGTTTGCCGTGTCCCCACGCAATCCGCGCTCCTGAAGCGTCAGAGCGGGCGGCCCCGAGGCCGCCCGCATCTTGTCAAAGGCGGGGCCGGAGGACTATTTTCGTAGAGGCCCACGCGGCCGTCTGGGGCATCTGCAGGGGGGCGCCGCCCGGTCGCGGCCGGAGGGCGTGGGCAAGGGGGCGCGTATGGCGTCAATGCACGAGGAGTGTCCGGGTCCTGGGGGGGGCGGGCCGGCGTGCGGTTCCAACGAGGACGTGCGTCGCATCGCGGCCGCGCTGGACTATCTGCATGGCCTGGAGCTTTTGGAGCGACGTTTCGGGCCGGAGCATCCCAAGGTGGCAGGCCTGCCTGGAGGGCATCGCCAGCCTGTGCCGGGATCAGGGCCGGCTCGGCGAGGCGGAAACGCTGTACCGCCGCGCCCTGGCCATCCTGGAGCGGAGCGCGCCGCCGCATGATCCGCGGATCGCCGACATTTTGGAAAACCTCACCATCGTGCTCTACGAGGTCGGTCGGGAGGACGAGGCCCGCGGTCTGTTCGACCGGGCCAAGTGCATCCGGGAGGCCGAGGCCCGCGCCGAGGAGACGCCGGCCGACGAGGCCTGAGGGGCAGCCGCCCGGATGGCGCGCTTCTCGCGACCCGCACCGCCGGGAGGGGGCAGACAGCGCACCGTTTTTTGCCTATACTATATCGTATTGCCCCGCGTGGGTACCTTCCGTACCGCACGTCGACCCGCAGCCGTATCCGAGGAGCCGCATGCGCCAGCAGAAAACCGCCGTTCTCACCTATGGCGAGAAAACCTATGAATTGCCCGTCGTCATCGGGACCGAGGGCGAAGTGGGCATCGACATTTCCGGCCTGGAACGGGAAGCCGGCCTGCTGACGTTCGATCCCGGCTATGCCAATACCGGGTCCTGCCAGTCCGCCATCACCTTCGTGGACGGCGAAAAGGGCATTCTCCGCTATCGCGGCATCCCCATCGAACAGTTGGCCGAGCACAGCAGCTTCATCGAGACCGCCTGGCTGCTTATTTTCGGCAACTTGCCCACGGCCGAGGAGCGCACGGACTTCCGGATGCTGCTGTCCGAGCACGAGCTGCTGCACGAGGGCTTGCTCCATCATTTCGACGGCTTTCCGCCCGGCGGCCAGCCCATGGCCATCCTGTCGGCCGTCATCAATTCCCTGGGCAATTACCATCCCGAGCTGCTGGAAATCCAGAGCATGGACAAATTCACCCTGGCCGTGGCCAAGCTCATCAGCAAGGTGCGCACCATCGCCGCCTTCAGCTACCGCAAGTCCCTCGGCCTGCCCTTCATGTATCCGGACCCGAACCTCTCCTATTGTCGGAACTTCCTGCACATGATGTTTTCCATGCCCAACCGGGATTTTGAACCGTCTCCGGCGGCCGTCAGCGCCTTGTCGCTGTTTCTGGTGGTCCACGCCGACCACGAGCAGAATTGCTCCTGTTCCACCGTCCGCATGGTCGGCTCCACCCAGGCCAACCTGTTCGCCTGCATCTCGTCGGGCATCTGCGCCCTGTGGGGCCGGCTCCACGGCGGGGCCAACGCCGCCGTGGTCCAGATGCTCGAACGCATCCGGGACGACCGCATCAAGATCAAATCCTTTCTGGAGCAGGTCAAACGCAAGGAAACGCGGCTGATGGGCTTCGGGCACCGGGTCTACAAGAATTTCGACCCGCGGGCCAAGGTGCTCAAACAGGCCGCCCATGAGCTGCTGCGGGAAACCGGGATCACGGACCCTCTCATGGAGCTGGCCATGGAGCTAGAGGCGGCGGCCTTGAGCGACGACTACTTCAAGAGCCGGCGTCTCTATCCCAACGTGGATTTTTATTCGGGTATCATCCTGCGGGCCCTGGGCATTCCGGTCAACATGTTCCCGGTGATGTTCGCCATCGGCCGGCTGCCCGGCTGGATCGCCCACTGGCGCGAGGAGCGCCTCGATCCGGCCACCCGGGTGCATCGGCCGCGCCAGATCTATGTCGGCCCGCCCCGGCGGCCCTATCTGCCCGTGGGGAAACGCTAGGGACGAGCCCGACCGGGGGCGCCGTCGGACGGCGGGCGAGGTCGGCGTGCAGATCGCGGCGGCCGGGGGCCGCTTGGCCCCTGGCAGTCGTCGCGTTTCGGGAATCGGCGTCCACCGGGCGCCTTCCCCGCAAGGAGAAACGGACATGGCCGATGTGATGGTCTGGAAGGTCGCGGCCGCCCTGGTGTTCGGCATCGTACTGTCTGCCGTGGTGGCCTATGTGTTGTGGCGCCTGGCCGAGGATCGGACCGGCGGTTCCCTTTTCAAGGTTCTCTTTGTGACCCTGATCGTCGTCTACGCCCTGGGCTTTGCCGCCCGCTACGCCCTGATCGAAGTCATTCCCTAATCCTGCCAGCTGATGCGCAGCGTGCGCGTGCCCCAGGTCAGGGCACCGCTCCGGTCGGTCCCGTAGAAGATGTCGATGGCGCGGGAATGACGGCCGTGCATGACGTCGAGCACCTTGTATTCGCCGGGGAGCCCCTCGATGCGAATGGTATCCCCGTGATCCAGACCGAGTTCGAGCAGGTCGGGCGAGACCGCCACGGCCTTGATGCCGGGGGTGAGGGGGTCGCCCCAGGCGCCGCGGGCGGCGTGTTTGGATTTTCGGGAGCCGCAGGTATAGGCCATGGCGCACACGCGCAGGTGTTTGCGGTGGCGTTTGGGGTGGTGGGAGAAGACGAAGGCGGGGTCATCCAGCTGTCCCACCTTGACGGGGTCGGCCGGAGCCCGTTCGGCCGCCGTCAGGCCGGCCCGGGTGCCGGCACAACCTGAGCCGGACAACACCGAGATGACCAGGGTGCAGGCGGTCAAAAGAGTCCGGACGTGACGCATATCGTCGCTCCATAGCGGCGCGTCACCGAAGCAAGGACACATACCAGCGTTTTGCTCAAACGCTCGGGGCAGTAGAGCCTTCCGGCCGACGGGCCGGCTCGGTCGCCGCAGAGTTGGAGTGCTCGCGTGTGCGAGAGGTTGCCTTCCCGAGGCCGACAGTCGGCGATCGGGACACGCGCCGCAAGGGATCGATCCGAAGTGACGCGCCGAAAGGGCATAGCGATTGTCATCGCTAGCCTACTATGTCTTGCCGGTCAGGCTTTGTCAAGGCAGGGCAACCGGATCGGCTAGGCAGTCGGGGCGTCAGAATCCGTCGGGGCGTCGCCCGGTGCGGCCGCGGCCGCCTGGCGGCGGGCCTTTTCCTCCTTGCGGGAGCGGTCCACGAACCAGGATACCCAGATGCCCACCTCGTAAAGGATGCACATGGGGCCGGCCATGAGCAGCTGGTTCACGGCATCCGGGGTCGGGGTCAGGATGGCGGCCACGATGAAGATGGCCAGGATGGCCCAGCGCCGGAATTTGCGCAGGGCCTTGGTGGTGACGATCCCGAGGCTCGTCAGGAAGAAGATGAAGACCGGCAGCTCGAAGATGAGGCCGAAGGCGAACAGCAACGTCACCGCCAGCGAAAAGTAGGCGCTGATGGTGGGCATGATGGTGATGTAATCGGCGGCATAGTCCACGAAGAACTTGAAGCCGAAGGGGAAGACGACGAAATAGCCGAACAGCGACCCGCCGACGAAGCAGACGGCCGTGGCCAGGGCCACCGGCAGGATGAGCCGGCGTTCCCGTTTGTACAGGCCCGGGGCCACGAATTTCCAGAGCTGGTAGAAGATGTAGGGACTGGCCACGAACACGCCGCTGACCAGGGCCAGCTTCATCACCGTAAAGAATTTTTCCGGCAGGCTGGTGGCGATCAGCATGCTGCCCTTGGGCAGCACGTCCGTTAACGGCTTCAGCAGGATGCCGAGCAGGCGTTCGGCAAAGGCGTAGCAGGCGGCAAAGCCGACGGCCACGGCGATGAGGCAGCGGATCAGCCGGCCGCGCAGTTCGGACAGATGTTCGAGCAGCGGCGCTTCCCGCATGTCCGCGTCGTCCTTGGGTACGGCCGGAGCCGGCAAATCGGCGGTCGGCGCACCGTCCTTCGGAACGGCTACGGCCTTGTCGGCGGCTTCCCCGTCATCATGGCGCGGCGTATCGGTCATGAACTCCTCGTGCGTATGCGGCCGCCTGCGGCGGCGCGACGTCCTGGCGGTTACGGCAGGAAGCCCCGGCGGTCAAGGGGAAGGAAGCGGCGGTCTTACAACTCCACCTGCACGCCCAGCTCCACCACCCGGCCCGGCGGCAGGCCGAAATAGGCCGTGGCCGGTCGGGCGTTCCGGGACATCATGGCGAACAGGGACTTGCGGAAGGACGCCATCTTGGCCTTGCCGGTGGTGAGCAGGCTTTCCCGGCCCAGGAAGAAGGTGGTGTCCGACGGCGGGGCGATCGGCACGCCCTCGGCCCGGGCCCGATCCATGATTGCCGGCACGTTGGGCGTTTCCATGAAGCCGTAGTGCGCGATCAGGCGGAAGAAGCCCATGCCCATGTCCTGGATGTCCAGGCGCTGGGAGGGGGACACGTAGGGGCGATCGGCCGAGGCCACGCTCAGGATGACGACGATGTGATGGAAGACCTTGTTGTGCTTGAAGTGGTGCAGCAGGGTGACCGGCGCGCCGCTGGGCGACAGGGACATGAAGACGGCCGTCCCCGGCACCCGCACGGGGTCCTTCTTGGCCACGTCGGCCAAAAACGTCTTGAGCGGGATGATGGAAGCCTGGGAGCGTTCGCGCAGGGCCTTGCGGCCGTCCTGCCAGGTGGTCATGGCCGTGACCACCATGACGGCGATCATGATGGTGAACCAGCCGCCGTCCTCCACCTTGAGCAGGTTGGCGGCGAAGAAGGCCAGGTCGAAGACCAGGAAGACCACGACCGGGCAGACGGTTTTCACGAGGGAGCGCCGCCAGGTGTAGTGGGCCACGAAGAAGTACAGGATGGACGTGATGCCCATGGTGGCCGTCACGGCGATGCCGTAGGCGGCGGCCAGCCGGCTGGACTCCTTGAAGGCCAGGGTGATGCCGATGCACACCCACATGAGGGCGAAATTGACTTCCGGAATGTAGATCTGGCCTTCCATGTCGCTCGAGGTGTGCACGATGCGCAGTCGCGGGCAGCAACCGAGCTGGATGGCCTGCCGGGTCAGGGAAAAGACGCCGGAAATCAGCGCCTGGGAGGCAATGACCGTGGCCAAGGTGGACAGGACGGCCATGGGGTAGATGCAGGACGTCGGCACCAGGCTGTAAAACGGGTTGGGGGCGATGCCCGGGTTGTGGAGCAGCCCGGCGCCCTGGCCGAAATAGTTGAGGAGCAGGCAGGGAAAGACGATGGCGCACCAGGAATACTGGATGGGGCGCCGGCCGAAATGGCCGAGGTCGGCGTAGAGCGCCTCGCCGCCGGTGATGCACAGCACCACCGCGCCGAGCACCACCATGCCGTGCAGCCGGTTTTCCGTGAAGAAGTGGAAGGCATAAAAGGGGTTGACCGCCGCCAGCACCTCGGGGGCGTGCAGGATGGCCCGGGCGCCGAAGACGGCCAGGACCAGGAACCACAGGAGCATCACCGGTCCGAAGACCCGGCCGATGCCGGCCGTGCCCCGCCGTTGGACCATGAACAGCCCGAACAGGATCAGGCAGGTGATCGGCACCACCAACGGTTCGGCGGCATGGGTGGCCACGTTGAGGCCTTCCACGGCCGACAGGACGGAAATGGCCGGCGTGATGACGCCGTCGCCATAGAGGAGCGCCGCCCCGAACAGGGCCAGAAAGGCCAGCGTTCCCTGGAGGCGCTTGTTGCCTACGTCCTTGGGCAACAGTTCCAGCAGGGCGAAGATGCCACCCTCGCCGCGGTTGTCGGCCTTGATGATGAATAGCACGTATTTGATCGTGATCACCATGGTCAGCGACCAGAAGATGAGCGACAGCACGCCCAGGACGTTGGCCGGCGTCACGCTGATGGCGTGCATGCCGTGGAAGCATTCCTTGATGGCGTAGAGGGGGCTGGTGCCGATATCGCCGTACACGACGCCCAGGGCGCCCAGGGAGAGGGCCAGGGTACGGGACAGGGACGGGTCCTTGGTGACGCCGGTTTCACTCATGCCGGAAGGCTCCAAGGACGGCATCGCCGGACCGGGCGGTCCGGACACGTGCGGAGACGATACGAAGAAAAACGGTCATACCCGAAACAAACCCCTGGCTGGCTTTTCGGCGGAGTACCGCCGTGCGCTGCGACGGAAGACCTCTCTCAATAGCGTCCGGGGGAGGGGTGTGCAAGGAGAAAGTCGGACAATCGGCCAGGGCCGCGGCCCGAGGGGCCGGACCTTCGGCCGACGGATGCCGTGGGACTGCCAAAAATGTCATTTTTGGGGCTGTAGGCCCAGCCGCCGCCCCAGGGACTGCTGATAGAGCAGGCAGGCGCCGAGGATGGCGAACGGGTAGAGCACCAGGTTGAGGATGGGGATGAGCAGGGGCAGGCCGAAGCCGATCAGGAGCAGGGGCCGGCGCAGGAAAAAGCGCAACCGGTCGTGGAAACGCGGCTGGTCGCGGCACAGCGAGAAGTCCACGAAATCGAAGGCCAAAAGCCAGGCGGCCGCCAGCGGCGCCACAATCTGGCCGAGCACCGGGATGAAGACCAGGAGGATCGGCACGACGGCCACGAACTAGGGCCTTTTTGACTTCCTCGAGCATGGTCCGCCACAGGGACAGTTCCGGCGTGTCCGTCCGGCCGTCCGGCCGCCTCCCGGGCCAGCCGCCCGGCGATCTGATCGTAGAGGGGAGAGGCCAGGATGTTGGCCGTGACCATGAACAGGAAATACATGAGCACGAAGGCGATCAGATAGAGCAGAAAGGTGATGCAATGGACGTAGAGCCAGACCAGAACCGTCATGACGGTCCCGGAGACCTGGGCCGGCTTCGGCGCGCCCAGCACGGCCAGCAGCTGGTCGCTGTGGCTGGCGAAGCAGGGAAAAAGCCCAGGATATAGAGCAGGACGGTCAGGCACGAACGGAATCAGGACCAGACCGAGATAGCCCTTGCGGGCCAACGCGAAACGGATACCCTGGGTGTGGGCGCCGAGACCACGGAAGAAGTCAACGAACACGTGTCTACCTCCCGGATGGGCCTTCGGTGCGAATCGGTCCGGACGGCGGTCCGTCGGCGGCTATGCGGACGGATCGGTCGGTTCGGGAAGCGATTCCGTCCGGAACTTGGTGCCGTGATAGCCTTCGGTGTCAGTCTGCCTCCGGCGTGTTCCGATGTGCGTCACTTCGAAGGGCATGCCGAGCTCGTCGAGCGGGATGCAGGCCTTTGGCCAGCTTGACGGCATGGGCTTCATTGTGGGCGGTCACGACAACATATTCCGTCTCGGCGATGTCCTTTTTCCGATGGAACCATGAGGTCTTGACCGGAAGCTTGGTAGCAAAATACACACGAAATTTTTGCATGTTCGTCTTAACTCCACAAAAAAAGCCGTTTCGCCCTCCGCTCCGCATCGGCCGGACGAGACTTCCTCGGCGCAACGGCGACCGGACTGTACGTCAAGGCCGGGGTGTCGGCAAGGGTTCGCCGATCACGGCTTTTTGGCATCGCGGTGTCGTTCCCTGCCCGGGAGCGGCCGAAACGGCGGTCCGGCGGGGCCGTCCAAAGGAGGAAGCATGGGCAAACGATGGAGGTTTGCGGCCCTTGGCGTCGTGGTCTTGGCGCTGGTCGTGGCGAACCGGGCCCGGGCCGGCGACCCGGCGGCCGAAGCTGGCGGCGGCCGACCGGCTCGCCTGCGCCTTTGTGAAGGGCATGACCGCCGGCTTTACCCCCCAGGGCGGCGTGACCATGCGGCCGCCGCTCGATCCGAACACCCCAGGGCTGACCATCGCCGTCACGGACCGGGCCAAGGGGCGGGCCGTCTTGGAGGAGGGGACCCGGGAGATCCCCGGGATGCTGCTGGTCGAGCCGATGGGCCTCACGATCCTGGGCCGCGATCCGAGCGGCAATGTGACCCTGGTGACGGTTTTTGCCACCCATGCCGGGCCGTCCGACAATTTCCCCATGGTGTCGTCGTTTCACGGGGCCGGCGTGCAGCCCCGCATGATGCAGCGCTACGGCCTGTGCCGGGTGGCGCAGCCGACCCCGCCCGCGCCGGAGACGCCCCCCCGCTCCCGCCGCGCCGCATTCGTAAACCGGGACGCTCGCTTCGGGCGCAAAACGCACAAAGGCCGGGGCGTGCCCCGGCCTTTGGTACGGCGTTGCGCCTCTGGCGGCGGTTCCGGTTCCCGCCTCAATATTTGAAGGTAACGCCCAAGGCCGCTTTCCAGGCGTCGGTCTCGGCGGCCTTGTGGACCAGCCGGTGCCCCCAGACGCTTTCCTGAAACTCCCCGTGGGCCCAGCCGGTTTCCAGGACCGCATGCAGGTTCTGGTAGATCCGGTACTTGTGATCGAAGTTGATGCCATAGGCATATTCGTGGGTGGTCAGGTCGCGGCCCATCACGAAATAGGGATTGCTGCCGGCGTCGAGGTCGCCGCCGCCGAGGGTGGCGTTGAGGCCGCGGATGGCCCGGGGCGAGTTGTTGCCGTGCAGATAGGTGAAGGTGAGGCGGTGGCTCAACTTCTCCACGAAGGAGATGTCGTTGAGGGAGACGCCCACCCCGTAGGCGCCGACCGGATTGACGCCCATGTTGGAGTTGCGGGACAGGGCCTGGCCGCAGTCCAGCAGGAAGCTGTTGCCGGCGCCCCAACCGGAGCGCAGTTGCGGGATGCGCTCGGAGCCGTTGCGGGTGGAGCTGTCCTCGCCGGTGGACCACCAGGCGAAAACCTGCGGCGTCAGCATGGTCGAAGCCGGTGTACTCGGCGCCGAAGTCGAGGAACCAGCCATGGCGGCGGCTGCTGGCCCGATCGTTCACGGCGCCGGCGCCGTAGTCGACATCGGCGTACAGCTTGAACGGATCCAGCGCGGTCATCTCGAAGGCGCTGCCGCCCCACCAATAGACGGCCTGGTTGTAGCGCCACAGGTCGTTCGTCTCCAGGGAACCGGCCGAGAGCACGCCCTCGGCGAAATTGCGGCAGCCGGACGAGGAGGCGTTGGCGGTGAAATCGCCGACGCGCCGGCCGATGACGGCCAGCATCCCCCAGGGGGAGACCTTGAAGCCGTCCAGGGCCACGGGCAGGGCCAGGAAGGTGGTGTCCAGTTCGTCGCCCACCTGGGTGCTGGGATCGTAGGTCTGGTTGGTGTCGATGGCCCGACCGAAGCCGGCCAGCACGGACACCGTGTCGCTCCCCAGGGGGCTGCGGACGACCACGGCGGCCACCCGGTCCATGCCGAGCACCGGCGAGGCGTTGAACATGGCGGACTGGGGCAGGTCGATGTCCTGGAGCCCGGCGGTGACTTCCACCGTGGAGTCGGGCCACTTGAACTTGAGGAAGGCCTGGTAGATCTGCAAGGCCGTGGTCGGATTGGCGGCGGTCAGGTAGCCATGCCCACAGGTGTCCTCCACCTTGATGCCCAGGCGGAATTTCATGGCCTCGCTGGCCATGAAGTCGGCGCGCAGACGGTAGCGCTGCCAGACCTCGAACGGCTCTTCGGTCTTGGTGCCGGCGGGGCTCCAGGTGGGGGTGTTGCTGGTCCAGGCGGCATTGCTCCAGCCGGTGAAATTGTGGCCGGTGTAAGCGACACCGTAGACGCGGGCATCGCCGATCATTTTGACTTCAGTATAGGCCAGTGCACCGGCAGCACAGGAAAGGAGCCCAAGCGTCAGCAGGGCAACAGACAGTCAATCGTCTCATGGTTCTTCCTCCTTGGAACATGGACATGGCGTCCGGGAAGGCTTTGCTCGGACGGGGGAAGAATCGGTGTGCCTGTCATACTCCCCTTCGGGCGAATCGCTTACCGGTTCGCTGCCCGTTTGGCAAGGAAAAGAGGTCGTTACTTCCATAACGATCGGCACCATGAACGCAGTGCGTCAGGTCGTTACGGTCAGTGACGGCGGGAGCAAGAGCGGGAGGGACGTTGCGCTGCGGCACGAAAAAGGGCCGGAGCCGAAGCTCCGGCCCTTGGCCGTCGGAACATATGGGTACGGGAACGGTCTAGAACGTATACTTGAGGCCGAACCCGACTCTCAGGCATCCCCATCATGCGATTTGCTGATAAGGCGGTGGCCCCAAACGCTTTTCTGGAAGTCGCCGTGCGCCCAACCGGCCTCCACGAGAGCCGCCAGATTTTCATAAATCTGGTAGTTGGTGTCGAGGTTCACGCTGTAGAGCTGCTCGCTGGTGGTCAGGTCACGCCCCATGATGTAGTAGGGGTTGTCACCAACGGTCAGCTGCAGGTAGCGAATGGCCCGCGGCGAGTTGTTGCCGTGCAGGTAGGTGAAGGTGATCCGCTGGGTCAGCTTCTCGATGAAGCTGATGTTGTTGAGGGATGCACCGAAACCGTAGGAACCCACCGGGTTGGCGCCCATGTTACTGTCCATGGTGAAGTCCTGCGAGCAGTCGAACAGGAAGCTGTTGCCGGGACCCCAGTTGGGGACCACGGTCGGCATCCGCTCGGAACCGTTGACGGTGGACTTGTCTTCACCGGTGGACCACCAACCGAAGACCTGCGGCGTCAGCACGTCCCAGCCGGTGTACTCGGCGCCGAGGTCGAGGAACCAACCCTCACGCCTGCTGCTCTTCCGGTCGGTCATGGCGCCGGCGCCGTAGATCACGTCGGCATAGAACTTCACCGGATCAAGCACGGTCACCTCGAAGGTGCCGCCGAGCCAGTAGTACGGATTCTGCGAATTCTTCCACAGGGAATGCGTGGTCCCGGTGCCGTTGACGACATTCATCAGCGAGCCGGCCGAGATCAGGTTCTCGCCGTAGGTCGATCCCGGGTACCAACCGTAGGTGTAGTTGGTGTAGTAATCGGCATCCCGCCCGGCCACGGCCACGGCGCCCCACGGGGTGGCCTTGAAGCCGTCCAAGGTGATGGGCAGGGTCAGGAAATAGAGATCCAACTCGTCCGCCTGATGATGCAGGGCGGAGGACGAGGTGTCGTAGGTCTGGTTGGTGTCGAGCATGCGGCTATAGCCGGCCACGACCGACAGGCTGTCCATGACCGGGGCATTGACGATCAAGGCCGCGGCCCGCGTACCGCCCCAAACCACGGAGTCGCAGAAGAAGGAGCTGGTCGGCAGGGAGAAGTCCTGCAGACCGGCGGTCACTTCCACGTCGGTGTCGGGGATTTTGAACTGCAAGTAGGCCTGGTAGACGGCCAGCGAGGCGTTGCTCGGGTTGGCGGCGGTCAGGGAGCCATGGCCCCATGTATCCTGGACCTGCAGGCCCAACCGGAACTTCACGGCCTCGTTGGCCACGAAGTCGCCCTTCAGGCGGAACCGCTGCCAGATCTGGAATTGATCTTCCGTCTGGTTGTTGGCGCCGATGGCGAAGCTGTGCGTGTTCGAATTGTAGCCCCAGCCCGGGGTGTTCCATCCGGTAAAGGCACGTTGGCTGGCGTAGTTGCCGTAAATCAAGGCATAGCCAGACATTTTGACTTCCGTGGCCGCTTGGGCGGGCAACGCCGCACTCACGACCAGGGTGGCCACGATGGCCAGCATTGTCACAAAACGTTTCATCTCACTCCTCCCTCCATAACGGTGGTCAGTTCCCTCCGACGGCCCGTCATGCTGGACGCGGTCGGCGAAACAGCGTCCAGCATGACGACCGGACCTTACGCGAATGTCACGGTTCCGTGCAAGATGGAAAAATGCCGTATTTGCTAAAAAGAGGGACAATTCCATTACAAAGGTGTAATGTTTGGAGCTAGGAAAGACACAGATCGCGCACCCGCAATTCGATCTCGGGTATCCCGGAAAAGTGCGTTATTTTAGGAGTGTAAGCGACCTTGGCTTGGCCGCCGGCCACGCTTGGGCCGATGGCTTCGGCCATGCGCCAAGCTTTCCCTTGTAACGTTACGCCCGACAAGCTGTCACGGAGGGAGAGGGCCACGTGCTTGTTGCCGAAGGCCCGTCGGGACAAAATCGTGACCGACGGCGAGGCGAACACGGGCTCGGGATTGCCGCAGCCGAAAGGTTCGAGCAGGGCCAGCTCCCGCATGAGCACGGCGTTGACGTCACCGAACGGTAACGTGGCGTCCACGTGCAGGGATGGTTGGGGTGGCTGGTGCCCCAGGGCGGCGGCCGCCGCCGCGTCGAAGCGCTTGCCCACGGTGGCCAGGTTGGCCGGATCGAGACTCAAGCCGGCTGCCTGGCGATGGCCGCCGAAACCGAGCAGCACGTCCTTTATGGAGGCCAAAAGGCCGTGCAGGTCGCATTCGGGGATGGAGCGGCCCGAGCCCTTGATGATGCCGCGGCCGGCGTCGTCCGTCAGGATGAGTGTCGGCCGGTAGCTGGCCTCGGCCACCCGCGAGGCCACGATGCCGATCACCCCTTGGTGCCAGTGGGGGGCGTAGAGGGTCAGGCCGAAACGGCCGTTCTGGGCGGCCGCCTGGTCCAAGGCCTCGGCCAGGATGGTATCCTCCTCGGCCCGGCGGCGGGCATTTTCCGTGTCCAGCTCGGCGGCCAGCGGCCGGGCCGTCTCCAGGTCCGGGGCCAGCAGCAGCGACAGGGCCGCGTCCGGACAGCCCATGCGGCCGGCGGCGTTGATGCGCGGCGCCAGGCCGAAGGTGACCTGGGAAGCGCCGAGGGCGGCCTTGGGATTGTGGCCGCAGGCTTCCTTCAGGGCGTAGAGGCCGGGGCGTTTGGGGTCGGTCAGGAGGAGCAGGCCGTTTTTGGCCAGGATGCGGTTCTGGCCGGTCAGGGGCACCACGTCGGCCAGGGTCCCCAGGGCCACCAGATCGAGCAGGCGGCGGATGTCCGTGGCTTGGCCGGGCAGCAGGCGGTTGACGGCCGCGGCCAGGAAAAAGGCCACGCCGACGCCGGCCAGATCATAGCCCGGGCCGTCGCCGCGCTTGGGATTGACCACGGCGTCGGCCGGTGGCAATTCCGGGCCGGGCAGATGGTGGTCGGTGACGATGACGGTCATCCCCAGTTCCTTGGCCCGGGCGACCTCGGCCAGGCCGCCGATGCCGCAATCCACGGTGACCAGGACCTGGACGCCGTCCGCGGCCAGGGCCTCGATGCCGGGGATGTTGAGGCCGTAGCCCTCGGCGGTCCGGTCGGGCAGCCGCCAGCGCGGGGCATAGCCGCGCTCGCGCAGGAAATCCAGGAGCAGGGCGGTGGCGGTGATGCCGTCCACGTCGTAATCGCCCCAGATGGCCACGGTCCGGCCGTCGGTCAGGGCCTTGGCCAGGCAGGGCGCCGCCTCGGCCAGGCCGTCCACCGCCTGGGGCTGCATGAGGTGGCGCAGGCCCGGGCAGAGAAAGACGTCCATGGCCTCGGCCGAGGCCAGTCCGCGCAGGGCCAGCAGGGTGGCCAGGGTGGCGGAGATGCTCAGGGACGCGGCCAGGCGCCGGGTCTGTTCGGGAGAAACGTCGCTTTCCGGAAAAATCCATTGCTTCGACACGGGAACAACTCCGAAGATCAGGTGGCGGCCGGGCTCAGGCCAGGGCCGCCGCCATTTGGCCCGGGTCCCTGGCGGCCAGGGATTTTTTGGCGAGCTGTAAGGCCGCCCGGGCGGTGAGGCCGAGGGCGGCCGCCGTGGTTTCCAGTACGGGGGCCATGGACTCCTCGCCGTCCAAAACCCGGACGCAGGCGTCGGCGCAGGCGATGGTATAGGCCGCTTCGCGCCGACTGGGGGCGGTTTCCGGGGCGTGATGCCAGTTGATGGGCTCGGTCAGCTCCTCGGGCAGATTCCAGGACCGGAGTACCATGGCGCCGATCAGGCCGTGATCCAGGCCGAAATGTCGCGTCTCGGCCTCGTGCCAGGGAATGCCCTCCCTGGCGACCAGGGCGGCCTGGGCCAGCCAGTCGTCGGGCCGGTAGAGGGCCGTGACGAGCTTGCCGATGTCGTGGAGCACCCCGGCGGTGAAGGCATCGTCCGGAGCCATGGCCCGGGTCTGGCCGGCCAGGGCCCGGGCCGCCAGGGCCACGGCGAACTGGTGTTCGAGATAGCGCGGCAGCGCGAAACCTCGGGGGAGGGGACGCCTCGCCGCCAGACCGCGCATGCCCAGGGCCAGCACCAGGGATCGGATTTCCCGCAACCCCAGGACCGTCACGGCCCGGGCGACCGAGCCTACCTGGAACTGGAAGCCGTAGAAGGCGCTGTTGGCCATGGCCAGCACGCGCGAGGACAGGCCCTGATCCTCGGCAATGGCTGCGGCAATGGCCTCCAAGGGGGAGCGTCCGTCCTCGTCCGTCAGGCGGAAGAGCCGCGGCAGCAGGGCCGGGGAAAACGGGAGATCGCTTTGGACGGCGGGCAGTTCCAGGAGGAAACGCTGGCCGTGTTCCTGGTTCATTGGGCGGTATCCGGCTCCGGTGGCGTCTGGGCCGGCGGGTCCGTTGCCGGTGCGCTCGTCTTGGTCAGACCCTTTTCCGTGAGGAAATCGAGGAAACGGCGGGCATCGGTGTTCTCGGGATTGAGGCTCAAGGCCTTTTGCAGATATTCCGTCGTCTTGTCGTATTGCTTTTTGTCAAAGAAGGCCCGGGCGATGTTGAACATGAGATTGTCGTCGCGTTCGGCCAACTGCTCGGCCCGCTGGTAATAGTCCAAGGCCTGGTCGAGCATCCGGTTCTTGCGCAGGTTCATGCCGAATTCGTTGAACAGGTGCTTGTGCTCCTGGTCGAAGGTGGCATCCAGGTGGACGAGGCGCTGGAAGATGTCGTCGGCCTTGTTGGATTCGCCCCGGTCCAGGTAGGTGAGCCCCAGGCCGAAATTGGCCCGGATGTTTTCTTCGTCCACGGCCAAAGCCTGGCCGAATTCCAGCTCGGCGCTGAAGTTTTCGCCCTTCTCCCGGTGCTTTTCCCCTTTCTGGATGACCATGTTGAGTTCGCGCAGCCGGGGATAGACGGTGGAGACGTAGAATTCCGGCTCCGGGAGAATTTTTCCAGCAGCTCCTCTAAGGAGATGCGCCGCTTGGGGCCGGAAGGCACGTAATTCTTGTTGAGCGGCTGGAGTTCCAGAACGTGGGAGGCGTCCTCCTCCACGAACCAGTACATCTTTTGGATGGTGCGCCGCGTGGTGGTGCCGGTGCCGACCTTTTGAATGGCCTGGGTGGAGAAGATCCCCTTGATGCGCTCGCGGGGCTTGCCCGAGTTCCCGGTGGCATGGTGGCCGGCGGGCTGTTGCTCGGCGGATGGGGGGGTGTCGTCGTGCTGGTGTTCGCTCATGGTTTTTGGTGCTGTCGCGAGGAATACTGCTGAGGTATCAGGAAATGACGAATCTGGTCAACGGCCAAGCGGACGCTCGGCCGATGCTGTCGTAACGCCACGTCAGATGGCCGCATCCCACTGGTCCATCAGTTCCTGCACCAGGTGCGGATGGTAGCGGGGCCGGCGGCGTTCGGCCAGGTAGACGGCCCGCAGATCGGCGTAGGCCGTGTCCAGGTCCGTGTTTTCCACCCAATAGTCGAACAGGGGGGCCGATTCGAGTTCCCGCCGGGCGGCGATCATCCGTCGGGCCACCACTTCCGGGGAGTCCGTGCCCCGGGCCGACAGGCGGCGGGACAGCTCCGCCCGCGACGGCGGCAGCACGAACACGTAGGCTCCCGCACCAAGGCTTTGGCGCAATTGGGCCGCCCCCTGGACGTCGATGTCGAAGAGCACGTCCCGGCCGGCGGCCAGGGCCTCGCGCACCGGACACAGGGGCGTGCCGTAGAGGTGGCCGAACACCTCGGCCCATTCGGCCAACCGGCCTTCCTGGCGCCAGACGGCGAATTCCTCGGGGGAGAGGAAATGGTATTCCCGACCGTTCACTTCGCCCTCGCGGGGCGGGCGGGTGGTGGCGGACACGGAGAAGGCAAGGTTGGCAAATTCCGCGCACAGCCGCTTGGCCAGGGTGGATTTGCCGGTGCCCGAGGGCGCGCACACCACCAGGAGAAGCCCCAACCGCTTAGGCCGCATGGTCGTCCTCCTCAAGCCGCAGCCGGGCGCCCAGGGTTTCGGCCTGGATGCCCGACAGGATCACGTGGTTGGAGTCGGTGATGATGATGGAACGGGTCTTGCGGCCCTGGGTGGCGTCGATCATGCGTTTTTCCGTCCGGGCGTCCTCCGCGCAACCGGCCGCATGGGCGAGGAGGTCGGGCTGACGATGGCCGTCACGCGCCAGGCGGCCACAAAGTTGCCGAAGCCGATGTTGAGCAATCCCGTCTTTTGCATGCCCGTCTCCCCGGAAGTCACTCGATATTCTGCACCTGTTCCCGGCATTTTTCCAGTTCGGCCTTGAACGCCACTACCAGGCGGCTGATGGGCAGGTTCTGGCCTTGTTGCCGCAGGTGTTGATCTCGCGGAAGGCTTCCTGGATGAGAAAATCCAGGTGCTTGCCGACCTCGCCGTCCTGCCGGGTCAGGGCGTCCAGGCGGGAGAGGTGGCCGGCCAGCCGGGTCATTTCCTCGGTCACGTCCAGGCGATCGCCAAGATGGCGGTCTCCCTGGAGGAGGCGGTCCTGGGCCGGTTCCACGCCGGCTTTTTCCAGCGCCCCGGTGATCCGGGCCACGAGCTGGTCCATCTTCTCGGCCTTGACGGAGGGGGCGGCCTCTTCGATGGTTTTTTGCCAGGTCATGAGCTGGGCGTAGCGTCCGAGCAGGTCGCTGGCCAGGATGTCGCCCTCGCGGCCCCGGGCCGTGTTGAAGTTCTCCAGGGCCAGGCGCAGGCCGCCGATCAGGGTTTCGATCAGGGTGGGATCGGGATCGGCGGTGTCCTCCTGCCAGAGATGGGGCAGGGCGAGCAGGCGGTTCAGGTCCGGGACGAAGGGCAGACCGCGTTCCCGGCCATCCCCTCCATTTCGTCGAGCATGGCGTTGGCCAGACCCCGGTTGAGGTTGGCCCGCCAGAGGTCGGTGCGCTTGGGGGAAAAATCGAGATGGATTTCCAGGCGTCCCCGGGCCACGTATTCGCGCACCACCCGCTCCAAGGCGGCCTCCTGGGCGCGCAGGAAGAGCGGCAGCCGCCATTTGAGGTCGAGAAAGCGTCCGTTGACGCTCCGGATTTCCATACTTGGGTGTAGTCGTCGTTTTCCATACGCTCTTGCCGTATCCGGTCATGCTTTTGGGCATGGTGCAGTCCTCGCTAACAGATGATGGTGGTGCGACATTTCCCGCAGATCCTGGCGGTAACGGTCGCGGATGGCGGTCAGGATGTCCCGCAGGGCAGGGGAGGCATAATCGGGAAATGTCCAGGGCAGGGTTTGCCAGGAGCCTGCCTGAAAGACAAGGGTCAAATCCGCGTAGAGCCCCTGGCCGAGGTAGACGCGGTGGGTGAAGTTCTTGCCCGTGGCCAGGACCAGCCGCTCCTGGGTGAGCAGCCCGGGGTCGCAGTTGACCCGGCGGCGGCCGTCCGGTCCGGCCAGCGCGGTTTCCAGGGCGTTGGTGGCCAGCTTGGCCGCGATGAGCCCGTCCTGGGGCACGAGCCGGGCAAAGGACAGGAAGCGGCGGGCGATGGGCGTCCCCAACTCCCGGTCGTAATAGGCGGTGAAGTCGAAGGCCAGCTCGTCGGAAATGCTGTCGGCCGGGCCGAAGCGTTCCTCCAGGGCGGCCAGGGTGGCCGGCCAGAGCGTGTCGAAACGGGCGGACAGGACCGAGCAGACCAGCTTGGCCGGAAGCGGCGGCGTGGGAATGCTCATGGTCGATCGGCCTCCTTTTCGGGCGCCACGAGGAGCAGGACGCCGTCGCAATCCACGGCCCGGCCACGGATGAGGGCCCCGGTCCGACCCGCTGGCGCGGCCGTGAAGCGACAATCCACATATTGGCCGCAGGTGCCGACGGCCGGATCGCGGCCCTCCAGGGCCACGGTGACGACATCGCCGGCCGCGGCCATGGCCGCTCGGAACCGGCCGGCCTTGGCCGCCGCCAGCTCCCGGAGCCGGGCCGCCCGTTGCGTCTTGACCGCCCGGGGAAGCTGGCCGGGCATGGCCGCCGCCGTGGTGCCCGGCCGCTGGGAATACGGGAAGACGTGGGCGTGGGTCAGGGGCTGATCGGCCACGAAGGCCGCCGTGGTCTCGAAGGCGGCTTCCGATTCGCCGGGGAAGCCGGTCAGCAGATCGAGACCCAGGCCGAAGCGCGGCCAAACCCGACGCAGCTTGTCCACAAAAGAGGACACGGCCCGCGCGTCGCCGGCCCGGCGGCCCATGGCGTCCAGCACGCCCGGATCGGCGCTTTGCAGGGAAATATGAAGATGCGGGCAGACCAGCCGGCTGTGTTCGAGCACGGCGAGGCCCTGTTCGGTCAGCTCAGACGGGTCCAGGGAGCCCAGGCGCAGGCGCACGGTCCCTTCGGGCAGGCACCGCAGCTCCCGGTCCAGCCGGTCCACCAGATCCCAGAAGGTCATGGCCGGGGACAGATCCCGGCCGAAATGGCCGAGATTGATGCCGGTCAGGCCCAGTTCGCCGTGGCCGGCCGCGGCGAGCCGTCGCGCCTCGGCCAGAATGTCCGCCACCGGGCGGGAGCGCGAGGGCCCCCGGGCCGTCGGCACGATGCAGAAGGCGCACCCGTGGGAGCAGCCGTCCTCGATCTTGAGCAGGGCCCTGGCCCGGTCGTATCCGGAAACGGCCAGGTCCGGATAGGCGGGGTCGGCCGGGCCGACGGGCGGGGCAAGCGGGCAGCGGGCCAGGGCGGCCTTGTCCGGGACGGGGATGGCCCCCAGGCCGGCGAAGACCTGCGGTTTGACGGCGGCGGCGCAGCCCGTGACCACGACCCTGGCTCCGGGCGCGGCCTCCCGGACGAGTCCCCGGGTCAGGCGACGGCTTTCGGCCTCGGCCCGGGCCGTGACGGTGCAGGTGCAAAGGACGACCAGATCGGCCTGATCGGGCGTGGCGGCCGGGAGCAGTCCGGCCCGCTGCCAGGCTTCGGCCATGGCCCGACTTTCGTACTGGTTGACCTTGCAGCCGAGGTATGGAGATAAAACGGGGAGCGGCGTCGCGCGACATGGAGGCGGCATAGCAGAGGCTTCGACCGAGGTCCATGACCGCTCCGGTCGGAACGGCGATTGCTAGGCTTTTCCGCAAGGGGAAAAAAACGCCGGGAGGCCATGATGCGCGCGCGTGTGATGCTGGCCTTTTCGATACCGCCGTCCTGCTTGGTTTCGGCCTCTACATGGTGTTCAACCGTGTGGCGACTGCCCGGGGAATTGCGGCAACAACTGCTTGCCACCTCGCTGCATGTGCTGGCCCGCTTGACCGGTCTGGCCGGCTGAAGCACATCGCCTTGTCCCTAAAAATGGACAAAATGAGTATATCTTTGGTCTATTCCTGAAAAAAGGACGAATGGCACTCGGTAACATGTTGGAATAAAAGGATAAGTTTTGGCCCATATCTTGTAATGACAAGACAAATACAGGATGGGCATTTCCAGCATGGCGCAGAGCATACCACATAACTTTCCCTTGGACCTGGCGGCAGCAGCATTCCTTCGTCGCCGCCACCGATACGGTCGATCGAGCCGTCTATTTTCGCGCGTTGATGGATCTTGGCACCGGCGGCGTGGCGGCTATCGAGGCCTCGTCGTCCCGGCGCGCCTTCGGCATGCACAGCATGTGGCGGTTGCCGGGGGCGTTCAGCCGTTCCTGGCGCGGCGGCGGTCCGGCCGCCTTGTGCGCCTGGGGAAACGAAGTGCGCGAGCCGGCGGCTTATCTGGTGCGGGCCTTTGCCGACACTCGGGTCGACGCGGTGGCCGCCGCCATGGGCGTGCCGCCGGAAAAAATCATCTTGATGTATGCTGTAACCAGTCTGTTGCCGCAACCGACTGCCGCCCTGGAGACTCTTATTGCCGGGAAACGGTCGGGAGCGCGCATCTTGCTCGATCACATCGATATGGCCGATCCGCCGGCCCGCTTTTTGGAAATGTTGCCGGCGGATATTCTGCGCGTGGCTCCCGACCGGATGCCGTGGCATTGGGAGGAGGATCGACGGGTGGCGGCGATGGAATCGCTGTTATGCTTCGCCGGCAACCTCCTCATGGATGTGGCGGTGGAGGGCGTGGACAATGAGGGGCAGCGCCGGACCTTCAAGCAACTGGGGGTTCGGTATGTCCAGGGAGGCTGGCGCAGGGATCATCTCGGTCTGGTTCCGGACCCGACGCGTGTATAAGGACGGCTGTTCCATTTCCTGCCCGCTTCGGCGGGGAGGTGCCGCAGAGGAGGAAGATCTGCCTGCCCTCGGGTCTTCCTTCTTTTGGGGTATGGCCGTGTTCCGATGATCCAGGCGTCGCCGACGGAAGAACATACGGCGTGCGACACACGAGCCGAGCTGTCGCAGGGAAGGTGTGCCCATGGATGATTTTTTGAAGGAAGCATTGGAGATCGTCAAAGCGCAGGCAAGCGTCCGCACCATGACCGAGGAGGACATCACCTCCATGGTGCGGCGTCTGGCCGACAATATCCGCGACATCGTCGAAGAGACGGCCCTGCCGGGCAACGGCGACGCTTCCCTGAAGGCATCGGTCGATCCCAAGAAGGCCATTCGCGAACGCAGCATCATTTGTCTGGAGTCGGGGAAAGCCTTCAAGATCCTCACCCGGAAGCATTTGAGCAAATTCGGCCTGACGCCGGAAGCCTACCGGGAGAAGTGGGGCTACCCCAAGAATACGCCGCTGGTGTGCAAGGAATTGCAACGGGAACGGCGCAAGAAGATGAAAGGCATGAAGCTTTGGGAAAAGCGCCTCAAAAGGGCTTCCGCCTAGCCGACGCAACCGCGCGGACGGGGCGTACCGCCGCTTCGCGCATGCCAAAAGCCCGGGACCGAGTCCCGGGCTTTTGTTTTGGGAGAAACTAGGCTTCCAGGGCGGCGCCGGCCTCTTCCACGCTTTTGGCGAAGGCCTCCCGGGCGGTGGCGATGCGCTCGGCCAGGCCGGGATCGGTCAGGGCCAGGATGGCGGCGGCCAGCCAGGCGGCGTTTTTCGCCCCGGCCCCGTCCAGGGCCACCGTGGCCACCGGAAAGCCCGGGGGCATCTGCACCGTGGCCAGCATGGCGTCCATGCCGCCCAAGGCCGAACCAATGGCGGCCAGCGGCACGCCGATGACCGGACGGATGGTGCGGGCAGCCACGGCCCCGGCCAGGTGGGCGGCCAGCCCGGCGGCGCAGATGAACACCTGGCAGCCGTCGGCCTCGCATTCCCGGATGAGCCGCTCGGTGCGTTCCGGGGTGCGGTGGGCCGAAGTGACCGTGAAGCGATGGGGGATGCCGAGATCCTCCAGAATCTTGGCGCAGGGACGCATCTTGTCCGTGTCCGAGGCCGAACCGATGAAAACGGCCGCTTTGATCATACTGTCTTCTTCTCCCGGGCGAGACCCTTCTCGCCGATGTCGCGGCGGTAGAACGCGCCGTAAAAGGATATCTTGGAAACGGCCTGGTAGGCGGCCTGCCTGGCTGCCGCCAGATCGGCCCCCAGGGCCGTCACGCCGAGGACCCGGCCGCCCGAGGTGACGAGCTTGTCGCCGTCGCGGCGGGTGCCGGCCTGGAAGACCTTGACGCCGGACGCGGCCTCGGCGGCCTCGATGCCGGTGATGGTCATGCCCTTGGGGTAGGCGCCGGGATAGCCGGGCGCGGCCATGACCACGCACAGGGCGCTGTGCGGCGACCAGCGCACCATATCCGGAGTGAGCCGGCCCTCCCGGCAGGCGGCGAGAATGGTCGGCAGGTCGCTGTCCAGGCGCAGCAGCAGCGGCTGGCACTCGGGATCGCCGAAGCGCACGTTGTATTCGAGGACCTTCGGCCCCTCGGCGGTCATCATCAGCCCGGCGTAGAGGATGCCGGTGAAGGGGTGGCCGCGCTTGGCCATCTCCCGCAGCACCGGATTGATGACCAGGTCCATGGTGGCAGGGTAGCGTTCGGGCGGCAGGACCGGGGCCGGGCAGTAGGCGCCCATGCCGCCGGTGTTGGGGCCGGTGTCGCCGTCGTAGGCCGCCTTGTGGTCCTGGCAGGCGGTCATGGGCACGGCCCGGGTGCCGTCGCAGAAGGCCAGGAACGAGGCTTCCTCGCCGACGAGGGCCTCCTCGACCACCACCTTGGCCCCGGCCGAGCCGAAGGCCCCTTGCAGCATGGCCGATTCCAGGGCCTCCAGGGCCTCGGCCGTGGTCTTGGCCACGGTCACGCCCTTGCCGGCGGCCAGGCCGTCGGCCTTGATGACCAGCGGCGCCCCTTGTCCTCGACATAGGCCTTGGCGCTGCGGAAAGTCGGTAAAGGTCTCGTGGGCGGCGGTCGGCACGCCGGCGGCGTTCATGATTTCCTTGGCAAAGGCCTTGGACCCTTCCAGCCCGGCCGCATAGGCGTCGGGACCGAAGCAGGCCACGCCGGCCGATTCCATGGCATCGCGCAGGCCGGCCACCAGCGGCGCTTCCGGGCCGGTCACCACCAGGTCGATCCCCCGATCCCGGGCCAGGGCCACCAGCCCCGGCACGTCGGCGTCGGAAATGGCCACGTTTTCGCCGCACAGGGCCGTGCCGCCGTTGCCCGGAGCGGCGATGATCCTGGAAACGTCCGGGCTTTGGGACAGTTTGTAGGCCAGGGCGTGTTCCCGGCCGCCCGAGCCGACCACAAGAATGCGCATGGCGCGACTCCTTCAATGAAGATATCTCCGGCGGCCGGGCACGTCACGGATGTCGGGGGAGCGCATGGCGCACCCCGGCCAGCCCGTGCGGGCGGCGGGACGCAAGGCCCGGAGCGGTCGTCGAAGGGAAAAGAGGCTAGCCGGAAATGCCGGGAAAGGCAAACCGGCCGGGACGGCGGTAGGGTCCGTCCCGGCCGGGGGGCGGTGTGTTAGGGCAGGGCCTTGGGCGCCGTGTCGCCGGCATTGAGCTCGGCGATCAGGCGGTTGAGTTCCTGGGCCTGGGCGGCCAGGTCGGTGACGGCCTGATTGGACTGGGTCATGGCCTCGGCCGTTTCCGAGGCGATGTCGCTGATGGCCGCCACGGCCCGGTTGATTTCCTCGGAGGTGGCGGACTGCTGTTCGGCGGCGGTGGCGATGGAGCGGACCTGGTCGCCGGCCGCCTCCACCATGGCCACGATTTCGCTGATGGCCTCGCCGGAGTTTTCGGCCAGGGTCGTGGCTTCGCCCACATGGGCCACGGCGCGTTCCACCCGGGCGATGGCGTCGGTGGTGCCGTGCTGGATGCCGGCGATGGACGCGCCCACTTCCTTGGTGGCGTTCATGGTCTTTTCGGCGAGCTTTCTGACCTCGTCGGCCACCACGGCGAAGCCGCGTCCGGCCTCGCCGGCCCGGGCGGCCTCGATGGCGGCGTTTAAGGCCAGCAGGTTGGTCTGGTCGGCGATGTCGGAGATGACGTCCATGATGGTGCCGATGCCCCGGGCCTGCTCGCCGAGGGCCTGCATGTTTTCGGTGAGCTGCGAGGCTTCCTGGTGCACCGTTTCCACGGCGGCGGCGACCTTTTTGACCAGGGCGGCCCCCTGCGTGGCCTTTTCCCGGGCATCGTCGGCGCTCTGGGCGGTGGCCGAGGCGTTCTTGGCCACCTCCAGGATGGTGGCGTTCATTTCCTCGACGGCGGTGGCCGTGTCGTGAACCCGGTTGTTCTGCTCCTCGGCGCCGCGGCTCGACTGTTCGATCTGGGCGGACAGCTCCTCCGAGGCGGCGGCCATGCGGTCGGCCACCTGGGAGGCTTCCACGGCGGCCCGGGCGATGGCCGTGTTCTGGGCCGCGATCTGTTCCTTTTGCTCATGGATTTCGGTCAGGTCGGCCCAGAAGGAGATGGAGCCCAGAAGCGTGCCGTCCAGGTCGAAGAACGGCGTGGTGTTGACGTCGATGTGCAGGTTCTTTCCGGACGGCGTCCGGTAGTCGATGGTCTGCTGGAGGTTGCGCCGCTCCTTGATGGCCTTGTCGGAGATCGTCTCCCAGCCGGCGTCGTTGCGGTAGAATTGCCTGAGGGCTGGCCGAGGAAGGACTCCCGGGAGCCGGTCTTTTCCAACAACCGGCAGATGTGGTCGTTGACCCAGAGTATCTTGAAGTCGGGGCCGACGATGCCGCAGGGCGAGGGAATGCCGTCGAGCACGCCCTGGGAGAAGCCCAGCCGCTTTTTGAGTTCCTCGACCATATTGCCCAGATTGGCGGCGAAGGTGGCCAGTTCGGCCCGGAAATTGCCCGTCAGCGTCGCCGTGTAGTCGCCGGCGGCGATCTTCGCCGTAAAGGCGTTCAGGGCGAACAACGGCCGCAGGATAAGGCGCTGGTTGATGGCCGTAATGAGCAGGGCGACGACGATGATGACCACCAGGCCGATGCCGCACAGGATCAGCCGCTGATGGGTGGCCCGGGCCGTCAGTTCGGCATCGAAGGCGCTCATGCAGACGAGCCAACCGGTCTCGGGAATTCGGGCCACGGACATGAACTTGTCCTCACCGTGCCAGACATAGCGGAACGTTCCCTGCCCCTTGGCCAGGGCCTGCCGGACGAAGTCCTCCTTGGACAGGTCCACCAGCAGCAGCTTCTTGTCCGCGGCGTGGGCGATGATGCGGCCGGAGGCGTCCAGAATGAAGCCGTAGCCGCGCTTGCCGAACTTGACGGGATCGATGGTCTCGGCCGTGAAGTTGTTCCACTTGGGGCACAGGGCCACGCCGCCGAGCAGCTTGCCGTCCGGGCCATGCACGGCCTTGGCGATGACATAAATGATGACGTCGCCGGTGGTGGCCTTCATGACGCTCGAGGTGATGGCCAGGTCCTTCCCGCCGAGGATCGCCCGGGTATATTCCCGGTTGAGGCGGTCACCGCCGGTCATGTCCTTGTGCTGGGCGTTGATGCCGGCCACGATCTTGCCCGAGGTGTCGAAAAGGAAGGCGGACCACATGTCCGGGAACCCGGCGAGAAAGGATTGGAAGAATTGTTGGGCCTTGTGCGGCGCGCCGGTAAAGGCTGCCTGAATGGTGTCCTGGTTGGCCAGGGATTGGGCCACCTGGATGTTGTCATGTATGGAGTTCGCGGCGGCCTGGGCCACGAGGCGCGCCGTCTGGTTCAGGGCGTCCTGTTGAATCTCGGCGACCATGTGATAGGACGAGGTGGAGACGTAGGTGACGAGCGCCGCAATACCGATCAGGATGGCTACGGTGACGGCAATAGCGGCAATGGTGTTGATACTGGCCTTTCGCACAGAGATGTCCTCCTGGTGGACAGGGAGCGTGATGTTAGCCTCGGGAAGCATGACGGTTTCGTTCCTGTCGTATGGCGCATCGGAAAAAACAGTGCACACCGCGGACAAGCAAACGGCCGGGATGACTTCCCAACATGATCTGACGGACTTCGGCCAATGGGCGCAACGTCGTGTGCCACGGGCACTACTGCGTGGCCATGCTGTTCCCTAAGGCCATCTTGTACAACCTTACGGGCAAAATTTGGCCGGCGCAAGTGTGACGGCGGGGATGACGCCGGGAAGGTGCTCGGCGGAGTTTTTCGCGAATGGTGTGTGCGGTTGGGGCAAGGGCAGGCGTTGTTTCGAGGCAAGCATCGCGAGCGTGCGGAATCGGGCCGTCGTTGTGACTGGCCACCTGACGGCCCTCGGGCCACCGCCTTGCGGATGGGGGCATCCGCCTTGATGGCCGAAAAAAGCGACGTTCCTCTCCGTTCCCGACGTGTCCCTGCCGTACGGCTGCCGCACGAGTTGAAAAAGAGGCGAATCTGGCACAGAATCCGCCCGGCGACGGGGCGGGCGGTATCGGGAACGGCCCGTTCGGCGAGGGGACGCTCGGGGCGCCGGCCGGTCGTTTTTCGCTTGGAAGACTTTGCGCGCGGTGGCACGAAACGGCATGACAGCGAACACCAACCAAGGGCCGGGGAAGATGCCGGAAATCTTGACTATCATTCCGGCCCGAGGCGGATCCACCGGTATTCCCTGCAAAAATATTGCCGACCTTGGCGGCCATCCCTTGATCGCCTATTCCATCAGGGCGGCCGTGTCCTGTCCGGGCCTTTCCCGGGTCCTGGTCTCGACGGACAGCGAGCACATCGCCGCGGTGGCCAGGGAGTACGGCGCGGAAGTACCGTTTCTGCGTCCTCCCGCCATCTCCGGCGGCCAGGCCCTGATCGGCGACGCCATCCATCATGCCTTGGCCGTATTGGGCGAGCGGGAAGCCTACCATCCCGACTGCATCGTGGTGCTGTTCCCCACCCACCCGTTCCGCAAGGCGGCCACCATGGCGCTTCTCACGGACAAACTTCGCCGGGGCTATCGGGAAGTGCTTTCCGTGCGTCCGGTGACGATCGGTCCCATGACCCACTTCCTGCCGCAGGCGGACGGGCTGCATTCCCTGCACGGCGGCCAGCCGGCCCATGTCTGCTATCGGCGGTACGGCTACTACACGGGCTACTGGATACAGCACCTGCCGGGACTCAAGGGGCAATACGTCACAACGCTCGTGACGCGGCCGGAACTCGTGGACATCGACGAACCGGAGGACTTGGCGGCGGCCAATGCCATGCTGCGTTCGGGCGACGTCGTGGTGGAGTACCTGTGAAGCGCGTGCAGATCCTCATACCGTTTTTTCCCTGCCGTTGCCGGGGAGGCGGCGGCAGAGGCCTTGCGGCGCACCCTCGCGGCGCTGGGCGACGGGGCGACCCTGCCCATTGCCCTGTGCTGCGCCGAGGGGGCGGTCGTGGCTGTCCCCGCCGGCCGTTCGCTGCGTCCCCATCCCCCCGGAGCGGGTCCGCGCCGAGGCGGATCTGCCGCCGGGCTGGCTGGCCGCCCTTACGGCCGTACCGGGGCCGGAACCGCTGGTGCTTCTCGATTTCCGGCTGGGCGACGATGCGCCCGAGCGCGTCGCGGCCTGCCTTCAGGCCCTGGACGACAGCGGCCGCGAGGGTCGCCCTCGGGGTGGCCGAGGCCGAGGACCATCCGTGCCAGCTCAATTTTTTCTGGATGTGACGGCAAGCCGGGTCTGCCTGCCCGTGGACCCCGAGGCCGAGGCCGTGCGCCGCGCCTGCGCCCCGTTGTTTCCGCCGGCGCTGCCCCTGGTCGTCACCCAGCCTTTTCCGTTTGCCTGGCGGGAATGGATTCCGGACGAGACGGCGGACGCGGCCCCCTGGGTCCTGGAGCCGGGCCTTGGGGCCGTGCGCTGCGGCCGGGCGCTCCTGGGCCACCAGGTCCTCGACGAAACGGGTGTGGTCCTGTGGCGGGAGACGCCGGACACCGCCCGGCAAGTCGTGGCCGCGCTTCGGCCGTGGGCCGCCGTGTGCGCGCTGGCCCCCCCGGACCAGGATGACCTGGGTGTCCTCGCCGCCGACGGCGACATGACCGTCGTCGGCCAGGGCGACCTGGTCCAGGCCTTTCCCTTGGCGCCGCCCCAGGACCTCCAGTTCGCCAACGCGGCGATGGCCTTGTTTCCCCTGATGCCAGGACCGGACGGGCGGCGGCAGGCGCGACTGCCCCGCCGGCAGGGCGCGTTTTTGCTCCAGTCCTTCATCCATTCCCGCTTGCCGGAAACGGATATCGAACTGCCGTACATCCCGCCGGACAACGCCTGGGAAGTGTCGTGCGCCAACCTGGGCCGCCGGGCCAACGGCGCCTGTATCGCCGGCCGCCAGGCCTTTCCCGCCGTGGCCGTCTTCACCGGACGGGCCATGGGCGTTTCCGGCGCGGCCCGGGCCCATGTCGCCGATGCCCTGGCCCGCCGGGCGTTCACGTCCTTCCCCTGTCCGGCGGATGTTGCCGGCGTCCTGCCGGTGCCAGGGTCGCCGGAACCGGGGACGACGCCCCCGCCGCCCGACACCCCGGCCGCTTCGCCCGCCGCCGAAACCGGATTGGCGGCGATGGCCCCGCGACCGGCACGCGGCCTGCTGCCTCCGCTTCCGCCTGGAGATGGAGCAGGCCGTCATCCGCTACGCCGGGGCACCGCAACAGCTGTTGCCCTACAAGGCCCGCGCCGCGTTTGTGGCGAAACAGACGGCCGGGCTCGCCCGGGACCATGCCGCGGACGCGACGTTTCGGGCCCTTTTCGGCTCGGGCCGCGAGGCCCTGGACCGGGCGCTTACGGCCACGCTTGATGGCGACCTGCCCCGCAGCTGGTGGCCGGAAGCGACCCGCCGCTGGCCCCATGGCCGGGATTTCGAGGATTCCCTTCGGCCCCTGGATGCCTTGTACGCGCAGACCCCGGGCCTGGGCGGCCTCTATGCCCGCCTGGCCAGGGAACGGTTCATGCCCGTCTGGCGCCACGGCCGGGCCGTGCGTCTGTTTCGCCCGGGAGCAGGAACGCGGGTGGCTGACGGCGGCGGACTGGCTGTCCTTCGCAACCCGCCCTGGCATGCTCGGCCGCGTGGACGAAGCTACGGCGCGCATCGAAGAGGCCTACCGCCGCTATGCCTTCCTGCAAAACGGCTTTGCCGACGCGGGCTGGGGTGCCTTTTATTTTCGGCGGTACGATCCGGCCGCCACCATGCGGATGATGGCGTTGGACAAGCAACGGCAGCGCCTGGGCCCGCATTACGTCAGCCGCTGGGCCACCATCGTGGCCAGCCTCGGCGATCTCGACGCCGCCGTCGCCATGGTCCGGGAGGGGTACGAGCGGCAGGGCCGCGTCACGGACGGCGGCTTCGCCAGGGTCGGCTGGGAATATCATGTGGCCCTCCGCCATGACCTGGAAAGCGTGTGGCCCTATTTCGCCATGGATGCGAAATATCATAATAAGAATGCCTTTCGCGAATATATCCTTGGCGCCTGGGCGGCCACGGGGCGGCTCAAGGAGGCCGTGGACGAGGCCGCGTACTGGTACAAGGCCAGCGCCCGGGCCCGCGGGTATTATGCCATCATCGGTTTGATGCATTGGCGCGCCTACGGCGACGACGCCGTGTTGCGCGACATGCTGCTGCGCGATTCCCGCCAGGGCACGGCAACCCTCCTGTTCGACCTCCTGTTGCGGCGTCTGATCGAAACACGTTCCTGGCCGGATACGGCGCTGCAGGCCGAACTTCGGGATGCGACCCTGGGGGATGCGGCCGAAACCTGGCCGTGCGCCCGGCAGCTCCTCTGCGTGCTCGGTTTTACCGAGGACGACATCCGGCGCCTTCTGCCGGGATTGCCGGAAACGCCCCAGGACGCCCCCTGTCCGTAGAGGCGCCCTGGCCCAACAGCATGCCCATGCCAGTGAGAAAAAACATGCCACGACTGCTCGCCATGATCCCCGCCCGGTTGGGCAGCAAGCGGATACCGCGCAAGAACCTGCGTCTTTTGGGCGGCAAGCCGCTGCTGGGCTATGCCATCGACGCCGCCCGGGCGTCCGGCTGCTTCCCGGAAATCTGGGTGAATTCCGAAAGCGTCCGCACTCGGCCGGCTCGCCGTCTCCGCAGGGGGGGCCTTTCACCGGCGCCCGCCCGGAACTCGCCAGCGATACGGCCACCAATCAGGATTTCACCGCGGAGTTTTTGCGCCACCACCCCTGCGGACGCCGTGGTCATGATCAATCCGACCTCGCCGCTGCTGCGGCCGGAAACCATCCGGGCCTTTTGCGCCCATCTCGTGGAGGGCGGCTTCGACACGCTGCTTTCGGTGCTGGAGGAACAGGCCGAATGTTTTTTCCAGGGGGCCCCGATCAATTTCACGACCTCCACGAAAATAACAGCCAGGATTTGACGCCGATCGCAAAGGTCGTCTGGGGCATTACGGCCTGGCGACGCGACACCTTCCTGGCCTTGGCGGACGCCGGCGCCTGCGGCGTCTTTGCCGGACGCCTGGGACTCTTTCCCGTGCCCCTGGAGGAATCCCTGGACATCGACACCCCGGCCCAATGGCATCTGGCGGAATGCCTGCTCGCGGCGCGCACCGGCCGCCCCGAACCGGCCTCGTATTGGGAAGTTCCGCGTACCGAATGCACATGCACACCGGCCGTCGCCGGCCGCAGCCATCCCGGAGACAGCACCATGCCGACCGACCGTCTGCGCAACCTCGCCGCCCAGGCCAGGGAAATCATCGCCAAACATGTCACCGTGCTGCGCGAGCGGGATGTTGCCGCCGACGTGCTGCGCGAGGAGGGGAAGGACATCACGCTGCGGGCGGATCGTCTGTTAAGCGATGCGCTCACGGCCGGGCTCACGGCCGCGACCGGCATCGCCTGCCTCAGCGAGGAGGACCGGGACGGCCTGGGTCTCCCCGACGACCAGGCGGTGTGGATCGTGGACCCCCTGGACGGGAGCATGAACTATTCGCGCGGCCTGCCGCTCTACGGCATCTCGATCGCCCTGTGGCAGGGCGGGACGCCGCTTCTGGGTATCATCCGCGACGTGTGCCGCGGCGAAACCCTGACGGGATTTTCCGACGGGAGCGACGTCGACGGCGTGCCGCTGGCCGTCCGCCAGGAGACGGACATGGGGCGGGCCATGCTGGCCACGGGCTTTCCCGTGCTGACGGACACATCCCCCGAGGCCACGGACTGGCTGCGCAGTTTCGTCGGCCGATTCAAGAAAATCCGTATGTTGGGCTCGGCCGCCTTGTCCCTGGCCTGGGTGGCCCAGGGCAAAATCGACGCCTACTTTGAAAGGGACATCATGCTGTGGGACGTGGCCGCCGGCGCGGCGCTCGTGCGGGGTGCCGGCGGGCGTTTGCGACATTCGCCCCGGCCGCCATCCCATGAGCCGCGATGTCCTGGCCGCCAACGCGCCCCTGGCCGCGAACATGCGCCGGGTGCTCGGCTGGGCGTAATGTCGCCCGGGAGGGGGCTGCTCTGTTGCCTTTGGGGATGTGGCCCTGCGCGCGGGACGTCTCTGCGCGTCCTGCCACGGGCTGCCGCACGACGTTTTTTGGGGGGCGGGGCGATGATGTGCCGGGCTTGTTCAGACCATCAACAGGAGGCGCTTTTCGATGCCGCATGCGACGCATGATTTCACGCCGCCTGCCCGACGCAGGCAGGAGGTGGCATGAGGGAAAGGTGCTGCCCTTCGATACGCTGGTGGCGACCTGCCAGACCTTGCGTAAACAGGGCCGGCGGATCGTGCTCTGCCACGGCTGCTTCGATCTCCTGCATCTGGGGCATATCCGCTATTTACGGCAGGCGGCCCGGCTTGGGGACGTGCTGGTCGTTACGGTGACCCCGGACCGCTACGTGGACAAGGGGCCCCATCGGCCGGCCTTTCCCGAGGCGCTTCGCGCCGAGGCCGTGGCCTCGTTGGAACAGGTCGATTACGTGGCCATCAATTTGTGGCCTACGGCCGAAAACACCCTGCGTGCCATCCGCCCGGACGTCTACGTCAAGGGATCGGATTTCAAGCAGGGCGTTGCCTCGGATCCCACCGGCAAGCTGGCCGCCGAAGCCGCGGTGGTGGCCGAGATCGGCGCGACTATGTCCTTTACCGAAGAAATCGTCTTCAGCTCGACCAACCTCATCAACCGTTTTTTCAGCTCCTTCCCGAAGAGGGGCAGGAATATCTACGCCTGTTCCGACAACGTTTCGGTCTTGACGCTGTCAGGGAGGCGCTTTCCCCGGCTGTCCGGCCTTAAAGTGTTGGTCATCGGCGATAGCATTCTCGACGAATACCAATATTGTCACCCCCTTGGCTCGTCGACCAAGGAAGCGATTCTGTGTGTGCAACACGATTCGACGGATCTTTTTGCCGGCGGCGTGCTGGCCATTGCCAATCATATGGCCAACTTTGCTGGGGAAACCCGGCTGTTCTCCATCTACGGCGGCGAAGGGGCCACGCGGGAGTTCATTGCCGAGCATCTGCATCCGAATATCCGCGAAACGCTGTTCGTCCAGGATGGCGCTCCGACCACTGTCAAGCGTCGCTTCGTGGACGGCTATTCCATGAACAAGCTTTTTGAAGTCTATTCCATGGACGACAAGGGCCTGTCGCCGGAAAAGCAAGCCGCCTTTCAGGCCGCCGTGGAGGCGGAAAATCGACCGTTACGACGTGGTCATGGCCGCGGATTTCGGCCATGGCTGCCTCAACGATTCCCTGCGTCGGATGCTGTCCGACAAGGCCCGGTTTCTGGCCGTCAACACCCAGGCCAATGCCAGCAATCGCGGTTTTCACACCATTAGCCGCTACGCCCGCTGCGACTATGCCAGCCTTACCGAGAACGAACTGCGCTTGGATCAACGCGATCTGCAAAGCGACATTCGCCGTATGATGAACGTGGTGGGCCTGCGCCTGCAAGCCGACTATCTGATCATGACCCGTGGCAAGAACGGTTGCGTGGCGCGAAGCGGGAACGGCATGTTTTACGAGATTCCCACCTTTGCCCAATCGGTGGTGGACCGGGTAGGGGCGGGGGATGCCTTTCTCTCCGTGGCCGCGCTGCTGGCCGCCAACCGGGAGGAAGCGGAGCTGGTCGGCTTCGTCGGCAACTGCGCCGGTTCCCTGGCCGTCAACATCGTGGGCAACCAGCGATCCATCGACCGGCAGTCCTTGGAAAAGTTTATCACGTCACTGCTGAAATAGAGGAACGCCGCAACCGGCGAGAAGGCCGAAACGGTCGTGGCCTCCGCCCGTAAGCGTCTGCCGGGCAAGGCTTCGTCGGCGGCGTGCTCGCGCGCGTGGGCGGCGGTCGTCGGCGCCCCTGGGGAGCGGTTCCCAGCGGGGGAAGCCCGACGACCGCCGTCGCGAGAGGGGCGAAAAAGAGTTGACGGGCGGCCCGGGCTGCGGGTAAGAAGACCGTCTTCCGTGGTGGCTGTAGCTCAGTTGGTAGAGTCCCAGGTTGTGGCCCTGGTTGCCGTGGGTTCGAGTCCCACCAGTCACCCCACGAATTTTCCCAAAGGCCCGGTGCGAACCGGGCCTTTTTTTTGTGCGTTGCGGCCTGGCGGGGGCTTTTCTAGGCCACGCCGGCCGCCCGGAAGGCGGCGTCCACGACGTCCTTGGCCTCTTCCTGGAGGACCAGGAGATGGTCGCGGCCGAGGAAGCTTTCGGCGTAGATCTTGTAGACGTCCTCGGTGCCCGAGGGCCGGGCGGCGAACCAGCCGTTCGGCGTGGTGACCTTGAGGCCGCCGATGGGCGCGCCGTTGCCCGGCGCCGTGGTGAGCTTGGCCGTGATCGGCTCGCCGGCCAGGGACGTCACCGTGACCATTTCCGGCGAGAGCTTGGCCAGGGCCGCCTTTTGGGCCGGCGTGGCCGGGGCGTCGAGGCGTTCGTAGACCGGTTCGCCGTAGCGAGCGGCCAGGTCGGCGTAGTGCTCGCCCGGGTCCCGGCCGGTGGTGGCCGTGATTTCGGCGGCCAGCAGGTCCATGATGATGCCGTCCTTGTCCGTGGTCCAGACCGTGCCGTCCCGGCGCAGGAAGGCGGCGCCGGCGCTTTCCTCGCCGCCGAAGCCGAAGGAGCCGTCGAGCAGCCCCGGCACGAACCATTTGAAGCCCACCGGCACTTCGCACAGCTTCCGGCCAAGTCCGGCGGCCACCCGGTCGATCATGGCGCTCGACACCAGCGTCTTGCCCACGGCCGCGTCGGCCCGCCAGCCCGGTCGGGTGGAGAACAGGGCGTTGATGGCCACGGCCAGGTAATGGTTCGGGTTGAGCAGGCCGGCCGAGCGGGTGACGATGCCGTGGCGGTCGTAGTCCGGGTCGTTGCCGAAGGCGATGTCGTAGTGGTCGCGGTGTTGGATGAGCCGGGCCATGGCGTAGGGCGAGGAGCAGTCCATGCGGATCTTGCCGTCCCTGTCCACGGTCATGAAGGCGAAGGTCGGGTCCACCACGTCGCTGATGAGGGACAGGTTCAGGCCGTAGCGCTCGGCCATGGGCTCCCAGTAGGCGACGCCCGACCCGCCGAGGGGATCGACGCCGATGCGGATGCCGGCGTCACGGATGGCGTCCATATTCACGATGTTGGCCAGATCGGCCACATAGGGGCCCACGTAGTCGTAGACCTCGGTGGTGTCGGCGGCCAAGGCGGCCCGGAAGGGCAGGCGGCGCACGCCGGTCAGGCCGTCCGCCAGGGCTGCGTTGGCCATGGTCTCCACGGTCTTGGTGATGTCGGTGTCGGCCGGGCCGCCGTTCGGCGGATTGTACTTGAAGCCGCCGTCCGAGGGCGGATTGTGGGACGGGGTGATGACGATGCCGTCGGCCCGGGCGACGGGGTGGTCGCGGTTCCAGGTGAGGATGGCGTGGGAGATGACCGGCGTCGGGGTATAGCCGCGTCCGGCCTGGATGCGGACGGTGACGCCGTTGGCGGCCAGGACCTCCAGGGCGGTCATGAAGGCCGGCTCGGACAGGGCGTGGGTGTCCATGCCCAGAAACAGCGGGCCGCGGATGCCCTGGCCGGCCCGGTAGTCGCAGATGGACTGGGTGATGGCCAGGATGTGGTCCTCGTTGAAGGAGCCGGTCTCGGACGAACCCCGGTGGCCGGAGGTGCCAAAGTGCACCAGGCAGGCCGGATCGGCCGGATCGGGCCGCAGGGCGTAATAGTTCGCCACGAGACGCGGGATATTGACCAGAAGCGAGCGGGGGGCCGGTTTGCCGGCCAGGGGATGTATCGTCATCGTGCTGCCTCCACGGAACATGTACAGGCGGAAGTGTGGCCGAAAGACGGCGTTGCGTCCATATGCGCGCCGAAAAAAAGGGAGCGGTCCGAAGACCGCCCCCCGCATGCCGTTGCGACGGCAGGTCTAGTCGGCGAACGCCTTTTCGAAGGGCGGCACCACCTGCTTTTTCCGGGAGAGCACGCCGTCCAGCCAGACGGAATCGCCCCGCAGGGTCTTGCCGAAGGCCTTTTGCAGCACCGCGGGATCGTCGGTGACGGCGAGCATTTCGGAGCCTTCCTTCATGATGTCGGTCAGCAGCAGAAAGACGCTGTGCCGGCCCTCGGCCTTGACCTTGCGGCATTCGGCGATCAGGTCGGCCCGGATCGGATCGAGCAGGGCCAGGTCGATCACCTCGATCTGGCCGATGCCGACCTTCTTGCCGGACATGTCGAAGTCCTTGAAGTCGCGGAAGACGAGGTCACGGGCCGGGGTGTCGGCCACCGAGGATTTGACCGTGAACATCTCGACGCCGAGGTCCATGGGCTTCTCGACGCCGGCGATCTTGGCCAGGGATCCCACGGCCGCCTTGTCGGCGGGGGTGCAGGTCGGCGACTTGAACATGACGGTGTCGGACAGGATGGCGCACATCATGGCGCCGGCCACGGGTTTGGCGATTTCGACCCTGGCGCAGTCGAAGAGGAGCTTGAGGACGGTGCAGGAGCAGCCGAGCGGCTTGATGATGACCTCCAGGGGATTGGTCGTGGTCACGTCCCCGAGCTTGTGGTGGTCGTAGATGCCGATGAGCTCGCTCTTGTTCAGGTTGTCCGGGGCCTGCCCCAGGTCCGAGTGGTCGACCAGGATCACCGTCTTGCCGGCGGCGTCGGTGAAGCGTTCCGGCGTGGCCAGGCCGAAGGTCTTGAGCACGAAGGCGCTTTCCGGGGTGAGTGGTCCCTGGGCGGCGGGAATCGCGTCCAGCCCCCGGGCCTTGTTCATGAAATCGGCCGCCGCGATGGCGGAGACGATGGAATCGGTATCCGGATTTTTATGTCCGACCACATAGACAGCCATGTTCGAGTCCTCCCGATGGGTTCCCTGCGGCGCCGATGGTCACGGTTGCAGGGCGTTTTTTTCAGTCGTGCTTGCCAGGTTGCCGGCCGCACGCAGCGTCCGGCGGAAAGACTGTCGGTCACAGGGGCAGCAAGCGCCACAGCGGCCACAGGGCGGCCAGCCCCGCCCCGAAGGCCAGCACCACGTAGGCCGGCCGGTAGCGCAGGGACAGGATACCGCCCAGGCTCCCCAGCAGCCAGAGTTGGCTCCAGGTGGCCCGGGCCGTGGACAGATAGGGCCAGACCCGGGGCAACAAGACGCTATAGAGCGTAATCAAGCCGAACAGGCAGACGCAGAAGGCCGTGCCGTTGACGAGCACCATGTTGCAGGCGGCCCGGCGGATGAGGCGTCCGGGCCGGAACGATAGGCGCCCCCGCTTGACCGCCACCAGATAGCGCGAGAGCATGATGTTTTCCACTGCCCGGCCGACCCCTTCCAGGGCGGCGAACAGGCGGGCCAGGACGGCCGTGGAGCTGCCGACCAGGAGCGCCTCGGCCGGCGAGGACAGGCCGAAGACGTGCATGAGCGACAAGCCGGCCAGGGTGGCGCCGGCCGCGTTGGGCGGAATGTGGGTGCCGGCCGGGATGCCGTCAAGCCAGAACAGCTCGTAGAACAGGCACAGGCGCAGGGTCGTGCCCGGATCGCCGAAGCTGGCGGCCCAGAAAAGGCCGATGACCAACGGCCGCTCCAGCAGGGCGACGTTTATGAAGAAGCGGAACGAGGAAAAAAGGATAAAAAAAAAGCGACGCCGAAGACGTGCAGGAGGATGTCGGCCTGGTGGGTCATCTTAGAGCGACCTCAGTTGGGCGGGATCGCTGGGGACGCACCGGTAGTCGAGGCGTACGCCCTTGTCCCGGAAGAAATCCAGGCAGCACTCGTCCTCGCGGGAGAGGGCCACGTGGGCGCAGATCTGTTTTTTGCCGGGGGCGTAGTGCAGGTTGCCGAGATTGAGGACCGGGAAGTCGAACCCGCGTTCGTAGGCCACCCGGGCGTCATGGCAGTTGGAAAAGAGGATCAGGGCGTCCTCGGTTTCGAGGGGGGTGCGGGCCAGAAACGGCAAGAGCTCGGCCACCGGGAGAAATTCGATGCGCACGCCGGTCGGAATGGCCAGGGACATGATTTCCTGGCGCAGGAAGTCGGCGGCCAAGTCGTCGTTGACCACCACGATGACCCGGGCCCGGGTGAAGGGCAGCCACGTTTCGATGATCTGGCCGTGGACGAGGCGGTTGTCGATACGCACGAAGGCCATGCTATCCCTCGGCCACTTTTTTGCGCAAGACCTCGCCGGCCACCACGATGCCCTGGCACCCGGCCTGCTTGGCCTCGGTGGCCAGCGTCTCCAGGGGAGTCGTCCTCGAACCGAGAATTTTGATGAGCATGGGCAGGTTGACGCCCGTCAGCACCTCCAGCCGTCCGGAGCCGAGGAGCGACAGACTCATATTGGTGGGGGTACCGCCGAACATGTCCGTCAGAACCAGCACGCCGGAGCCCTGGTCGGTTTCCTTGATGGCGTGCTTGAGACTGCTCAGCACCTGATCCACCTCGTGGGTCAGGTCGACGCTCACGGCCCGGCAATGATCCTGGGGTCCCAAGATGAATTCCGCCGCCGCGATGAGTTGCGTCCCGTAGTCGGTGTGGGTCACCACCACCACCCCGACCGGAGCGTCGGCTCGGGATTGCGCGCTCATGTCACTCCCGGGGCAAAGCCCCTATCCGCCCGTTAGGAGTCCCGCCGGGCTCCCGGCCGACGCCGGCAGGCGTCCGCCACATCGTTGCATCCCGTTCCGGCGCGGCTGCGTCAACCGCGTTCGATATGCCGATGTTCAAGAGAAATATTATAGCCGGCCTTGGACAGGGTGTCAAAGATGGCCTCGGCCACGGCCACCGAGCGATGGCGTCCGCCGGTGCAGCCGAAGGCCACGGTGAGGCGGTAGCGGCCCTCCTTGGCGAAGAGCGGCAGCAGATAGAGCAGGAACTCGCGCAGCCGGCGCAGGAACTCCTCGCCCGGATCCCGGCCGAGGACATAGTCGCGCACGGCCGTATCCTTGCCGGTTTTGGGGCGCAGTTCCGGATCGAAGTAGGGGTTGGGTAAAAAGCGGAGGTCGAAGAGCATGTCCGCTTCGGCCGGCGGTCCGTACTTGAAGCCGAAGCTCATGACGTGCACCTTGAGGGCGCCGAGGGCCGTGTGGATGGAGGCCCATTTCTCCTGGAGCTTGCGACGCAGGTCGTGGATGGAGAAATCGGTGGTGTCGATGACCATGTCGGCCGCTTTCGCGCATGGGGGTCAGGCGTTTGCGTTCCTCGTCCACGGCCTGTTCCAGACCCATGCACTCGCATTCCAGGGGATGGGGGCGCCGGGTGGTGGCATAGCGCCGGATGATCTCCTGGGTGTCGGCCTCGAAGAAGATGACCTGGGCCGCCGTTTCCCGGGATCGGATGCGTTCCAGGGTCTGGGCCCATCCGGTTTCCAATCGGCCTGGCGCGCGTCCATGCCGAGCGCCAGGCCCTTGTAATGTTGCTCGCCCTTTTCCCCGAACAGGTCGAGGAGCTTGGGCGCCAGGCTCACGGGCAGGCCGTCCACGCAGAAAAAGCCCAGATCCTCGAAGACCCGCAAGGCGGTGCTCTTGCCGGAGCCCGAAAGCCCCGTCAGGATGAGGATGGGTGTTTCCCGCGTGGTGTCGTCCATGGGCTGCGGCTCCTTCGGCGACCTAGGCCACGTCCGTCAGCACCTTCCACAAGGCCTCGCTGCTCTCGGCGTGCATGAAGGCATGGCGGAAGGATTCGTCGGACAGCAGCCGCGAGATGTGGGCCAGGATGCGCAGATGCAGCCCCGCCACATGCTCTGGCGCCAGAACCAGAAAAAACACGTTGCACGGTTTGAGGTCCAGGGCCTCGTAATCCACGCCCGACAGGCTGCGGCCGACCACGATGACGATCTTTTCCAGACTTTCCATCTTGCCGTGGGGAATGGCCACCCCGTCGCCGATGCCGGTCGTGCCGAGGCTTTCGCGTTCGAGCAGGACCCGCAGGGCCTCCTTGGCGTCGAATTCCGGCCACTTGACCTTGATGGGCGCCACGAGCTCGGCCAACACCTCGGACTTGGTCGTGGCCCGCAGCGCCCCGAGCACGAACTCCGGCTGGAGATACTCCTCAAGGCGCATCGCTTAGGCTCCCGTGCCGGGATCGATCAGACCGAAGTCCCCATCCCGCATGCGGTAGATGACATTGGTCCGATCGGTTTCGGCGTTGATGAACACCAGGAAATCCTCGCCCTTGGTGGTGAGCTGCATGGCCGCTTCCTCCACGGCCATGGGCTTGGGCTCGTAGCGGTCGGTCTCGACGATGGTGGGGGTACGGCCGCCCGCGGCGTCCTCGCTGATGCTGATGACGTCCAGGCGCACGGTTTCCGCCGTCTGCCGCCGCCGATCCTTGGCCTTTTCCCGGAACTTCTTGGCCTGGGCGTCCACCTTGTCGAGGACCAGGTCGATGGTGGAGTACATGTCCTCGGAGACTTCGTGCGCCGAGATGTGCATGTTGTCGGCCAGGAAGATGACGTCGGCGATCTGCCGGGTCTTTTCCACGGCCAAGTTGACCTGCAATTCCGAGGCGTCCGTCACGGTCGTATATTTGGAAAGCTTCTCGAAACGCTTGCGCGCGTAGTCGCGTAAGTGGTTCGACGGCTCGAAATTCTTGAAATTAAGGTGATATTCATAGCGTTCCTCCAGGATATAGGGTCAAGGGCCAGGATGGCCGGACCGACGCCTCAGAATACTTCCTTCCGTTTGGATGAGGACTCGATGCCCATGGCCGTCCGGTATTTGGCCACAGTGCGCCGGGCGATGTTGATTTGCAACTTTTCCTTGAGCATGTCGGCGATGGCCTCGTCGCTGATGGGGTGCTTGGCATCCTCGTCGCCGATGATGTGCTTGATCATGGCCTTGACGGACTCCGAGCCGACGGTGCTGCCGTCGTCCAGCTCCAACGCGCTGTTGAAGAAGAACTTCAGTTCGAAGATGCCGTGGGGCGTGGCCACGTACTTGTTGGAGGTGATGCGGCTGACCGTGGACTCGTGCATGCTGATATCGTCGGCCACGTCCCTTTAAGATCAGCGGCTTGAGCTTGGTGACGCCGTCCTCGAAAAAGGCTCGTTGGAACTTCACGATACTTTCCAGAACCTTATAGAGCGTGCGCTGGCGCTGGTACAGGCTCTTCATCAGCCACATGGCCGAGCGCATCTTGTCTTGCAGATAGTCCTTGTCCTTGTCCGAGTGCGACTTGACGTTGTCCGTGTAGGCGTCGCTGAGGTGCAGCCGGGGCAGCCCCTCCTCGTTGAGCAGGATCACGAAGTCGTCCTCATACTTGCAGACGAAGGCGTCCGGGCTCACATAGATGGGCTCGCTCGAACCGAACTGGCCCCGGGCATGGGATCGAGGGTCTGGATCAGCTCCAAGTATTCCTTGAGCTTTTCCATGGTCAGATGGAACTTCTTGGCCAGCGGCTTGTAGCGCTTCTTTTCCAGGTCCTCCAGGGTGGTCCCGCACCAGGCCGATCAGGATGGGATCGTCGTAGCCGTAGACCTCGATCTGGGTGAGCAGGCATTCGGCGGGGGTGGCGGGCGGCCACGCCCACCGGGTCGAAGCGCTGCACCCGGGCGAGGACCGTCTCCACCAGTTTCGACGGGGGCGTCGGCCAGCTGGGCCAGCTCCTCCAGCGTGGCGCTGAGGTAGCCCGAGGAGTTGAGGCTGCCGACGATGGCCTCTCCGATCTCCACTTCCTTTTCGGTAAAGTTGGACAGATGCATTTGCCAGCCCAGATGGCCGTCCAGGGACGGCTTGGAGGCGAACCGGGCGTCGAAGGCCATGCCCTCGTCGGGAATTTCGACTTCCCGGGACTGGGCCTGGCGGCCGGTGCTGGCGAACTCGCCGAGATAGTCGTCCCACTCGGCGTTCTTGAGCAGCTCCTTTTCCATGGCCACGTCGTTGGAGGAGCCGGTGGGGCCGAGGTTGTCCTCGGCCATGGTCCGTTCCGTCGAGCGCTCTTCCTCGGTGGTTTCCTCCAAAAGAGGATTTTCCAGCAATTCCTGTTGGGACGCTTTCCAGGAGTTCCAGCCGGGAAAGCTGCAGGAGCTTGATGGCTTGTTGCAACTGGGGTGTCATCACCAGTTGCTGTGTCAGTTTGAGCTGTTGCCGCAGTTCCAAAGCCATGACTATCGCCGTCCCCAAAGTGTCGGGTGTTTGTGTTCCGAGCGGGCCGAA
>Ga0268359_10074_pt1 | contig 61276 bp, 53 predicted proteins | sample BioMet11_FD_194416 | JGI IMG/M metagenome (GOLD analysis project Ga0268359, IMG submission 194416) | Sewage microbial communities from Oakland, California, United States - Biofuel 11 (PacBio Assembly) | ecosystem: Engineered > Wastewater > Sewage > Unclassified | place: USA: California | collected...
AGCAAGGATGCTTTTGCAGGGAGGCTTTCTTGCCAATGTCAGCGAAATGGTATTCTGTGATCCTACAGGCTCAGATATTGGTGTGGCACAGAAGGGAGCGATATGGCTTGATGTTGAGGTAAATGGGCACAGCCGACATATAATGGAATCTGCGCAGGCAGTAAACGCGCTTGATGGGATTATGAAGTTTGTAGACAAACTCTCTTCAAAATTCAACAGGGTCAGCAGCCATCACATACTGGGAGATTGTACTGTTAATTTGACGCAGGTAGCAACTCACGATAACTCGACATGGATGGTCCCTGGCTATGTAACAGGACGTATAGATGTCCGGATTACCCCTTCATTAGATATCGAAAGAGCCTGTGATGTAATACAGGAAACAAAAAAACACATTGAAAAAAAACCAGCCCGGATTGAATATAGATGTAAAAATAATTAATAAACGGCCTGCTGTGGGAATGGCAACTGATGCGCCTCTTGTACGCCGATTCGAATATCTGTGCAACAAATACGGCAGAAAACCCAAAATTGTGGGGCAATCTTTTTACACGGACGCTTCGACTGTTATTCCAGAATTGGGAATCCCATTCATAGTAATTGGCCCAGGCGGCAAAATATTCAACGACAGAGAAGATGAACACGTTACGTTGGATGATGCCGTATTTGTGTCAAAAGTTTACCGTGACTACATGCTGGGGGTGGTAGATGAATAATACTTCCGAGCTGTTGTCCTTCCAGTTTTTGTAAGTTTCGACTGTATCAAACACAGAAGGAGGAATTTTACCTTGAGAAAAATATTAATATGTGCATTTATTATTGTTTGTATGTCAGCAACAATAGCAATGGCTGCGCCTAAGTATACTCTAAAAATTGGGCATGAATCGGCTCCTGGCTCAATGATGGACCAGATGGCTAAAACATTTAAAGCATATGTAGAAAAAGAATCAAAGGGAGAGATCCAGGTATCAATATTTCCTAGCAACCAGGTAGGGGACCCGTTTGCAGTGCTGCAGGGAATGCAGACAGGGGTAGTGGAAATGGGTATACTTAATGGCGGCAGCATTGCCACAGTCCTGAAAGAATTCGCGATCTTCAGTGTTCCTGAAATACTTCCAAAGGATTTTGCAAAGAACAAACAGGTTTTTGCGTCTGGCTCACCATTTGTTAAAAAACTAGTTGCAAACAGTGAAAAAACCGGAGTGAAATTCCTCGGTATATATGTTGAGCCGTTCTTTCAGGTAACAGCGAATAAGAAGATAACAAAGCCTGCGGATTTCAAGGGACTTAAGATCAGAACGATGAATTCCCCTATAATTATTGCTACATACAAGGCCCTAGGCGCAAACCCGACTCCGGTTCCTTTCTCGGAGGTATACAGCGGCCTTCAGACAAATATGATAGACGCCCAGGAAAATCCACTTGATATAATTTACGAAATGTCATACTTTGAAGTTCAGAAATACCTCATAGAAACAAACCATTCTACTGTTGTGAATATGCTCTATATCAGCCGCGGAGTATTCGACAAAATGCCTAAGGACATGCAGAAAATAATAGTCAGGGGCGGAGAAGTTGCCCAGAATTACATGTTTAATTATGTCCCGAAGCTGGCAGCAGACAGCCGCGCAAAACTTGTAAAGACGGGTAAAATCCAGATGATCCCGGCTAGCCCAGCGGTATCAGGCGCTTACAAAAAAGCATCTGATGCAGCAAAGTCGGAATACTTGAAACTTGTCGGAGATAAAGAAGGAAAGGCTATTTTTAAATCACTTGAAGATACCCTTAAATCGGTAAAGTAAATCATTTTTAAGAGAGGGAACGGCAATGATTCACTATATTCCCAAGGGACAGGCATGGTGTGGTGAGGCGGTTGGTATTTTAGTCCTTGATGAATCAATTCCGCGTGTTTTAGGAAGTGTGCTCAATGCAGAAACGTTCCCGTTTCCGGTAAGATACAAAAAAATCAGGGGAGCCTCAATAGAGCGGCTGCTTAATCGTAAGATCCGGAGCTTTTGAAGCCTTTCATTAACGCCGCTCTTGAGTTACAGGCAGAAGGAGTCTCTTCAATAGCAGGATCGTGCGGTTTCATGGCACTCTTTCAGAATGAGATAGCTGAAGCTGTGGATATTCCCGTCTCCATGTCCAGTTTGCTCCAAATTCCCATTGTGATGAAAATGATCGGCAGCAAGAAAACGGTAGGGGTGATTACGGCAAGTAAATCTTGCCTCAGCAGGCAGATTTTATACGCTGCGGGAGTTACATCGGAAGAGATGATGGCTAGGCTGTATATTGCCGGTCTGGATGATTGTCCGGAAGCTCAGGGTTCTATGGTGCAGGAAAAGGGATCTTTGGATGAGGATATTTTCAGAAAAGAAGTAATTTCCGTCGCCTCCGACCTTATCAAAAGGAAGAAAGATATCGGCGCCATAATTATGGAATGCAGCGAGCTCCCTCCTTATTCTCATGATGTACAGGTGCTGACTAAATTGCCAGTGTTTGATTTTACCACAATGATCAGGTTTAACTATATGGGAATACGAGCCTGCTCGTGGAAATATTAACAAAGTCCATATGGGTATGCAGTTTATGCAGGTGCCCGGGCAGATGATTAACAGATTAAAAGTCTGGCCGGGCAACTGTCTCTAAGAGACGAGGTGTTCAATTTGCTGAAAAAACTTGAAGAAATAATTATCGTGTTCTGTATTGCGGCAATAACGATAATTATGAACGTTAATATAGTTTTAAGACACGTGCTCAATATGAGCTGGTCCCCCACGGAAGAAGTTTGCCTCATCATGGTGGTGATTTTTACTTTTGTAGGATCAGCTTATGCTACACGTATAGGTGCGCATCTGTTTGCAAGCTTCCTGTTCGATATTCCGGTTGTTAGCCATAAATTCAAGAAGATGCTGGCCATAATCGTTTCCATTGTTTCAGGACTTGCAGCAGCATACGTAGCATACATAGGAATAGATTTCATCAGGCTGACGTACAATTCGGCCAGGACTACTGCGGTCCTCGGTATTCCTTTTTACACTTTTTACTCAATGCTCCCAATAGGATTTGCTCTTATTGCCTGGCAGAACTTCAGATGTCTTTTGAAAAATTTACGGTCAAAAGAAGAATATTACTTGGGTTCTGACTGCGGTCCGGGGGGGAAATAGAATGCTTACGTTATTATTTGTCCTCTTCTTTGGATTGCTTATATTTGCCTTTCCCTTGTATGTAGTAATCCTGCTTTCGTCGGTAATTACTTTTGTTATCTTCTATCCGAACCTGCCAATGGGAATGGTCTGTCAGCAGATGGTCGATGGATTCAGGATATTTACTTTGCTGGCGGTTCCGCTGTTTATATTTTCAGGGAAAATTATGGGCAGCGGTCAGATATCAGATAAACTTGTTTGTTTTGTACAGGCCATGCTTGGTCATATACCTGGGGGGCTTGCGCATACCACGGTTGGAAGCTGTGCAGTTTTCGGCGCCATATCCGGGTCAACGGCGGCTACTGTTGCTGCCATTGGAGGGGCTATTTATCCTAAACTCTTAAAAGCTGGATACAGAGATACATTCAGCTTGGGTTTGATAGTAAATGCCAGTAATCTGGCAGCCCTCATTCCGCCGAGCATCCTGATGATACTGTATGGAGTGCAGGTCAAGTGTTCAATCGGTGAGATGTTTATTGCCGGCATAGTACCCGGAATAATGATTGCAATTATGATGATGATATATTGCTATTATTGGGCTGTTAAAAACAACGTTCCTGTTGAACAAAGAGCTGGCTGGAAAGAGCGCTGGGCTGCCGCCAAAGATGCAAAATGGGCGCTTGGCCTTCCAATTATTATCATCGGCGGTATGTTCGGAGGGGTGTTCAGTCCATCAGAAACAGCTGCTGTTGCAGCATTATATTCGATAATTGTTGAATGCGTCATATATAATCTCTGAAATTGCGTGATTTATATTATATTGCGTTGGATACAGGGGTGCTTACTGCTGTTGTGTTCATACTTTTTGGCACAAGCCAGTTTTTCTCATGGCTGCTCTCATTTTCACAGGTGCCGCAGAATCTCTTGACTTGGATGGTATCTTCTCCGTGGATGAACAAATGGACCTTTCTACTGCTGGTCAACGTATGTTTCTTTATTGCCTGCATGGTAATAGACGGTGCTCCTGCAATGATGATAATGAATCCAATCCTGTTCCCAATAGCTATAAAGTATGGCATTGATCCCATCCATCTCGGGATCATAATTACTACGCAGACGACTATCGGAGCCGGTACACCGCCGTTTGGCATAAATATTTTCACTGCATGTGTCGCGTTTAAGGAAAGTTATATGAAAGTAATAAGCGAGGTATGGATTTTTATTGCAATCCTTGTTTTTGCTGCTGTTCTGATAAGTATTTTCCCGCAAATATCGCTCTGGCTGCCTAATCTGTTGTTTAAATAAATATTTTGGACTGGTTTAAATAAAATAATAGGAGGTATTTGTTATGTCTGCAAAACACAAATTTACGATTCTTGGTCTGCCTTGGGATTTTGGTGCAAGCAGGGGACGCCCTGGTGCAAGATATGCACCGGAAACGATACGCAAAGAACTTGGTTTTATGATGAATAGGATTACGGATAACCGTTATTATGATGTTGAAAATTGTTCACTGATTGATTTTTCGGATATAGTATTCAGGGATGCCGGCGATGTGAACCTTCCGTACGGTGATATCGAAGCCTCTTATGAAGTAATGAGGGCTGATGCACGCAAAATATATCAGGCCGGTGAAATTATGATAGGGCTGGGCGGTGACCATTCAATTTCATGGCCTATGATAGCTGCAATGCATGATGCCGTTGACGGTCCCATAGGGATTATCGATTTTGATGCACATCTTGATCTTATGGACGAAAGCTATTCGCAGGGCAAACATTCACAGAGCAGTGAGATACTGCGAGCAACCGAACTGGCACGTATTGATGGGCACGATGTATATCAAATCGGCGTACGTGGATATAACTACCCTGAAGCGTATTACACTATCAGGAACCTCGGTGTTAATCAATTTCCTCCTGTGGCCGTGCGCGAAAAGGGAGCGAAGGCGCTTGCAGAAGAGATAATCAGGAAACTTCTTGCCAGGGATGTCAAACAAGTGTACATGACATTTGATATAGATGCGTTGGATCCAGCTTTTGCTCCTGGAACAGGCGGCGACGAGGTAAATGGATTGTTCCCTCAAGAATTTTTTGAGATGTTTGATACTTTCATGCCATATATCAAAGGAATGGATATTGCAGAGGTTAACCCTCTTCACGATTCCAATAATATTTGCTCAATATATGCTGCAAAAACGATTTTCAGGTTTATGACAAGCAAGGCTCAAATAATTGCTAAGTAATTTAAGCAGAATCTCCATGCGTATCTGAAATAAACAGTCAATGCCTGAGAGGCCGCAGATTTCCCCAGTGGACAGATGCGGCCTTTTAGGTTAAATAAATGCTGTTAATAAAATAAATTTGCATTAGGGGATGAATTAATGGCTATCAAGGACTTTAAGGTAGAGAAATGGCTTAACCCGCGCGACGCAAAATGCAGGTATAACCTCGGAGCAAGCTGCGTTAAAGCTATAACGCTTGACGAGCTTGTTGAGCTGAGCGGAGAAAACAAGGAAGAGCTCACTAAATATTTCTTCGAGACACACCTGCACTATGGAGCATTTTTCGGTCTGCCGCGGCTTCGCAAGGCTATCGCTGAAACATATAAAAATGCAGAGCCCGAAATGGTCCTTACTCTTCACGGCGGTACAGGCGCCAACTCTACGGTTATAACGGGAATGCTTGAAAAAGGCGACAACGTTGTCGCGGTCATCCCGAACTACCAGCAGCACTACTCGATCCCTGAAGCACTGGGGAATGAAGTCCGTTTTCTGCACCTTGAAAAAGAAGACGGCTATAAAGTAAACATTGAAAAACTGGACAGCCTTGTTGACGGGAAAACGAAGCTTATAACACTGACGAACCCAAATAATCCGACAGGTGCTTATATGGACAGCGATGAATTGAGCGAAATCGTTGCAGTTGCTGAAAAAAACGGAGCGTATGTCCTTTGCGACGAAATATACAGAGGGCTTGCAGATGAATACATGCCGTCGATAGTTGATCTGTATGAAAAAGGCATATCCACGTGCAGCATGTCGAAAGTTTACTCCATGGCCGGCACGAGGGTCGGCTGGGCGGTAGTGAGGGATAAAGAGGCATATGAGATTCTTGAAAACAGGCGTTCATACGATTCTATCTGTGACGGAGTTTTTGACGAGCTCATTTCAGCTATCGCTCTTGAGAACAACGGAAAGATGCTTGAAAGAGCGCGAAAAATAGTCAGGTCGAACAAAAAAATCGTTGATGAATGGCTTAAGACGCAGCCGCATCTTTCATCATTCGGGGAAAGTTTTACCACAACGATGCTTGTCCATTATGACTATCCCATCGATGAAGTGACATTATGCAACGATATCTACGAAACGACCGGTGTGCTGCTGTGCCACGGGGACTGCTTCGAGGAAAAGAAATGCTTCAGGCTGGGCTATGGCTTCGGTGATCAGCAGCTGCTGATAGACGGCCTTAATGTGCTTGGGGATTATTTCGCAAAGATAGTGTAATAATAAAAGGTGTCTCTCAAATTAAGGCAATTACCATGTGTCGTACGGATGTGCGGCAGGTAATAGAAAATGGGCTTCCGCCGTTTAACGGCATGCCGATGTTTTTGATTCAAAAACAGGGATCCCGATCGGTATTAAAAAGATGACCGCATAAATTATGTGACCGCCGTGATGATATGCTCTCTTGAAAGCAAAAATGCTTTGTCTGGTTCAGGTGTTTGCTTTCATTTGAACTGTCATCCAGGCGGCTGCACTGCATCTTTCTCAGCTGAGTTATTGGATGATCTGAAGCCATTTTTCAGCCTCATCTGATGCTTTACGCTGTTGCACAAAGGAAAATAGCTTGAGTTATCCATAGCGACGGGGCCATGTCTTGCGAGTTTTGAACCTGCCGGGTTCTGCCGGCAGGTGGATCTTTAAATCACTTATTAATGCTTCTGCAATATGTAAACAGATATGGCAAGGTTCGTTTATTTGAAATTAAAATATTCCCCGACTTCTATCAACATAGCCCTTGTATTCAGTCCGCATTCCCTGAAAAGCCGCGCCCCGTCATCTGACCATTTCGACGCGGACATCGGATCAAGCGAACCACTGCAATATCTGCCGCGGGAGTCTTCGTCCATTTTAGAGACGACCCAGGCTTTTGCCATACATTGCGTGGCCATCCACTGTTTTCTTGCCACAGCGCTCAGAAATATCTCGGCATGCTCTATCGCCTGCACCGCGGAGTCTATGTTCCCCCGCTCCGAATCGGCTATGGCTTTCAGGCTGTACATCATCGGGCCGCTGCGCCCGCCCTGGCAGCCTTCAAAAAGGCTTACCGCCTTGTCTATGTAGCTGTACATATGCTGCATGTCGTTCATGTCGAGCGCGACATCGGCCGCATGAGTGAGGAAATAACTGCGTCCCCAGTAAAGGCCTATGCCTTCGCAGGTGTTTACACAGTATGAAAAATAAGACAGCGCTGTTTTCAGGTCCCCGCGTATCTGGTATATCTCCCCTATGTAGCACATAGCGACAAGGATCCCAAGCGTATAGCTCTTGCCTGTTATTTTAAGCGATTCGAAAAGCTTGATTGAATGTTTGAAAGTTTTTTCAGCCAGATCGTATTTTTGAGAAGGAACAGCGAAACGCCGATAAGCCTGACAGCTGTCGCCACATAATGGGCTTCATCCGCCTCGCGCGCAAGCCTGAGCAGGTCCCGTGCAGCTGAGAGGAGCCTTTCTGCATTTTCTGTCTGCAGGAACATGTAGCAAAAATGTTTGAGGCAGTGTATATGTGTTTCCTTAAAACCATGCTCCACAGAGAGTTTGATTGCCCTGTCGATGTACACCCTGCCTTTTTCGTATTCACCCCAGCTTATGTGGTACCCCCCGGCAAGCTCAAAGCAGGACGCCTCGAGGTTTGCATACTCTTCTTCACTGACCATGCATCTGCTTCCTATGTATTCAAGTATTTCCACAGCCTGCCTGATCTTTTCCTCTGTTTCATCCCTGCTGCTGAAGGGGCTTGAGCACGAAAGCAGCACGTTGTCGGAAATAACCGGGAAAAGGTCATGGTTGAGTGTTATATCAAAAATAAGCTCCCTTATGCATTGGCGCAGTTCAGGCACTTTCTGTCCTGATTTTATATAATGGTGCCGAAGCATGGCGCTCAAATCAGGGTCCCACCTCTGCGGGGAATAATTCCTGCTTAGAACTTCCGCTGCTTTGCGGTGCAGGTCCTGTCTTTTCGAAAGAGATATAGATTCGTATATGCACTCTCTCACCCTCGAGTGTATAAAATCCCAGATGACGCGGTTATCGTCGAGCTTTTCACGCAGGAGGCATTTTGATATGACAGACTCGGCTGCGGGCAGTATATCCGCCATGGTGTATCCCGTGACTTCGGCAACCTGTGCCGGTTCGGCGCCGGCCGTGAATACAGACAAAGCCGTGAGGATATCCTGCTGTATAGGCGAAAGTTTCCCTATGCGATCCATCATCAGGCCGCACAGGCCGTTAGTGCAGTCTGAATCAGGATTTTCAGTTAATGCCCTGAGAATTTCAAAAAGAAGCAGCGGCAGTCCTTCGCTTTCCCTTATAAAATAATCCTCTCCTTTTTCTTTAAGGATATCCCAGGACAGCGAATTCCTGCATATTTCTGCTATTTCATCCCGGCGGAACGGCATCAGCTGGATAGCTGTTATTTCATATCCCCTGCGCATTTTTATGTTTTTCAGCATTGCAAGAGTGTTTTTTGAAGATTCAGGCCTTGACGAAATAATGAAATCGGCGCCGATGTCGGCGGATGTCAGGAAAGATTCAAGCAGCTGCAGCGACTGCTCGTCAAACCAGTGTATGTCCTCCATCACTATCGTGATTTTTTGTTCCTGAACAGCTTTCTGAGGACGTCTTCTATCATATCGCTTATCACGATCGGGTTTTTGTCTGTGATCTGAGTTATGTCCGTGTTGTAGTTGAGTTTCTTGTTTTTGAGAAAGCCCGGGAATACCCCGCACAGTATGGATTGTATCTTGGCGCCGGGTGAGACGTTTTTTTCTTCAAGAGACGAGCCTATGCGCGACATTATGCTGTTCCAGGATGCATAGGGGTAGCTCTCTCCGACTTCTGAAGACCTGGAGGCAAGGACCGTTTCGCCGTTTTTGCACAGCATGGCAAGAGCTTTGTTTATCAGCGCGGTTTTGCCTATTCCTGCTTCGCCGTATATAAAAATAATATTGTTTCTGCCTGATCCGTCTTTCAGCGCATCGATCATCTGTTTCAGTTCCCTGTCCCTGCACCAGAATTTATTGCCGGTTTCAGCATAGTCGCCGTCCTGTCCGTCTGAAGGATACGCGCTTATTATTTTTCTGAAAAAAGCGCTGGCCCTTTCTGACGGAGCCATCTCGAACCTGATGTCCAGTTCCTTTGAATAAATGTTATATACATGGGCCGCTTTTGCCGCCTGCCCGGTATCCCGATATGCCTCCATCAGTTCAAGAACAGTATCTTCGTCGATCGGGTCGAGGCGCAGTATCGTTTCAAGCGTATCCTGAAGCTCGTCGGAGTTCTTTGCGTCATAACACGCTGACGCTCTTTTCTTTAGGAAGGATAATAATTTGTTTTTAACATATTCCCGTGACCGCTCAGCCCATTCGTAGAACTCTTCCGAATCGGAGGTGTCCAGGCCCTTGAGCGGTTCGCTGTATATATCCTGGGGAACAGGAATATTAGGGTCTGTTATGGAATTCAATTTATCAAGATCTGTGGTGAAATCAGCAAGGGATATGTATCTTCTGTCGGCTTTAATATGTCCCGGCACAGCCTTCCTGATCAGGTAAAGCGCGTTGCGCAGGTTTGCGGACGACTGGGTGTCGCTTTTATCTTCCCAGAAAATTGATTTAAGGGATTCCCTTGAAACTGCGCCCTCCAAAGCGGCATAAAAAATAATGGACTCTGCTTTCCGCAGAGGAAAGACAAGTTTTTGCCCGTCAAATTCTATGTACGAATTCCCTAAAAAATGGAGGATAAGGCCCATAAATAAAAACCCCCGTAAAATCATCTGCTTATTATTAATAATTATATATGCATCATATAAATTATCGTCAAAAAAACGTCAAAAATGTTTTGAAAATGGTCATGGTCAATAATAATCAGTATTTTTACGCTTTATTGACACCCTGAGTATAGACTGATATTGAAAGAAAAATCTCTGAGTCAGGTCAATTCAGCATTCCAGGGAGGGCTGACTATTGAAAATAGAACTGACGGTCAATGGCAGAAAACAGACAGGCGAAGTCGATGTTTCAACGCGCCTTATAGACCTGCTTAGAGTGCAGTTCGGGCTGGTCAGCGTGAAGGAGGGCTGCGGGGCAGGGGAGTGCGGCGCCTGCACGGTGCTGCTGGATGATGACGCCGTATGTTCCTGCATTGTTCCGGCTGTACAGGCTGCCGGGCATGAAATAACGACAGTTGAAGGACTGGAAGCTGACGGCGAACTCGATGTCATACAGCAGGCCTTTCTTGACTGTGATGCCGTCCAGTGCGGTTTCTGCACGCCAGGCATGATAATGTCGGCAAAAGCACTGTTAATAAAGAATCAGAATCCGACCCGGGATGAGATAAAAACTGCCCTTGCTGGCAATATATGCCGCTGCACAGGATACATCCCCATTGTTAATGCTGTTGAGACTGCTGCAGAACGAATGAGGGGCGGAAAAGAAGAATGAGCTGGCTGCTTCGCCCTGTCACGATAAAAGAGCTGCTGCTCGCCTATAACGGGTCATGTGCAGCTGAAAAACACCTTGTCGCAGGCGGCACTGACTGGGTCATAAAATACCGCGGAAAACTCTCGGATGACTCTCTTGTGCTGGATCTGTCCATGGTAGAGGAGATGCGCGGCATTAAAATTTGCGGCGGCGGCCTTTTTATTGGGGCTATGGAAACAATGTCTGCCATAAACAAAAATAGATCCGTTAAAATCTATGCCTCCGCGCTTGCGGATGCCGCTTCTGCGATGGGGTCCCTTCAGATACGCAACAGGGCTACGCTAGGCGGCAATCTTGCCAACGCGTCACCTGCGGCCGATACGCCATCAGCACTGGCCGCCCTTGATGCTTCGGTGATAATAGCTTCTGCCTCCGGCGAGAGGATTTCTTCAATAGAAGGCCTAATTAAAGCCCCGGAAGTAAATGCGCTGGGTGAAGGAGAAGTTATCAGGGGCTTCAGTATTCCGGTGAGGGAAGGCTATGTTTCAGCATTCAGGAAGATCGGCAGCAGGAGTGAAGTAAGCATCGCGAGGCTCAGCATGGCCGCTTCGGCGCATTGCAGGGAAGGGATCTTTTATGATTCCCGTGTTTATGTAGGGACTTTAGGCTCTCCGGCAAAAAGATGCACTGATGCTGAGAAAGCGCTTGAAACCGACCCTGCCATGAGGCTTCAGGCATTAAAGTGCGCGCTTGCCGATTTTGCGGAAAAAACGATACCGGGAAGGTCCACACTGCCGTACAAAAAATCGGCTGTGCAGGCTTTAGGCGAAGATATCCTGGCAATGCTTCTTCAAAGATGCGGGGAACGGAGCGCTGCTGTATGAACATAAACGGTAACAGAGAAAAAGAATACAAATACGTAGGCAAAAACGTAAAAAGAACAGACGGTCCAGATAAAGTGCGCGGACTTTTCCCCTATCTTGCTGACGAGGCATTCTCCGGCATGCTGTATGGCGCGCTGCTGCTGAGCCCTTATGCGAATGCCACGGTCAGAAGGATCGATGCGTCTGCCGCGCTTGAAATAGAAGGGGTGCGCGTGCTTACTTACATGGATGCGCCGAAAACGAAATACAACAGCGGTGAATGGTTCCCGGGGCAGAACGACCACAGGGACGAAACCGTGCTCACAGGCCACGCGCGCCACGTGGGCGACAGGATAGCCCTTGTTGTCGCGGACAGCTGGGAAAAAGCAAGGAGTGCCAGAGATCTTGTAAAAGTTGAATATGATATCCTTCCTGCTGTTACGGATATACGTGCAGCATCGGATAATGCTGCATTGATACACGAAGACGGGATATCAGGTTTTCCCGGTAAAATCTCCTACGGCGATGTCGAAGCCGCTTTCAGGGACGCGGCTTACATAGGATCCGACACTGTCGCCACGCCTAAGGTACACCATGCCGCTATGGAGACGCACTGTGTCCTTGCGGTCCCGCGCCCGTGCGGAGTGCTTGAAATACACTCGCCGTGCCAGATACTTTTCGGTGTCCAGCACAGCATAGCTCAGGTGCTTGGCTTACCGCTTTCAAAAATCAGAGTTATAAAAGCAAATATGGGCGGAACGTTCGGAGGAAAACAGGAGGTAGTGTTTGAGCCTTTGTGTGCATGGGCGGCCCAAAAACTTAACAGGCCTGTCTTTATAAACAGTGACAGGGCAGAAACAATGACAGGCACCCGCACAAGGGCCGCCACGGTTTGCAGGATCGAAACCGCGCTTGACAGGAACATGAAAATAACAGGCAGGCGTTTTGACATGCTTGTCGATGCAGGCGCATATCTTACCGGGACTCACAAGGTAATGATGGCTATGGGCAAAAAAACGTCGCGTCTTTACAGGGTGCCCGCACTCAGCTACAAAGGACTTACAGTACGCACCTCCACAACTCCGGCAGGCGCATGCCGCGGCTACGGATCGCCGCAGATCCATACGATAACAGAAATACACACCGACCTGCTCTGCAGGAGACTGGGGCTTGACCCTGTGGAATTCCGCATGAAAAATCTGATGGGTGAATTTGAAGACGACCCGTCCGGAGCTTCGAATATAGGTAAGGCCAGGGTACGCGAATGTCTTTCAAAAGGCGCTGAAGTATTCGGCTGGGAACATGCCAAACTGCCCTCAAAAAACGGAAGGTTCGTTACGGCAGCCGGTTTTGCCTGCTGCACTCACGGCAACGGTTATTATAAAACCATTTACCACGATGTGACGCGGATGTCCATGCGTATACTGGAAGACGGTTCAGCTGTGCTGCGGACTTCGCTTCATGAGCTGGGCAATGGGACGGTAACGGCAATGGCGCAGATAGTGGCCGAGGTGACGGGCATCGGGATCGACAGGATCACAGTAACAGAGGGCAACACGGATTACACCCCTTATGACACGGGATGTCAGGCAAGCCGCGTGATATATGTATGCGGCGAATGCGCGAGGCTTGTCGCGGAAAACACGGTCCAGCTCCTTTGCGGCGAAGCCTCGAAACTCTGGGATACTCCGGTATGGCTTAAGGACGGCATGCTTTGCACTGCAGGAGGCCGGACAGATATAGGATCTGCTGTCAGGGAGATAATGCTTAAGAACAGGGTCTCGATAGAGACCGACATGGAATACAGGCCTGAATCGAATCCCGCTTCTTTTGCGGCGCACTTCGCCGAAGTAACTGTCGACACTCTGACCGGGCTTGTGCGCGTAGGCAGGTATCTTGCGGTCCACGATATAGGACAGTCTATTAATCCAAGTTTCGTAAGGGGGCAGATATACGGCGGAGTACAGATGGGCATAGGCATGGCGCTTACGGAGGAGCTTGCATTTGACGTTAACGGGCAGCCTAAATCGGTGAATTTCGACAAGTACCACATGATCAACGCTCCGGACATGCCTGAAGTCGAAGTGATTCTGATAGAGGACGGAGAGCCAGGAGGACCATTCGGCGCCAAAAGCATAGGCGAGATAGCAACTGTGCCTGTATCTGCCGCTGTGGTAAATGCCGTGAACAGGGCGCTTGGCACTTCAATGACAGACCTGCCGCTGACCCCGGCAAAAATAATTTCGGCAATATCAAAATCATAAGTCTTTATAAGGTGCGGAGAACACCTGAAAAAATACATCAAAGGCCGATCAGGGCCGAAAAAGCTTTATAAGGAGGGAGAAGAGAGTGGATAACGAACAGAAGCAACCGGCAACCGATGTGAAGAAAGCTATACGGTGGGAGGTCTTTCTTCCTGCCTACGTCGTAGTTGCAATAGCAGCGATCGTAGGCATAGTCAACAAAACAGCTCTCACCAAAGCATGCAACTCGTTCTTTTTCTGGTCGCTCGACAGTTTCGGATGGCTTTATCAGCTGTCCATCATGGCGAGCTTCATCCTTGTGGCAGTAGTTACTTTTTCAAAAATCGGCAGCATGAGGATAGGAGGCAAAGACGCCAAGGCAAAATATGGCTTCTGGACGTGGTTTGCCATGGCCCTTACCGGTGGTATCGCTACCGGCATCGTAACATGGGGCGTGAACGAACCTCTGATTTACTACGGGAACGTATGGGGAGAGCTTAACCAGCTCGGAATAAAGGCTGATACACACCAGGCTGCGATTTTCGCCATGGCAAGATGCTTCTACAACTGGACGTTCGTCCCTTATGCTATCTATGCTCTGTGCGGACTTCTGGTTGCATACATCTATTACCACAAAAAAGACAGCCTTACCGTAACGGCGACGCTTAAGCCGCTTTTCGGCAGCCGTGTGACGACCCCTGCCAGCTCTGCTGTAATTGACACGCTTTCAATGCTCGCCCTGACGATAGGGCTTGCCACCGGTCTTACCATGTGCATCACGCTTGTAATAACCGGCCTTAAGGGCGCTTACGGCATCACTGAAAGCCTGCCGCTGTTTATTGGTATAGGCGCTCTGATAATATTTGCATTCACGTTTTCGTCTTACGTCGGTCTCGACAAGGGACTTAAACTTGTAGGAAGCCTCAATGCATGGTTCTACTATGCGCTGCTCGCGCTCCTTCTGATAACAGGCCCCACGCTTTTCATACTCAGGATAGGCACAGCAGGGCTTGCGGAATGGATGCACAATTTCTGGCTGTGGGGACTTGATCCTATAGATATAGGCGGAGAAGCCCTGACACGTTCATGGACGCTCTTCGACTGGGCATTCTGGGTCGGCTATGCTCCTGTTACAGGAATATTCCTTGCAATGCTCTCATACGGAAGAACGGTCCGCGAATACATGATAGTCAACTGGATACTTCCTTCCGTTTTCGGAATAATCTGGTTCTCGATATGGGGTGGAAGCGCTATCCATATGCAGATGTCCGGCGGAGCAGACCTTGTCGGCGCTCTTAATTCCGGCGGAGCAGTCATGGCCCTCTGGGAGTTCCTTAAGAACCTGCCGTTCGGCCTCGGCGTTATAGTCATCCCGGTGAACATTTTTGTAATACTTATTTCCTTCATCACATGCGCAGACGCTACGCTTACCAACATCGGCTCGATGTGTGTGAGGAATGTGCCGATAGGAACGGAGCCTCCCGCAAAAATCAAGGCTATATGGGGGATATCCGTTGGCATAGTTGCCATTATAATGGCGGCATACGGCGGCGGCGCGCAGGGCGTGGACGGAGTCAAAGCTCTTGCGGCAGCAGCAGGTTTTGTCGTGCTGTTTATATTTGCCGTCCAGGTCATAGCGTTCGTTAAGGCGTTCTTTGTTGATAAGATCGTAGAATAAAGCGATAAGCGGACGGAAAAAACGCGTAAAGCGAAATAAAAATGTAAATGAGGGTTGGACTGCAGCCCTCATTTATGATTCGGAACATACGGAGGTATGTGCGTAATGAAAATCATACTGACAGGAAACGATCTGACCATTGAGAAACTGTGGTCCATAGCAGTGGACGGAGCTGAAGTCGAAATAAGCGCAGAGGCGGACGCCAGGCTCGAAGCATCGCGGAAGCTCGTTTACGATCTTGTCGACGAAGATGTGCCGGTTTACGGCTTCAACACAGGGGTCGGCTGGAACAAAGACCATAAAGTGGCAAAGGAATTCTTTGAGGATTTCAACCGCAAACTTATATATTCCCACACGCTGGGGGTCGCGCCGGAAGCTTCGGAAGCCGATGTAAGAGCCATGATGGCAGTGCGGCTCAACTGCCTGCTTCAGGGATACACCGGCATACAGCCTGCAATAGCAAGACGCTATGCCGAAATGCTCAATAACCGTATACATCCTGTCGTCCCTGAACGGGGATCTGTCGGCAACGGCGATATAACGGTCCTTTCCCACATCGGGCTTGCCATGATCGGTGAAGGCGATGTCATCTACAAAGGCGAAAGAATGCCGTCCATAGAGGCGCATAAAAAGGCCGGACTTGAGCCGGTTGTGCTCGGGCCGAAAGACGGACTTGCAATTGTAAGCTCAAATGCATTCGCGGCGGGGCAGGGGGCCTTGCTCCTGAAAGAACTTAAGGACCTTGCTGATATAGGGGATATAGTTTACAGCGTATCCCTCGAGGGACTTGACGGAAACACCTCCCCTCTGGATCCGTCGGGCCTTGCGCCGCGCAGGCTGGAGGGCCAGCAGGAAAGTGCCGCAAGGGTCCGCAGGTACATAGAAGGCAGCTACATATATGATGCCGACCCTGAGAAACCTGTACAGGACCCTCTCAGCTTCCGGGGCGGGGCATATATAAACGGCACGCTGCGCGATGCGCTTGAATATGCGGAAAAATATATGCTTATCCAGATGAAACTGCACTGATGACAACCCATGCGTGCTGATAGGCGAAAGACGTATGATATCTGTATCCAACTTTGAAACCACAACGCTTTCAACCGCCCTGGAAATGCTGGCCATAGTGCTGAGCCATGTGTCACGCATGTCGTGCTACAGGATGATAAAACTCTGCAATCCTGAAATAACGAAGCTATCGCGTTTCCTCAGCCACGACGGCGGCGATTCCCACTGCTTCGGTGCGTTCCAGAAAACCTACACGATGCTCGATACGGAGATACGTTTTCTCTCCAATCCGTGCTCTGCGGATTACATGGCGCTTGCAGGAGCAATAGAGGACCATGCCAACAACACTCCGCTCGTCGTGCAGAAACTCAGGAAAGCCGCAGATAATTTAAGGTATATATATGGAATGGAAATGATCCATGCCTGCCAGGCTATCGACCTCAGGCTAAGAAAAAAACAGATGCGCCTCGGCAAAGGCACGCAGATAGCCTTCAGGGAGTTCCGCAGGGAAGTTGCCCTCTATGAGAACGATAGGCCGATATCGCCGGATATACAGAAAGCATATGAGTTTATAAGAGACGGTAAGCTCATAAATGAAATAAGGGACCGTCTGCTTTAATGAATGGCGGCACACGCTAAATTAAAAAGGCCCGCGCAGATGCGGGCCTTTTGTTTTTCCGGAGCAGGCAGTCACTGCCGGTGCTTTGATTAAAAATACAGATCCTGCGCCCCTTCTTCGATCTTTTTCAGACGTTCCTTAGTGAGCTCCCTGACCTTCTCGCTCGGTATTTTTTCTATCTCTTTTTCTATAACCGATTCCCCGATATTTTTCAGTTTCTCCGATCCGTAGCCCATAAGGTATTCCTTGAACGTAAGCAGTGCGTTGGGCTGGCATATATTCTTTATCTGTCCTGATTTTGCAAGCGACATGAAGCGGTCCCCGGTACGTCCCTGCCTGTAGCATGCAGTGCAGTAGCTGGGTATGTAGCCGTCTTCGCAGAGCCAGGTCAGCACCTCGTCAGGAGTCCTCTCGTCGGATACTTTGAACTGTGCTGTATTCACGCATTTAGGATTGGCTATGTCCCTGTGATATCCGCCTATGCCGGTGCATGAACCCGCGCTGACCTGCGATATCCCTAGCTCAAGCGCCTTTTTGCGTGTTTCGGGAGTTTCCCTCGTAGAAAGTATCATGCCTGTATATGGTGTCGAGACCCTTATCACGGCTATTATCCTCAGGAACTGCCCGTCCGTGGGGAGATACGGGAACCTTGCGAGATCCACACCCTCGGCTTCCCTCATGCGCGGGACTGAAATAGTGTGCGGCCCGACGCCGAACATTTTTTCAAGATGCTCGGCCAGCATCAGCTGGGCAACAAGCTCGTACCTGTAGTCATAAAGGCCGTAGAGCACGCCTGTTCCTACGTCGTCGATGCCGCCCTGCTGCGCCCTGTGCAGCGCCGTAGTGTGCCAGTCATAATCGCTCTTTGGTCCCGAAGGGTGCATTTTTGCATAGGTCGGTCTGTGGAAGGTCTCCTGGAACAGTATGAAAGTGCCTATATCCGCAGCCTTGAGTTTTTTATATTCCTCGACAGTGGTTGCGGCTATATTGACATTTATCCTCCTGATTGATTCGCCTCTGCTGTTTTTATATGCGTAGACGCGTTTCATGCAGTCGATGATATAGTCCAGCGGGGAATTTACGGGATCTTCGCCGGACTCCATTGCTATTCTTTTGTGACCGAGCGCGAGTATTGCATCGGCCTCCTCGTCGATCTCCTCCATGGTAAGTTTTTTTCTCTGCATCAGGGCGTTGCCCTTGTGGAATCCGCAGTACAGGCATCCGTTAATGCAGTAGTTTGATACATAGAGGGGGGCAAACAGGACAATGCGCCTGCCGTATATTTTTTCCTTGATTTCCTTTGCGAGTGCGTAAAGTTCGGATTCAAGCTCAGGATCGGTTATCTCAAGAAGCACTGCAGCTTCCCTGTGATCCAATCCCCTGCAGGTTTTTGCCTTTTCAAGCAGCGATCTGACATAAGCTTTGTCGGATGCAAGCTCTTTTGCTTTTTCAAGCGAAGCGGTTATCTCTGCATCGTCTATGAACGATGCGTCATGAAACTGTTTTGGATCGTACATTTCGGTCTCCTCCTTTTTTATCACAGCCCATGATAAGGAAAGCGCAGGAAAAGAGGCTGACAATAAAAAACCTTTCGCATAATCACGAAAGGCCAGTCAGGAAAATACCGAAAACCTTGACCGGTCCTCTCCTCCTCTTCGAAAATCGAAGAGACAGATGGTTTCCATCACTATCCGTTTCCCCTGCCTCGGAAACCTCCAAAGCAGCGGAATATAGGCTGTGAATTTTATCACTAATATTATACCGGATTTTTTTAAAAATGCTATAACGGCATAGCCGCATGCGCTAATGCCTGTCATCACAAAGAAGCGCCTCCCTGAAGGGAAGCGCCCTGACCGGATTGCTTTATTTTACGCCGGTAATCTTTGCCTGATTATGGCGTGTTCGTACTTCACAATTACATGGACCAGCTTTGGTAAAGATAATCCCTTGTCATCGGGATTTCGTCGCTCACGCCCTTTGAGAAAAGTATCTGGTGAAGGTCAACTACTCCGTTGCTGAAGCTTGCTGCACATCCGCACAGGTAAAGCTTCCACATCCTGACAAATTTTTCGCTGAACATCGGCATGATCCTGCTTTTCTGTTTATCGAATGAATCGTACCAGCACAGCAGCGTCTTAATGTAGTGGCGGCGCAGGCTTTCAATGTCAAGAATGTAAAAATTCCTGTCACCCGCCATGTTCACTATTTCACGCAGGCTTGGTATTACCCCTCCCGGGAATATATATTTTTTCAGCCATGCATTGCCTGGATATTCGCCGAGAGCGCTTATGTAGTGGAGAAGCGTCAGCCCTTTTTCTTTAAGCACTGAATTGATATTGTCCATGAAAAGCGGGTAATTGTCGCGCCCGACATGTTCCAGCATCCCGACGCTCACTATGCGGTCGAAAGTCAGTCCCGATTCTGCAAGTTCCCTGTAATCCATAAGCCGCACCCTTGCTTTTTCTGAAAGTCCCTTTTTTGCAAAAAAATCATTGCACCATTTATACTGTTCTTCGCTCAGGGTTATGCCGGTGCAGTCGGCCCCGCATTTTTCAGCTGCGTCGGCTATCAGCGAACCCCAGCCGCAGCCTATGTCAAGCAGCTTCATTCCGGGTTTCAGGTTCAGTTTTTTGAGTATATAAAGGTTCTTATCTCTCTGGGCTTCGTCAAGTGTCTCTGAATCCTTTTCAAAATATGCGCAGGAATAATTCATCGTATTGCCGAGCCACAGGCTGTAAAAATCGTTGCCCAGGTCGTAATGCGAACATACCTCGCATTTCTGGTTCGCAGCGTCAGTAGACGTGAACAGGAGCTTTTTGAGCAGGCCTTCATCGGAATTGAATATGCCTGTAAATTTAAATAAATAATTTAAGACCTTGAAAAGGTTTCCCTCTATTTCAAGGATACCGTCCATATATGCTTCACCGAGCGTAAGCGTGCTGCTTTTGATAAGGCCTGCGATTGAAACCGGTTTTTTGAAGATCACCCTAAATTTAGGCCGGCCTTCTCCCACAATGAACGATTCACCGGTGCTGATAACAACTTCAAACGGGACTCCTTCAAACTGCTTAAAGTACTTTTTCGCAAACAACAAAGCGGGCGTCATTGCGCTCGACCTCCCTTGCCTCATCTAAAGCCGGCTTATATATGCATCAGGTATCAACCTAGGAAATGTTTGGACAGCGGCCTTAGGAGTGAAATATTAAATTCATCTATATATTATACTGCCAGAAACAAAAATATTCTGATTAATTTTTTGGTGCAAAGGCTTTCCAAATTATCCTTAGATTAGTTTTTCAACATATTCCGCATCCGGCTGCTTGAATGAACAAAACATATGTACAGAAAATTTTATAAAGGTATAATTGTAAAATGTAAGCATAAAACCTGTAATTAATAGCATCGTTTGTGACCGATTAGATAAAATATGAAATGAATTATAAACATGAAAGCCTTGCTATTTTAAAAGCTTCAAAGCCTCTTTATAAATAAACTAAACAATTTGCTTAATAAAAAAACGCTGGTTCTCAGTTTAGTATTATGTGAAAATAACAGTACAAAGGCTTGGTAATAATATTGCAAGTGTACTTTATAACACAAAATTAAGGAGTTGCAATTATGGCTGATAACAGAAAAGAAATGGAGCGTGCGGAGCTGCACCGTACTATTTGGAGTATTGCAAACGATCTGCGGGGCAGTGTAGACGGCTGGGATTTTAAACAATACGTACTATGCATGCTCTTCTACCGTTATATTTCAGAGAATCTGGCTGGATACATCAGTGCTGGAGAACGTGAAAGCGGAGACAAGTCCTTTGACTATGCAAAAATATCTGATACGGAAGCAGAACAGGCGCGTGAGGATTTGGTTAAGACAAAAGGATTTTTATCTTACCCAGCGAGCTTTTCGAAAATGTATGCGTGGGTGCAAAAGATGATGAAAATTTAAATGAAACCCTTGAACGTATCTTCGGCAATATCGAAGCTTCGGCACAAGGTACAGACAGCGAGGATAATTTCAAGGGCCTGTTTGATGATATAGATGTCAACAGCAATAAACTCGGCAGTACGGTAGCTCAACGCAATGAAAAACTTGTCAAACTATTGAATTCCATTGCCGAAATGAAACTGGGAGACTACAAGGATAATACAATAGACGCGTTCGGAGATGCATACGAATTTCTGATGGGAATGTATGCCTCCAATGCAGGGAAGAGCGGCGGCGAATTCTATACGCCGCAGGAAGTTTCCGAGCTGCTCACCCGGCTGGCATTGGTAGGAAAAACCGAAGTCAACAAAGTATATGACCCTGCCTGCGGTTCAGGTTCCCTGCTTCTTAAATTTGCCAAGATTCTTGGTAAGGATAATGTGCGTCTTGGCTTTTTCGGACAGGAGATTAACATCACTACCTACAACCTTTGCCGCATAAATATGTTTCTGCATGACATTGATTATGACAAATTTGATATAGGACTTGGCGACACTCTGACTGATCCGCTGCACTGGGATGAAGAGCCATTTGAAGCCATTGTTTCTAATCCGCCGTATTCCATCAACTGGAAAGGCGATAGTGATCCAATACTAATAAACGATCCGCGCTTTTCCCCTGCAGGGGTACTTGCTCCTAAATCCAAGGCAGACCTTGCCTTTATAATGCACTCTCTTTCATGGCTCTCGACGAACGGAACTGCCGCAATAGTATGTTTCCCTGGTGTCATGTACCGCAGCGGAGCGGAAAAGAAGATCAGGCAATACCTGATAGACAACAACTATATCGACTGCGTGATACAGTTGCCTGACAATTTATTTTTTGGTACAAGCATTGCCACATGCGTAATGGTTCTTAAAAAATCAAAATCTGAAAACAGCACCCTGTTCATAGATGCATCAAAGGAATTCGTCAAGGTAACAAACAACAATAAGCTTACGCTGGATAACATCAACAAGATTTTAGATGTCTTCAAAGCAAGGAATGATGTGAGCACTTCTCAAGGGTTGTGCCTAACAACGAAATAGCAGAACAGGATTATAACCTTTCTGTTTCCACCTATGTGGAACATGAGGATACACGGGAAATAATAGATATCGTCAAACTCAACGATGAGATAGAAAAAATTGTGGCAAGGGAGCAAATCCTGCGTAATGAGATAAACAAGATCGTTGCAGAAATCGAGGCAGGCTCATGAACAGGGAATTTCAGTTTCTGGTATACCGATCTGCGAACCAAGATGTCTCCGTAAGCGCGATAATAAGGATGAAACTGTCTGGCTGACCCAAAAGGGAATGGCAGAGTTGTTTGATGTGAATGTTCCCGCTGTATCAAAGCATTTACAAAATATTTATGAAGAGGGCGAACTGAGCAGGGATGCAACTGTTTCCAAAATGGAAATAGTTCAACCCGAGGGCGAAAGAACAGTCAAGCGTAATGTAGATCTTTATAACCTTGACGCTATTATTTCTGTTGGATACCGTGTGAGTTCTGCGCGCGCTACCCTTTCCGCATATGGGCTACTGGAGTACTGAAAGAGTATATGACAAAGGGATTTGCTCTTGACGACGAACGGCTGAAACAAGGTAAAACAGCCTTTGGAAAAGATTATTTCAGAGAATTATTGGAGCGCGTTCGTTCCATACGTGCCAGCGAGCGCAGGATCTGGCAGCAGATCACTGATATATTCGCCGAGTGCAGTATAGATTATGACAAAAACTCCCAAGTGACGCAGGATTTCTATGCCATGGTGCAAAATAAGTTCCACTATGCGATCACGGGGCAAACCGCAGCAGAAATAGTTTATTCGAGGTCTGACCGCAGCAAAGAGAACATGGGGCTTACAACATGGAAAAACGCACCGGAGGGCCGTATCCTTAAATCGGACGTCATTGTTGCGAAGAATTATCTGGATGAGAAGCAGATCAGGCAGCTGGAAAGGACTGTTGCCGGTTATTTTGACTATATAGAAGATCTGATTGAACGGGAAAAAACATTTACCATGGAGGAATTCTCCGCCAGTATCAATGAATTTCTGGCTTTCAGAAAATATGAAATATTGACAGATAAGGGCGCAGTTTCAAAAAAACTGGCCAACGCAAAGGCTGAAAAGAATATGAGTCATTCAACAAGACGCAAAAGATCATCTCCGATTTTGACAAGGAAGTTAAGCGGTTATTGGAAAAAGGGAGCACCGCAGATGAGTAGATTGGAAGAACTGATTGCGGAACTTTGCCCTGATGGAGTGGAGTATAAAACACTTGGGGAGATTGCAACTGATATATATCGTGGTTCAGGAATAACTAGAGAACAAAATACTCCAACAGGGACGCCTTGTGTTCGTTATGGTGAAATCTATACAACTTATAATATTTGGTTTGATAAATGTGTTTCTTATACTGATGAAAAACTAATTAATAGTAATAAATATTTTGAATATGGCGATGTGCTTTTTGCAATTACAGGTGAAAGTGTTGAAGATATAGCAAAATCTTGTGCCTATGTTGGGAATGAAAAATGTCTGGCTGGCGGGGATATCATTGTATTAAAACATAATCAAGAACCTAAATATCTTTCCTATGTACTATCTACATCGGATTCACAGAAACAAAAAAGCAAAGGAAAAGTTAAAAGTAAGGTCGTTCATTCAAATGTACAATCCATAAAAGAAATAAAAATTCCAATTCCGCCGCTGTCTGTGCAGCGTGAAATTGTACGTATTTTGGACAATTTCACAGAGCTTACAGCAGAGCTTACAGCAGAGCTTACAGCAGAGCTTACAGCCAGAAAAAAGCAGTATGGATATTATGGTAATTTGCTCTTAAACTTTGAGGGGCAGAAAAAAGAAGATGTTCAATGGATGACTTTGGGAGAGGTTTGTGTGGTTCAGTCGGGGGGTACTCCATCAAAAACAAAGCACGAGTATTGGGAGAACAGTGAAATAAAATGGCTTGGCTCAACAGTATGCCAAAATCAAAAAAAGATTGACAATGTAACTAACTATATCAGCCAACTTGGTTTGAAAAATTCTTCTGCAAAAATAATGAAAAAAGGAACAACTCTTATTGCTTTAGTTGGCGCTACAATTGGCAAAATTGCTTTTTTGACATTTGAAGCTGCAATAAATCAGAATATTGCTGGCATATATCCAAGAGATACTTCAAGGTTAAATACCTCTTATTTGTTCTATGCGTGTGGCAAGTTGTATAATGATTTTACAAGACTTAGCCAAGGTAAGCTTGCAATGGCAAATTTATCTTTTGTCAAAGGGTTAAAAATTCCAATTCCTTCCCTTGAAGAACAGGAGCGTATTGTCTCCATACTTGACCGCTTCGATGCACTTTGCAACGATCTTACAAGCGGTCTTGCTGCTGAAATAGAAGCAAGGCGCAAGCAATATGAATATTACAGGGACAAGCTGCTGACCTTCAAGGAGGCGAAGGCTTGAGCAAATATAATATTGTTGCAAGTACCGAGGAATCGACAGTCGTAGCCGAATATACGCCGAATTATTATGTCAGATCCCCCAAATATCAGAGTGAGGCGGACCTTGAGCGTGAGTTTATTTACCTTTTGACATCACAGGGGTATGAGCATCTGAAGACCAGCAATGAAGCTGAATTGATATCAAACCTGCGTGCACAGCTCGAATTGCTCAATAACTTTTGCTTCGCCGAAGGAGAATGGCAAAAGTTTTTTACAGAGTGCATCGCAAACTCAAACGAAGGGATTGTTGAAAAGACCCGAAAAATCCAGGATGACCACATCCAGATACTTAAAAGGGATGATGGGACAACTAAGAACATCTACCTCTTGGATAAGAAAAATATACACAATAACCGCCTTCAGGTAATCAACCAGTATGAAGAACCGGACGGCACGCATGAAGCGCGGTATGATGTTACTATTCTTGTGAACGGCCTTCCTCTTGTTCATGTGGAGTTGAAGAGGCGCGGAGTCGCAGTCAGGGAAGCTTTCAACCAAATCGACCGTTATCAGCGGGACAGCTTTTGGGCTTCGTCTGGATTGTTTGAATATGTTCAGATATTTGTTATCTCGAACGGGACACATACAAAGTATTACAGCAACACAACGCGTAATGCCCATATCAGGGAGAGGAGCGGCAGGGAACAAAGAGGAAGTAAAAGAACAAGCAACAGTTTTGAATTTACTAATTTTTGGGCGGATGCAAGCAACAAAAATTATTCCTGACCTTACAGGATTTACAAGTACGTTTTTGCGAAGCACACCATTTTAAACATCCTTACGAAATATTGTGTATTCACATCTGAAGAACTGCTGCTTGCAATGCGCCCATATCAAATAGCGGCAACTGAATGCATATTATCCCGTATAGCAATATCAACCAACTATAAAAAAATGGGAACAACTGATGCAGGGGGATATATCTGGCACACAACAGGCTCCGGAAAGACACTGACCAGTTTCAAAACAGCACAGCTGGCTTCTTCCCTTCCATATGTTGGATAAGGTCCTGTTTGTCGTCGACCGCAAAGACCTGGACTATCAGACGATGAAAGAATATGACCGCTTTGAAAAAGGCGCAGCAAACGGGAACACCTCGACAAGAGTACTTCAAAGACAATTGGAGGACAGAAACGAAAAAGGCAGTCCTCATGAATATAAAATCATAGTTACGACGATACAGAAGCTGGATATATTTATACGTAAAAACAAGCAGCATGATGTCTATAAAAAACATGTTGTCCTTATTTTCGACGAGTGCCACCGTTCGCAGTTCGGAGATATGCACCAGGCAATAACGAAGAGTTTTAAGAATTATCATATTTTGGGTTTTACAGGAACCCCTATTTTTGCTGCAAATGCCGGTACAGTTGGCAATCCTCTTCTTCGGACGACAGAACAGGCTTTCGGTGAAAAACTTGCATACCTACACTATTGTGGATGCTATCAATGACGGGAATGTTCTGCCAGTTCAGGATTGACTTCATCAACACCATCAAGATGCCGGACTACATTGATGATAAAAAAGTTTACAGCATAGACCGTGAAAAAGCCTTGGCAGACCCGAAGCGGATCAGCGAGATAGTCGAATATGTACTGGATCACTTTGACCAGAAAACAAAAAGGGGGCAGTTCATATTTATTTACTGCGAAATGGGAAGAATCCAACAAACATAATCCCAAAACCAGAATCGAAAAGCGTGAAACAAGACGCTTGGCGGGCTTCAACTCTATCTTCGCTGCAAGCTTCGATCCCGATGGCCATAAAATATTATGCAGAATTTAAAAAGCAGATCACAGAAAAGAATCGCAATCTTACATTAGCTACCATCTTCAGCTTCAGTGCAAACGAGGAAGAGCCTGAAGGTCTGCTGCCTGACGAAGATTTCAACATGGACAGCTTGACCAAAGTTCACGAGATTTCTTGATTCATGCAATCAAGATTACAACGCAGTTTTCAGCACAAATTACGACACATCTTCGACAAATTTCAAAACTACTATAAAGACTTGTCCCTGCGCATGAAAAACAGGGAGATAGATTTGTTGATCGTGGTCAACATGTTCCTGACAGGCTTTGATGCAACAACACTGAATACTCTCTGGGTGGATAAAAATCTGAGACAGCATGGATTGATTCAGGCATTCTCGCGTACAAACCGCATACTGAACAGTGTCAAAACCTTCGGAAACATCGTTTGTTTCCGTGATTTAAAGGAAGAAACCGACAAGGCCATCGCCCTTTTCGGCAACAAGGATGCAGGGTGGCATTGTGCTCCTAAAACATTTGATGAATACTACAACGGATATGAAGATGCAAGCGGACATAAGCCTGGATATGTAGAACTGATCCACGAACTACTGCACAGCATCCGCTCGGCAAAGCCTATTGCAGGCGAAGAGTCACAAAAGGATTTTATACGGCTTTACTGGGCTATCTTGCGGTTAAGAAATATACTTACCTCTTTCGACGACTTTGCAGGCAAAGAAATACTCTCAGAAAGGGATTTCCAGGACTATCAGAGCGTTTACATAGATATGTACCAGGAATTCAAAAAAAGCGCCGGAGCTGACAAGGAAAGCATAAACGACGATATTGTTTTCGAGATCGAACTGATCCGGCAGATAGAGGTAAATATTGACTACATCCTCATGCTTGTAGCTAAATATAAGGAGTCCAACTGCAAGGATAAAACTATCCTCACGACCATTGATAAAGCCATCAATTCAAGCATCGAGCTTCGCAGCAAGAAAGAGCTCATAGAGCGTTTTATTGAACAGATCAACGTTTCTACAAAGGTAGACATAGACTGGCATAAATTCCTGGACGAAAGCAAGGAAGCAGAGATTTCCGCGATCATAGAAGAAGAAAAATTAAAGCCGGAAGAGACCCGGCGCTTTATTGCCAATGCATTGCGTGACGGCACGCTGAAAACAACTGGTACAGCAATTGACAAAATCTTGCCAGCAGTATCGCGGTTTGGAGGTGCCCGGGCAGTAAAGAAACAAGGCATCATTGAAAGGCTGCTGGCTTTCTTCGAGAAGTATTTGGGGTTGGTGTAGGTAAGGTCCGGGAATTACGATGAATAATAAGAGCTTCATTATGACATTAACCAACAACGCTTATTTCGTTAGCCACGAGGTGTTTTAATGAATATTATCGACAAACAAATATTTGACGAAATTATAGAAGTCGAAGTTTAACTGGGGAAAAAGGTTGAAGAGATTCGCGAAATTCTGGATTTATGAATTATGCTGGTCTGAAACTAGGCCTGATCCTTTAAGTTTAATCATATATTTGTGCTGAAGATGATTGTGTTTTATTTATGATTTCTAAAAGAAATGGAAGGAGCTGTCCTGCGTTAAAATGAAAATAAAAGGCATAGAATTCCCTGAATCTCTGATAAATGCTTTACGTAATAATAAATTAGTTGTTTTTGCAGGAGCAGGAGTATCGATGGGCGATTCAGCAAAACTTCCAAATTTTGAGGAATTAGCATTAGCTATAGCTGAGGGGACTAGCTACTCATTTGATCGGGACAAGGATACAGAAGATCATTTTTTAGGAATATTGAAACATGCTGGTGTAGATATTCATAATAGAGCCAAAGATATACTTTCAAAAAATAAGGATATCGAACCAACAAATCTCCATCATTACCTATTGAAACTTTATCTTGACATGGAACAAATACGCATTGTTACAACAAATTATGATTTATTATTTGAAGGGGCTGCTGAGAGAGATTCTATAACAATACCTGAAATGTTTTGTGCACCTGCATTGCCTCTAGGTGGAGATTTTACTGGTATAGTTCATCTTCATGGTTCACTTAGTAAACATACGGGGATGATACTTTCAGATGCAGATTTTGGACGAGCTTACCTTACTGAAGGATGGGCACGCCGATTTCTGCTTGAAATGTTTAGGAGTTACACTGTACTTTTTGTTGGTTACCGACATAACGATACAATTATTAAATATTTAGCTAGGGCACTGCCAGTAAATGGTGCCTATGAAAGATATGCTTTAATAGGAGAAAATGAAGATTTACAACACTGGAATATACTAGGCATTAAACCTATTCTGTATCCAAAACCAGATGAAAATGATTTCAGCATCCTTAATGAGGGAGTGCGCGCGTTTTCAGATATTATAAGGCGTGGGTATATGAAATGGCAGCGGGTAATAAGAGAACTTGCGGCAAAAAAGCCACCTGTAAATGAGGAAGATATAAGTATTATTGAATTTGCACTCAAGGATAATACTTTAACTGGCTATTTTACTAGTACAGCTAGATCACCTGAATGGATTGATTGGTTAGACAGTCGCGAACTGCTGAATTCTTTATTTAAAGATGGGTCATTAAGTGATATAGATTTGAAGTTAGCAGACTGGTTAGCTGAAAATTATGCTATAAACCATGCTGATTATATATTCCTTTTAATCGCTAAACATAATTTGCGCTTAAATCATGATTTTTGGCATAGATTAGTTTTGATGTTCAATCCTACTAAAACTCCTAAGGAAGCCTTAAATAATGCTGCATTGTCGCGTTGGATATATATACTCATGGAGTCTCTTCCAAAAACAAACGCAAGATCATATTTATTGCTGCAAAACTTGGGTGGACAATGTGCAATACATGAAATGATAAATGAATTACTGTTGGTTTTTTGTCCTATGGCTAGGTGTCGACTTTCTCTTAGGCCATATGCTTTTGACTTTAATCTTTTTAAGGATTTAAAGGATTCGAGTTTGTTAAGTAGAATAGATATACAAGTCCGCCCGTACGCGGATAGATATTTACTTAACAAATTTTGGAAAAAGTATATAAAACCAAATCTTAAACAGTTATCTGATCCTCTCCTAGAAAATATTGTAAGATTTTTAGAGGAAACAAAATTCGATATTATGTTCATGGAACAGGGCAACTCGTAATTATAACAGCGCTAGTAATTTTCGTAACGCTATAGAGATAAATGAACAAGATAAGCATCCAACTGAAATTGATGTGTTAATAGATTGTATTCGCGATAGCCTTGAATTTTTGGCCTTGAACAGCGAGCAAATGGAAATCAAAAGATGGTATAATAAGCTTTTAAAGTCTGATTCACCTTTGTTGCGGCGTCTAGCAGTCCATGCATTGTTTGTGCGTGTTGATCTTGCAGATGAAGAAAAAATTGATTTTTTGCTTAGCTCAATAGATATCTTTGACAATGCTGCGCATCACGAAATATTCCGTCTAATACATATGTTATACCCAAAAGCGTCTGAAAAACAACGAAAAAAAATTATTGAAATTATACTTGTCTATACCAATATTATGATGAAAGTAATCAAGAAAAAACAGAAATAAAAAATTCATATTACCGCTTCATATGGTTGCATTGGTTAAATAGTTCAGATCCACATTGTAGCTTGGCAATCAAAGCATTGAATGATCTTTGGGCAATATATCCAGATTTTAAGCCCCTAAAACACCCAGATCAAAAGCACTCGATTCCAGTGCATTATGATGGTCCATCTAGCCCTTTTACTATTAGTGAACTACTTGCGAAAACACCTAAAGAATTGCTAGGAGAGATAATCTCTTTTAAGCAGACTGAATTGAATGGTCCTGATCGTGACGGACTTATTTCTGTTATCACGGAAGCCTCAAAGCAGGATAGCTGTTGGGGGTTTGCCCTTGCTGAATGCCTAATAGAAAATAAGAAATTGGATTCTGATCTCTGGAATGGATTGATGTTTGCATGGATAAATGTAAAATTTAGTGAGGATGAATATAAACGGTTGCTAATTATTATGGGAGAAATAGAACTACGCAATAAACACCAATTTGAAGTTGCATTGATATTTGAATCATTTCTTAATAATGCCGATGATTCTTATATATTGAACTTGCTTCAAGATGTAAATAAAATTGCTGCTGACATGTGGCAATCTTTAGATTCTATTGAAGATATTCCATCCTCTGCAGAAAATGGGGATTTATATGGACTAGCCATTAATAGTACTCCAGGAGTGCTTGCTAGATATTGGATAAAAAGTCTGAATATATATATTAAAACTCAAAAAGCGATGCTAGGGTCTCTAAACGCTGAGTATTGTACCGTGTTATTAGATATTGTTAATGATCCAACAGAGAATGGTGTCTTGGGTAGAACTATCCTTGCTGGAAGCGTGGACTTCCTTTTTTCAGTAGATGAAAAGTGGACAAGAAAATACATAATCCCGCTTTTTGATTTGGAAGACAAACTTAATTTTCAAGCTGTGTGGGAAGGATTCCTGACTGAGAATAATATTACTCCTGAAATGTTTGAATACCTTGAAACCCATTTTTTAAAGGCAGTTGCACGACTTAATAGTGATCTTTTAATTATAAGTGATCAATTCATCACACAGTATGTCCGAATAATAGTATATTTTGTTGAAAATCCAATTAATGAATGGATACCGATGCTTTTAAATTGCAGTGGAAATGAAATTAAAATTTCCTTGGCGACAGAAATAAAATGTTTTTTACGCAATGTTAAGAAGGAGCAGCAAAAGAGTTGGTGGGAACGCTGGCTTAAAAAGTATTGGGAAAATAGAATCAATGGAGTACCCGTAGAACTTGTACTAGGAGAAATTGAAAATATGTTAGAGTGGTTGCCGTTATTGGAGGTTTCTGTATTTTCGGAAGCTGTAGAAATAGCTATAAAAATGCCGTCGGTACAATTAGATATAGGTAGTTTAATCTATGACCTTAAAGAAACTAAGCTAACAGAGGAATGTCCTGAATCTATGGCAAAATTACTAATATATATTGGAGGCACAAATTCTCTAAGTTGTATTTGTTGCGGTTGGGAAGAGATTATTAATAGACTTTTAAAATTAACACTATCTTCAGATATAAAAGAACAATTAAGAGAGTTGGCTGCAAAAATAGGCTGTATCTGTAATGAGGATATATTGCTGGTTTAAAACGATCAAGTTGTTTGTTATTGAGAATGTTAGAAAAATGTGTTGAACAAGAGAATGCACGAAGTGGCAGACTTGCACAAATTATAGTAATGAATCTATTTCTGCCGTCGATACAGCGGGATAAGCTGAAGGAATAGGGGCCTGTCGTCGCTTCCGTCTGATTCTGATGTTAACAATGCAAACGGAAGATTTGAAGCGGACATAGAATTTACAGTTTAACCGTGGAAAAAGGTTGAAAAGACCCGGTGACATGTGAATTATGTAGGTCTGACCCTATGGGGTTTCTCGGACCATTTCAGGCGGCATATTCAAGTGGAATGATCCAGCTTCCAGCTAAAGGTGTTTTTCAAAGGCACGATCTGAGAAAGGTTTCCGATGTCAGATAGAATGCATAGCTTAAAATATGGCTATCTACGACTGTCGCTATTGGGTATAATTAAAAGGGCCCAGAACTGAAAGCAGCATCAGACCTATATTTCAAACGCCTCGTTTTGTGCCTGTTTGTATTTTACACAAAATTTAAGATAGTCCCGATATGGTTGCTAAAACCAAGTCAAAGATTTGTTGGCATCTCCTTTGGGTCATTTTTATCCCGGCGTTGACATACACAAAATTTATTTAGCTCTTTTTATTTTTTTAACCTTTCTGATGTCATCAAAAAGTTCGGTATATTCTTTAGCATAGTGTTTATGAATGAAGTTTCTTTCAAGAACAAGCATCGAACGACGCGCGTCAATTTGGGTTTGCAGATTTTTGATGTTCTCATCAGATCGACTATTCGTAAGTACTTCTAAAGCACCATCAATTTTTAAAGAAAGCATATAATATTTGCAATTTGCTATAGATCGCTCAACACACTTTTAAAACTAGTCCACTTGAACTGAAAAAAAACAGCAGAATTCCAGTTTTCGCTTTAATAAACAAATAAAAGACAAGATATACAATGAATAATAATAATAATACGATTATTGTGTAAAGAATCCTTTTATACATTAGTTTTTTGTTCCACCAGCAGTTTTGCTTTTGGCATTCGTATATTGCGTCTTGTTCTGACAACGTCTGTGAAAATTCATACCAGTTATGAACCCCAGGAGGAGTATCGTAACATGTATTGGACATTTGTTCTTTACTTTTCTCAACGCATTTTTTAGTTGCTTTGATTGAGAGTTCTTCCAGTTTTTCTATTTCAGATTCTTTAAACTGATCTATATTAATACCAAGGACATATGCATCAAAGTACTTCCGAAGAGCAGAAGCCCAGTATACATTTTTTTTAATTTGTGAGTTGAGAATCATAGCTACCATGTCTGCAAAAAAACATATGCCAACGGAAAATATTTTACTAAAGAAAGATTATCATGCCAAAAAATTACTGACCATGCGAAAACAACGATCAACCAAACTAGGTCGTTTAGTTTTTCAGCACTATTATAATAACTGCGTGAGGCATACTGATAACGTAGCATTCGATCTTCATTTTGTCTTTTTTTTATATTATTAGTGCTCATTTATATTTGCCAACTTCAACAAATAATCTAGATCATCTATCATGATTTTTCTAATACGTTCATCTTTGTAGAAGCGTAACATTTTTTGCCCATGGCATTTGCGTAATAGATTCCCACTTCCACATGGACAATAGTGATGACCACGATAAACATGATTCTTTATAAAATTCATTAATTTGTATGTATCAACGCAATTTTTGGTCATCAGAAGGTCTTGATAAGTCTGAATAATGCCATGCCATCCGTGATTACGTTCACCAAAGGGGAAAATCCCGAAGCGTTCATAATATTCATATGAAAAGTAATATACCTCTACGAATTCTGACACCCAAGCAGCTAAATCAAACCCGTCAACAAAACGAATGCGTATTTGTGAGTCAGTTGCCAAACAGAGCCTGCCATCTTGATAATAGTGGTGATAGTCCTGCCTGACCTGTCGGTCAGTATCAATAGCAGTGGGAAGCTCATCGGTCCCTATTGGGATGAGAATATCTAGAATATATGTCTTATGTAATGTGTAATCATTAAATTCTCTATGAACCAAGATGCGACCATGCAATCTTAGTAATTGGGAATCAGATTGCACAACTGCCAGATCAGGATATTCATGCAACAGATGTGCAATCTGTGGTTTAATGGTATCTAAGGTAAAAATCATTCCGTTTTCCAAGGTTTGGCAGGAATGACACCCGAAATAGGCTTTGGCAAAACCTTGTTGTATTTTGTTCCCCATGTATTTGCCACAGCCTTCTGTCCGAACGCTGACTCAGATATTGCCCGGAAGTCCTCATCACTGCAAATTTTAAGTGAATTGATCAGATCTTTCTGCATAATCTTTGCCCACCTGAAGAAATAATTTGGGATATCGGATTTTGGTTCCACTTATCGGCAAGGTTGTCTTCAGGGTTTGCAGGGTTTTCTATGATCCACTTGCCATTTTTTCTATCAATTACATTTTTGTCATGATATTGTTCAGCAAATTTTGCCTCCGTGAGGAATTGATGCTCTGCATATGTAGCAAACTCGGACAGTACATAATCCAAAAGATCAAAGGCAGATATATTGGTTGTTAGAGCAGAGGACGAAATATGAGTAACAATTGTATTTATAATGGCAGAAATCGGCTTAATATCATCGCCGTTTTTAAACTTACTGTAGTACACATCACGATGGTATTTCAAAATCTGGATTACACGCTGTATAGCAGAACGCTCAAGCCCTTCTGGGATTTCTTCAACAGAGGCATATAGCGATTTGTTTTCCTGCAACAGCATCCCTCTATATTGCATACGGCTAAAATCATTAAAGGGTTTATTAATATCCTCGAACCATGTGCGATATCCCCTAGGGTTGTTTGTAATCCAGCTATAACTTTTTTCACAGTGCTTAGGGATAGCAATTGCAGTATCAATTAAGTTGGGGTTATTGCTTTTTAAACGTAACTGATTTTTATTTTCGTCATTTTCATCAACTGCAGGTACAATATCAATGGAAAAGCCTATACCTCTAATTCGGCATATTTGACGGTGAAACATTTATCATAGATTGTCAATTTGCCACCATAGAGGTTGCTGGTGGTTAAAATATACTCAACCTTCTTCCACAATTCTTCAGCTGTGAGGCCATCTCGGTTGTTTTTGAGCTGGCAAACAAAATCAAGATCATATGCAGCATCGGGATCTTTTGTACTCGGACGCACTACAGTTCTGTCAACGCCGGGATAAAATGACCCAAACGCCGGTTGGAAATTGACCCAACGCCGGGCTTCTGCAGCCGCTTAAGATAACGCCGGATCTATTGCAGCCGGAGGAACAAAAACAACCCCGGCCTTCATCCTTCCCTTCAACCGGTATGTTTCACCGCGTATGTTTATAACATGAGCGTGATGCAGCAGGCGGTCCAGCATTGCCGTTGCTATAACAGTATCGCTCATCAATTCTCCCCAGCTGGCGAAGTGTTTGTTGCTGGTGAGAATTATGCTTCCTGTCTCATATCTTGAGGATACTATACTAAACAGTATTTCCGCTGCCTGCCTGTCCAGCTGCATATATCCCACCTCATCAATTACAAGTATATCCGGACGAAGGAAGGTTTTTAATTTGCGTTCAGGCTTGCCTGCAATAATTGCTTTTTTCATATCTGATATCAGCCTGGACAATGTTGTATAGTAAACAGTCATACCCCCTCTCAGTGCCTCTATTGACAGACCAACGGACAGATGTGTTTTCCCTACGCCAGGCGGCCCTAATAGTATTACGTTCTCTTTCCGGGCGGCAAAAGCCAGCGTTGACAGTTCTTTTATCTGTCTGGGATCTATGCTTGGCTGGAATGAGAAGTCAAACTCCTGTATTGTCTTGTGGTGAGGCAGCCTGGACAGTTTTATCCGTGTTTCCTCGCTTCGCCTCTTCCTTTCCTCTTTTTCAGAATTCAGCAGTCCCAAAAGAAATGTGAGATATGTGGTTTCTTCTTTTGCTGCTGTTTCCAGATGAGCATCGAGAAGATCCGCAGCTGTCTTAATGCCCATTTCCAAAAGCAATCCTCTTGTCTGTTCAAGTTCCAGCATTTTATATTACCCCGGCTATCTGGTCATAAACAGCCAGCGGACGTGTCTCGACGGAAATGTTTTGTAATTTACGCGCATATGGCAGCGGGGAGGCTATCCCATTCCTTTCTGCCAGACCTTCATATTGTCCTTTGAGCCATACTATCCTGCCTGACGTATATTCAATTTTATGCTGTACGATACGGACATTCCCTTCATAGGCTTCAAAGTATTCTCCGCATATCCTTACTCTCAGTTCACGGCCGCTGTAGCACCATGGAATGCCGTATCTGGCTCCGTCAAAACTTATAAATCCGTCGCGGGTGACTTTTCTGGTCTCCCAACGATATTTATCTCTGGTTTCTTTGGGCGGAAGAGGAAGCAGCGGCTCATTCGTCAGACTTTCAAGAGGAATTCCCCCTGTAGTGCCGTGTCTTTTGCTGTCCGCTTTCTGACACCACATCATTGCCTGGCGGTTTAAATCATCCGCGTCTGTAAAAGTCCTCCCCGGGAAAAAGTTGTTTTTGATATAGCTCACAAGTCTTTCAACTTTCCCTTTTGTCTGAGGTCTCCTTGGTCGGCATACTTTAGGTATGAAGCCCATGTCCGATGCAAAATCCTCAAAACGTTTGTTCCATAAGGGCTTGCCAGCTTCGCTTCCGTCTATTACCGTCTTCATTCTGTCGGTAAGGACGATTTCAGGTATTCCTCCAAAATATTCAAAAGCGTTTACTATGCAGCGGAGAAGGCTATAGAAGTCGCATCTCTTGGTGAATTCAAGATACTTTGTCCTGGAGTTTCCAAGTATCATTACGAATCCAGGGGTTTTATGGACTATTTCTCTTTCATCTATGTAATGCACTATTCCCCAGTCCATTTGGGCCTGTTTTCCTGGAAGCGTCTCGTAACGCCTTACTGCCGGAGTATTCCTCGGCGGACGTTTGTCCTGCACGTAGTCCTTTATTATTGTTATTCCGCCGTCATAGCCATCTTCCTGAATACGCTCCATTATCACTGAGCAGTTAAAATACCGAGAGATATCATGATGTCGATCCGTTGCTTGTATGGATCCAGCTTTGACGGACGTTTCCTGTTCTTCAGTCCATGCTCTTTAGGAACATCATTGAGGTATTTCTTTGCTGTATTTTTTGATATCCCCAGGTTTTTGCCAATCGCGTACGCTGTTTGACCAGATAGTGCTTCATGCCTTATCATCAGTATTAACCCACTCCTTATCATGTCGGCTACCTCCTTGGTGATCTTCGCAATCCCAATGGTAGCTATATGGTTGGGGTGGGTCAATTTCTTACCGGCTTTTGCGGTCAATTATAGCCCGGCGGTCACAGTTCCAAGTGCGAAAGATCCTTGAGGGTACATCTCTGCTTCAACTCCATTGTTTTCCATGTATTTTGCAATACTTGTATACTTTGTTACAGCATTCTGATACATGGTTGGTGTAATATCCAGTTGAGCTATTATTTTTAATATGTCCTGCTGACGGTCATAGATGTTCATGTTTTCACCCTTCTTTCATTATGTTTACGTAATACGTTATTAATTAGATTGAATGCCATAAAAGCCCTCCTAATAATTAAGTATTAGTGCTAAATACTGACGAATGCTAACCTTTTTATTATCATACTGTTCAAAATAAATATTGTCAAGATATTTTTAGGGGATTATGTGAAAAAAAACACATAATGACCTTTAAATTTTGGGAATATTTAATATGTTTGATTGACATGTGTGAATTAATCGTTTATGCTTATTAACAACATTAATAAGGTGGTGTTAACTTGTTATCCCAGTTTAAAGTTAGTAATTTTCTTTCCTTTGATGATGAACAAACTTTTTCTATGGAAGCAGGAAAAGTACGTAGCAAGTTGGATAGAGTATATGTAAAAAATAATTTTAAGCTTCTTAAATTTATGTCCATTTACGGTGCAAACGCATCTGGAAAATCAAATTTGGTAAGTGCTTTTGATTTTGCTCAAGCAGTTATTTTAAGAGGCGTTCCTAGTGGTTGCAATAATTGTTATTGCCGTTTAAAAGAAGATAATAAACATATACCATCTCATTTTGAATTTACGATAAAAATTGGCGATGAAAAATATATTTATGGTTTTGACTTGTTGTTAAGTTCTGCCAACTTTATGACAGAATATTTAAAACAAATACGGCACGGTACAACATATAAGACGATTTTCTTTAGAGATATTCCTAATGGAAAATACGAAGTAAATTCTTTTTTTAAGGATGTCACCATAAATGAACGGTTAAAAATATATGCAGAAGATGTAAAAAATGATAGCTCTATTCTTTTTTTACGTCTGATGAATCAAAACAAGAATTCGCTATACGTTAACGACTCTGGCATAAAAATATATAAATTAGTATATAACTGGTTTAAATACAAATTAAGCGTAAATTATCCTGACCGGCCAATTACTAATTATTCATATCTTATGGATAGTGAGAGCGTTGATCAGATTGGTAAGTTGTTATCCTCTTTTGGCACAGGCGTTTCTGAATTTGTCATTGCTGATGTTGCGTTAGAAAAAGTTACTGCCAATCTACCTAAGGATATAATGCAAGAAATTACTGATAATCTTAATGAACAAAAAAAGCTTTACGAAGAAAAAAATATTGATAATGCTCCTGCAGCCATGCTACGTTCATCCGAAAATAATTCGATGTTTATTCTTGAGCTTGAAGGAGATAGCATACACTGTAAAACATTAGAGTTTAAGCATGAAAAAACGAACGCAGTTTTTTCTTTGGAGGAGGAATCAGACGGTACAATTCGTTTACTTGATTTAGTTGAAGTACTTTTGAGTAAAGATAATGAACGTATATATATAATTGACGAGATTAATAGGCGTTTTCATCCACTGCTCACTTATAAATTTATTGAAGAATATCTAAAATTAGCTTCTGCACGTAATATTCAGTTAATTGTTACTACACATGAATCAAAGTTAATGGACTTTGATTTACTTCGTAAGGATGAGATCGGGTTTATTGATAAAGATGAAACCGGCAAATCAACTATTTTTTCTTTGGATACATTCAGTGAGCGTTTTGATAAGAAAGTATGTAAGGCTTATTTTGAAGGTAATTACGGGGCCATTCCTAGGTTTAAAATTATATAATTTTAGTTTAATTGATGAAAAGATGTAATCCAATTATGGTAGTGCCTACACAATCGCAAGAAAGTATTTATTAAAGTCATCATTTTAGTGTCACCAATTCGTGTCAGACCTACACCATTGACAGAAAAATATTTATTAAGTCATTGGTACAGCTGGGCTGAGCTGAAGGAAATAGCGGATCTGTTACTTCTGTCAGATTGGGGTTTTAACCACACCAGCAGAAGATTTGAAGCAGACATGGAAGCCAAAGTTCAACTTGGGAAAAATGTTGAATATATCCCTGTAATTCAGGATTTGTGAATTATGTAGGTCTGACATCGCTAAGTTTTTTCTGTCAATGGTGTATGTCTGACCCCTATAGCCGCTTTATGTGCTTAATTTTGTTTTCTAGTAAAAGACAATCATTTTATATTTGGCACAAGACTAATAAGGAGAAGATGCACAATTGTACAGTTATAAAGAAGAAGACATTAACCATGAAAGAGCGGACGATATTGATGGAATTGAATTTATAAGTTTGAACTTTGATGCAGATGAAATTGTTGGTGATAATATTCATGAAAACTACGCCAACCAAATCTCAATTAACCAATTTATATCCGAGGCAAGGAAAGAAGCTAAGCCGCATAAATGTTATTATTGTGGTCAAAAAACAATAGGTTTTTGTAATTCACATTCAATACCAGCGTTTTGTTTGCGTAATATTGCATTAAATGGAAAGGTGTACTATGCCAATAATTTTATAAATATACCAGGTTGTGATACACAAGGTGGGATTAATAAAACTGGTACCTTTCATTTGCTTTGTCGTAAATGTGATAGCATAATTTTCCAGGAATATGAAAATCCAAAGAATTATGAAAAAATACCTACATCAATTATGTTGAGCCAAATAGCCATGAAAAATCACCTAAAGAACATAGCAAAACGAAGGGTTGAAAATATTTTGTATAAAAAAATGAAAAAAAATTTTCCACATTTTAATGATTTATGCGATTATCATATCCGAGGTACTGAACTGGACTTAGAAGAGTACACTAATGATTATAGAAAAGCTAAATCTGCGAATATAAAAAAAATCTAAATTCATTTGAAATAATTTATTTTAATAAACTTAACTATGTTATACCATTTGCTTTTCAAAGCGGATTAAATTTGATGTATGATTTTAATGGAAATATAATAAATAATATATATAATATGTCATCGCATTGTCATCTAAAAGAAATTCATGTCTGTGCTTTACCATTTAAAGATTTTAGCATTATTATGATGTTTATTGACGCAAGTATAAAGAGATATATTAATTTTTATAAACAACTATTAACGTTCCCGCAAGATACACAATTAGCAATTATAAATTATATAATTTTTCTTTATTCAGAAGATTTCTATATGTCTCCTAACGTATCTAAAAAGATTTTAGAGGATAAAGAATTCAAAAGGGTAGTTGGGGCAATTGACATTTGCTATTTCTGATTCGCCAATTCAATCTTCTGCTATTGTTGCAGCAAAATCTACTTTTGATTTAAATCATTGGGATCATATTCCAAATTTACTAGATAAAACTTATGCAATTGTATAGTTGTAAAGGTGAGAAAACCCCTATGCTCATAAGATATTTTTCATAGGCCGCGGCAGCAGGCTGTTTTCTGCAAGCCTAAAATCCCCACTTGGAGATGCGGACAAAATCTTGGACTGGGTTCAAGCGGCCAGATCCAACTTTTGCCTATATTCCATTGGGCTCATTGCGCCCAATGACATTTTAATTCTCTTTTCATTATACCAATACAGGTATTTATCCAATATATCTATAAAGCATCAATACTGAATCCTGATCTCGTCATATCATAAAACATCTCATTCTTGAGATGGCCGAATAAGACCTTCGCAGGATGCCATTATCCGGGGAGTTGCGCTTATTTTCTGGATTGTGATTATTTTTTCTACTAGACATCGTAAAACTGACGTAAATGAGCTTTCCTCTATGTATCCTATCGCTTCAAATTAAAATGTACTAGGGAAGGGTAATCTATAAGCTGAACATCATTATAACTTATGACATATCACTTAAAATATTCAATTATAAAAATGAAATGCTTTTGTTTTTTGCAATAGCAAAGTGTAACGAAACGCAATGAAAAGTGTAACACCTCCCCCTGGGCTACCGGGTGAAATAACCGGGTTACGTTATTTCTGCTGCATTAAAGAATGTTTAAATCTCCAGCTTTCCCTGTCAAAGATTATTAGGTGGCTATGATGAACTAGCCTGTCAATCAGTGATGTCGTTAGCTGGTCATCATAGAATATCCCGTTCCACCGGCTGAATTCAAGGTTTGTTGTAATGATAATTGCTTCGTTTTTCATAACAGTCGGCTATAACCTGAAATAGAAGCTGCGAACCTTCTGCGTCAAATGGGATGTATCCCCACTCATCGCATATGAGAAGATCCAGTTTTTCAAGCTTCTTAAGGTACCGCAAAAGCTTACCATCAGCCTTTGCCGTAACGATCTCATTTACAAGGGCGGCGGTTTTATAAAACGCGACTTTCTTACCCTGCATACATGCTTCAACACCTATTGCTGTAGCCATGTGAGACTTACCTGTCCCGTTTCTGCCGTATAGGATTAGGTTCTCTGTACGGTTAAGAAAATCTGCCTTAATTAACAGTTCACGGTCTATTGCTGCAGGAAGCTCTATGTCCTCAAAGTGGTAATTCTCAAAGGTTTTAACGTTGCCGAAGCCGGCTTTTTTAAGGTTCAGGTCCCTTCTTTTCAGTTCCCTGTATTCAACCTCGGCTGACAATACTTTTAACATATATTCCTGATGCGAATCACCGGTAAATGCAAGTGTGTTCTTTACAAAGTTGGTTCCCAGCTTAAGTAAGCGGCATGAGGCTGCTATTTCTTTATCATGCTTATTCATATTCCAGCCTCTGCTTTTATAAGCGCATCGTATTTTCCATGTCGGGAAGCATTGCTGGTGTTATAAGTGTCCCTGAGGTGCTGCCATTTATTTCCATGGGCTTTGGTGCATTGTCATATGCAAGTGCCGTCCTGCATGCTGCAGTTACGCTTTGCGTGTCTTTCCTGCCGTTTGTAAGTGCAGTCCTGAGTGCGTCAGCTGCGTGCGCAATATCGCTCTTTTCAAGTATCGAATGGAGCAGGAGCAATGCATTGCGTTTTTTCTCTGCTGTCCAGTTCTTCAAGATAATTCTTCCATATCTCCGGCATCTGGCTGTAAAATGCTGTATATTTCAGCGCAGCAGGACGTTTGGATATCAGGTCTATATATGGCAGCCATTCCATGGATTCCTGTCCATGTCCGTACAATCTGCGGTGAGATGCTATCTTTTTATATTCTTTATCCATTACTGTTACGGAATCACTTGTCACTTCAATGTACACCTGGGTCAATGCGTGCCTCGGAGATGACGAGTATCTGTTTGTTTCAAACATGACTTTGCCGTATTTATCAGTTTTCACTGTCTCGAATCTCAAAACATTGTAAGGAACTGGGTTGAGTCGCAGCATCGCTTTCCTGTCACCGGCAAAAAGCTCTTTTATCGGTATTCCCTTAATATAGTGTTTCCTGTACATATCCTTTTCCGAAGCATCCAAAAGCTGCCTGTTGAATTCCGCGAAGTCTGTTATATGCGGGACTGGAACAAACATGTTTCTTCTTTCATATCCTACTTTGTTCTCAACATTTCCTTTTTCATTCCCTGCGGCGGGGTTGCAGAATGCGGTTTCTATACCGTAATGCTCCATGAAACGCCTGAATCCCTCTGTCTGTTTCCTCTCGTGACTTTTACCAACAGATGCTACTGCTGCTGAAAGATTGTCGAATAAGATCATAGTAGGAACCTGTCCCATATACTCTATTATGTTCTTTATTCCCTGCAGCAGGCATTCTTGGTTTTCTCCTTTGAATATCTGGCAGTACGCTGCGTTGCTCTGCGGGAATGACAATGTAAGTTTATATCCTGTACGCTGCCGGTCACATTCATCATAGTATGAAAATCCGCAGAAATCAGCCTGTGCTTCTCCTGCCGGATGTTCCAGCGGCAGATAACCCTCGGATCTGTTTGAGTAAAGCTCTTTCTTCTTTTCGTTTACATAATATTGTACTGTCCTAAGTCTTACTCCAATATCTTCCGGATATTCCGAAACCAGGCGGTCATATACTCGTTTTGCCGTATGCCTCTGTTTGCGCGGAGCTTTCATGTCATCCTTGAGCCATTGGTCTATTACTGGCTTAAGTGGGTCAAGCCTGGAAGGCTTTTTGTCTGTCCTGTAGATAGGCAGGTTGAAATCTTCCATGTCCAGATATTTGGAGACAGTTTCATAGTGATAGCCGGTCCTCTTCATGATTTCACGAATACTGCATCCTTCTTTTTCGTACATTCTCCTGATATACTTAATATCGTCCATTGTGAGCATCCTTTCTTTCCTCCTCAGGTCGTCAGATAACCAGAGGATATAGGTTTGATGGGGGGTTCGCAATGGACTATTTTGTCTATGCCTACTGTTACACTTTTGATTGCGTTTCGTTGCACTTTTATTATGCATTAAACATGCTTTAAACTTGAAGTTTTCTTGCTATAATAAAACATAATCACTTTAGCGAGATGAAGCAATGACCAAACAGATGACAGTCAGCTATAAAAGGCTTGGAAACTGCTGATCGACCGTGATATGAAAAAGAAAGATCTGCAGGCTGCTGCGGGTATCAGCCCTTCTTCGGTTTCAAAGCTTTCAAAGAATGAAAATGTCAGCATGGATGTCCTCATAAAAATATGCTCTGCGCTTGGGGTCTGTTTTGAAGACATTATGGAACTGGTTCCTGCTGCTGCAGAAGGAGGGAAGCAAATACATGGATAACAAAAAAAAATTAATTAACACTCCGGTTGTTTGTTGTAAGCTAGAAATCCCCAGAAATGCAAAATGAAAATCCCCATTTTTGCAAGCTGGAAATCCCCAGAATTGCAAAAAGGCCATTGCAAGCACGACCGAAACCCAATACCCTTTTAGTGCGACCAAGCTCTAAGAGGGAGGAACGGAGGATGCTAACAATGACCAAGATCGATGATATCAGAAAAGCGTTTTTTGAGGAAGGCAGTTCTATAAGCGAAATATCAAGGAAAGAGGCTACAGACCGCAAAACTGTAAGGAAATACATTGCCAAGTATGACTTCAACGTATGTGAACAGAAGCCAATAATCAAACTGAACAGCCAAAGCTTGCCCCATACAAGGAAACAATAGATGGATGGCTGGAAGATGACAAGAAGGCAAAGAAAAAGCAGAGACACACAGCAAAACGAATATTCGACAGGCTGAAGCAAGAAGTAGTTGGCTTCGAGTGCTCATATCGAACGACGGCCGCATACGTAAAAGCGAAGAAAGAAAACATTTATCGTTCTGTGAAATCGGCGCTGCCGCTGGAACATAAACAAGGAGAGGCCCAGGTTGACTTTGGGTCGGCGGACTTCTACGAAAACGGCAGGCTATATTCGGGAAAATATCTGAATCTCTCTTTCCCCTACAGTAACGCAGGATATATACAGCTCTTCAAGGGAGAAAACATGGAATGCATGCTGGAAGGGCTCGTTGCAATATTCAAACGCATAGGAGGTGTGCCGCAGAGGCTCTGGTTCGACAACACCTCGACCATAGTGACAAAGGTGCTTAAAGAAGGGAACAGAAACCTAACGGACAAATTCCTGCGTTTCAAAGAACATCACGGGTTTACGGCTGTGTTCTGTAATCCGGATGCGGGAAACGAAAAAGGAAACGTTGAGAACAAAGTAGGTTATCACAGGCGAAATATACTTGTTCCAATACCGGAAGTTAAGGATCTTGAAATATACAACCGCAGTCTGCTCAAGAAATCAGAAGAAGACCATAACCGTGAACACTACCGCTACGACCAGAGCATAGCGGAACGCCACAAAGAGGATATAAAGGAATTGCTTCCTCTGCCGACAGCAGAATTTGACAGTGCGCGTTATGAAATTTACTGCGTAAACCAGTGTGGCAAGTTTAATATTGGTTCTGCACATACATATTCGACATCGCCTAAATACGCTGGTGGCAAGATAACGGTGAAAATAACATCATCCCAGGTTATTCCGATGGATGAAAACCAAAGGGCAATAACAGAACATTCAAGGCTGTATGGGAACAGCAAACAGGAAGCGATGGACTGGCTGCCGTATCTGAAGCTTCTGTCACGTTGCCCGGCTGCATTAAAATACACAGGCATATATAAAATTCTTCCGGATCCGTTGCAGGAATATCTGGAAAAACAGCCTAAAAGCGAGCGTGGACATGTACTTAAAGTCATTTCATGTCTTACAGAAAATAAAGGTTTGAGAAAGCTGTAGAAAGTGTAAATGAAGCGGTCGTGCGCAACATTTCCGGAATAGACAGTCTTGTAACGTTGCATGATTATCTGAACCAGAACCATATCCCGGAACGAATGGATATTAAAGGCCGAAAACTGCCGGAGTTACCGCCGGTAATGTTCTACGGTGAAGTATATGACAGTATCATGCAGAGTAACGGGGCCAAAGGATGAACGATGATATTTCCGTTTACTGCAGAAAGCTCCGATTGAGCAGGAACTTCGTAAACAACAGCGTTATCGTTGAAAAGGTCACTGCGCAGGAATACCTGCTGGAAATATTAAGGCTTGAGGTCGACTACAGGGATAAGCTCAAAATAGAGCGCCTTATTAAGACTGCCGGGTTCTATAACAGGAAAGGGTTTCTTGATTTCTGCTTTGACGAGGTGAAACTGCCATCGGATGTAACACCCGGGTACTTGCAGGAAGGCAGGTTTATAGAGGAGACTAAGAATCTTATTCTCTATGGCAACGTAGGAACAGGGAAAACGCATCTTGCAACGGCTATAGGAATAGAAGCGTGCAGCAGGGGCCTGAAGGTAGGTTTCTACAGGACGGCAAATCTTGTTAACCAACTCTCCGATGCAAAGAAAGCAGGAACCCTGAGCAAGTTACTCAATAATCTGAAAAAACTTGACTTGCTGATATGTGACGAATGGGGATATGTGCCAATGGACAGGGCATCAGGCCAGCTTCTTTTCCAAGTCATATCAGATAGCTACGAAAGAAGGAGCGTGATAATAACGACGAATCTGGAATTCAGCCGCTGGGTCGGCATCTTCTATGATGAACAGATGACGGCGGCAATGATTGACAGGCTTGTACACCACAGTTATTTGCTTTTATTTGATGGCCAGAGCAACAGGGTCCGAGATTCACTTATGAAATCTGCAGGCTAAAATTCCCCACCCTGTGCCTAGGGAATTTATTTTGCAAAAGTGAGGATTTTAGGCTTGCAGAAAACAAGATTCACGCAGCCTAATGAAAGGAGCTATTCGGATTATCTGTAAATCCGTGTCTTGACATTGGGGGGCACTTTACATACCATTTCGTTGACTGGGACAAGCCATATAAAGAATTCAATGCAATTAAAGAGAAATCAAGCAAAAATAATCCCGGTAGTAAAGCGGAAAATATTGATTAAAATTACTACATGGTCATTTATCTGAGCTTTCTTCGTTAAAATCTACTGATATTCCAGATTTTTATCTAAACATGTATAGCAATTTTGAGAAAATCTTTAAAGAATGATCGGATAGTGGATTAGGTGGAAGGAGGAGCAAATGGAGGTCTATCGAAATATTAATGGAGATTCTAATGTTGAAGCTTATGAAATCGGCTCAGATTTTATAAGAGTTAAGTTTGCTAGGACGACTAAAATTTACCAGTACTCTTACAGAAGGGCCGGCCGTGAAAATGTTGAAATAATGAAAGAATTAGCCCGCAATGGTGATGGTTTAAATTCATTCATTAAAAAGAATGTAGAAAAACTTTACGATTAATTTGTATGGAATAAAGAGCCAATAAAAACTAATCCACCTATCCGATCTCTTATTATTGTCAACGTCGGGCTTCTGCGGCCGCTTAAGATAGCGCCGGATCTATTGCAGAAAGTGCCAATTAGGGTCAGACCTACACAATTGGCAGATGAATAAGTCTCTTGAAACGGTGCATATCGACCGGTGTGATTGTGCATGGTTTCTGTACTTACGGCGCACAACACCACACTTATATTATAAGTGTTTCGTTCTATATCGGCTAGAACTTTACATAAAAATTAAAGTAGTTCCCTTGGGTCAAGTCCTAACCGGCACTGACACCATTCCTGAATTAAAATGGCATGTAATATAGTTTAAATTTTTTTACAGAGCGTCAAATAACACTAAATGGTTATAGTGCTTTGATTGTTTAATAAGCCCAAAAACTCTGTGCAATAATCAATCATTTTCTTCAGGAGGAGTGGGAAGATTGCCGTGTTTCTCTTCCCATCTGTCGATTAGTTCCTTTATGGCCAGGTTGACAATGTCATTTTGGGAAACATTTTTAAATGCAGCTAATACGCGTAGTTTCGTATGCAACTGATCTTGAATTCTTAAGGTTAATTGTGTCATTTATGCCACCTCACTCAAAGATTCATTGACACTATACATTTTCTGTGATATACAATCTAGTATCATAGAATCAAAGATTTATAGAATTATGAGGTGACGTAATGTCAAATTTTATGTTGGACATATTAATGGCAACGCTGCCGGAATTATTATACAAAAAGGTCTGTTTTGCCGAGCGTGATCTTAGTAAAAATAAATCAAACAGTTATTATTCCTGCTATATCGAAAAACGGCAGGAAGAAAAGTGTGCTTACAACAGGCTGAAGGATTTTGTCGGAGAGGATGGGTGGATGCTTCTGGACGATTTTAATGATGCAAAAAACAGTGTCAGGTTTACTTTAGCCTGTGCATCATATGAACAGGGTTTTCAGGATGCAGTGCTCTGTTTTACCTTGTCCGGCAAAGAAGAAGAAAATCTGCGGAAATTTTAAGTATCCAGTTTTGCTTTGTTTTTAGTATGAAAACGTTTATATTTAAGCTACAACGTGCTTAAAATAAAACATTGCATTATATTATTTTACATATAGTGAGTAAAAATTTATGTCAGGCCTGCACAATTGACAGAAAGGTATTTATTCGAGTCATAAATACAGCAGGGCTGAGCTTAAGTAAATAGGGGATTGTATCTTCTTCCGGATTCATGTTGTCAGCATAGTCATTTAATGAGTTGGCCATTCTGGCAATTGTGTAAATTTGACTATTATAGCCCCTTCCTGAATTATTTAAATCACTTCACAGATTTTTTTGAAGGACAAAGCAAAAAACTGCCTCCCTTCGCTTGGAGAGAGGCAGCAGTAAGGCAAAAGCTAAATTTCAACTAAAAGAAGATCGATGAGGTTACGCCTTTCGGGATCGAGGTATTTGCTTCTAGATGGTCCTTCCGATTTCAAAGCCTCCCATTATGGCTTCACCGCCCAGGCCGACCTTTGAAGCGTCTCCGATGACGCGGACGTCATAACCATCTTTTTCAGTTTATCAGCAAGGTCCAGTACAGGTTTTGCCCCGACGGCGAGGACAACTGTGTCGCAGGGGATCACTTCATTTACAGCACCGGAAACCTTGACGCCTGCATCTGTGATCTCGTCAACAGTGGTCTTTGTGCAGATCCTGACTTTATTCTTTTCAAGGTCTTCCAGAAGATCCCAGCGCGGGACCACTATTTCATCACCTGCGATCGCGTCCAGCATTTCGATGATGGTGACGCCTTTTAAGTAATTTGCAAGCTGGTTTGCAGTCTCAGCGCCTACGCAGCCGCCGCCCACTACAACTATGCTGTTGCCTGTGTTTACATTGCCTGCAAGCACATCATGGGCAGATACGACGTTTGGTCTGTCTATCCCTGGTATATTGGGAATGATGGGTACTGCTCCCGTGGCGGCGAAAATGACATCAGGCTTTTCCTTTTTCACAAGTTCAGGCGTTACTTCCATCTCCATCAGTACAGGCACGTTCAGTTTTTTGAGTTCGTTGAGCTGCCAGTTGATGTAGTTGATCATTTCCCCTTTTCCGGGTGGTACGGCACCAATGCGGAACTGGCCGCCGGCCCAGCGGTTCTTCTCGAAAACCTTTACCCTGTGTCCGCGCGAGGCCGCTGTAATAGCTGCTTCAAGTCCGGCAGGACCGGAACCTATGACCATTATGTTTTTGGGTGCCGTTGTTTTTTCAAGAGCTACTTTGCTCTCCCTGCCCAGGGTCGGGTTCAGGATACACTGGATCGGAACGTTGTTAAGAAGGTTTTTTACACATCCGTGATGACATGCGATACAGTTGCGGATTTCGTCGAAACGGCCCTCTTTTGCCTTGTCGGGTGTCTCCGGATCGGTAAGTGACTGGCGTCCCATTGCAACAATGTCAGCTTTGCCCGAGGCAATGATCGTTTCTGCCAGTCTGGGGTCGTTGATCCTGCCGACTGTTATGACAGGGAGTTTGGTAATTTTTTTTACCTCTCCTGCTGCGTCAGTGTTCCATGAATGACCGCGGTACTGCGAGGGGATGATATCATCAAAGGAGCGGTAAACACCTGCGGAAACATGGATATAGTCGATGCCGGCCTCTTCAAGGAACGGGACTATGGTCAGGGTGTCTCCGATATTCCTTCCGCCGGTAACATGTTCATCTGCTGAGATACGGTAACCGACGATAAAATCCTTGCTGACCTTTGAGCGGATATCTTTTAATATCTCTACTGCAAAACGGATGCGGTTTTGGAGAGATCCTCCGTACTCATCAGTACGCTTATTGGTATAGGAGGACATGAACTGAGCGATCAGGTAGCCGTGAGCTCCATGTACTTCTATTCCGTCAAAGCCGGCTTCTTCAGCTCTTCGCGCACAATCTCCGAATTCTGTAATAATTTTCTTAATTTCCTCGACACTCAACTCTTCCGGCATGTCCGGGCTGAATGGGCAGGGAATTGCAGAAGGTGCCTCAGGTGTCTGGCCAAGCACCATTTTGCTGGACTGCCTGCCGGCGTGGTATATCTGCGCGATCAAAACAGTATCATGCTTGTGGATCCTTTTCGTAAATTCTCTGAAGCCGGGTATCTGTTCATCGTTCCACAGTCCTGGCAAATGTTTGAACCCTTTCCCGCGAGGCCTGACAGCGAAATCTTCCGTAATGATCATTCCAAAGCCGCCCTTGGCTTTTGCTTCATGATATGCAGAAAACATTTCGGTACATGTTCCGTCAAAGTTGCAATAGTTCGTTACCATTGGAGCTACCGCCAGGCGGTTCTTCAAGGTTTTTCCCTTGATGGTGATAGGACTGAATAGATTTTTCAACATTTTTTTATTCCTCCTATTGTATTATTTACTTAATAAATGAATTGTCGGTCAATGACAAACGTTCGGCAAACGATGATCGTTGTTGATTTTAATGCGTTTGTAGTTATGCTGCTGCAGCGGATTAGGGTCAAAAACTTGTAAGAGTAATAAACCTGTCATTATTATCTGATATATTGAATTTTTTTATATCAGTACTTTGCGCGTATAATTTTAGTGTGATCGGCCTAATTTCAAAAAAGGAACACCAATAGGGTCAGACCTACACAATTGACAGAAATGTATTTATTAGAGTCATCGGTGCCCGCGGGATTAGCTGAAGGAGACAGTGGATCTGTTACTTATGTCGGATTCGCGTTTTAACCATGCAAGCAGAAGATTTGAACTTAATATGGAAGTCGAAGGCCAACGGGGAAAAAAGATTGAAAAGATTTAGAGAATTCATGATTTGTGATTTATGTGGACCGGAGCCATCTGAAATTTTTTAGGACTCCTGTTATCAACAGAGGTATTCCGAGAGTTGGGCATTTTTGTCAATTGTGTAGGTCTGCCCCCTCTGTTTTTCCATATGCAGCAGTGTTTTCATCTTACAGGAGTTTTTGGAAGCTGGCTCTTTATACCGCGTTGGGTGGCTCTATGAGGCCGAGCGAGTGGCTCTAAAGCTCCGCGCAAGCGGCTCTATTTCACCATGTTTCGCACCTAATATTATGTTTATCTCGTATGTAAGCGACATTCCGAACAAGGCGGCGCATGCAAGGATAATAGTTACGACTGCCGGTATCGGATGAATCGGTGCTATATAGCCGCGGTCTATTGTTTTCAGCGGGTACATTTATCTGAAACGCAGCATCATAAGAGCTGTGAGTATGTAGATAAGCTGTTTGTTGTAAGCTAAAAATCCCCAGAATCGCAAAAAGGCCATTGAAAGCACGACCGAAACCCAATACCCTTTTATTGCGGCTAAGCTCTAAGATGGAGGAAGGGAGGATGCTGACAATGACCAAAATCGTTGATATCAGAAAAGTTTTTTTGTGTAAGGAATCTCGATAAGTGAAATATCGAGAAAACAGTCTATAGACCGTAAAACAATAAGAAAATAGATCGTCAAGGATGACTTCAATAAATATCAATTGAATCAGGTAATTAAAATTCAACAGCCAAAGCTTGTCCCATACAAAGAAACAAGAGTCAACTGCTATGCCTTTCATAAACTTGCTTTTTCGTGCTATATATCATCTATCTAACTTGCTTTTTCGTGCTAATTGGAATATGTGAAACTTGCTTTTTCGTGATAAAGGTGATATGGTGCGTTTATATCAAGTAAATTCTCTGCGAGGAGTGAGACCTGTCATGACCGAGGAAAAGGATTCCGTTGTCCTCAAACGAAAGCTGTATGATCGTTTGTTGGAGTGGAAGAATAAAAGCAGAGGAACCAGCGCGCTTATGATCGACGGTGCGAGAAGAGTTGGAAAAAGCTATCTCTGCCGGCAATTCGCAGAGAACGAGTACGAGAGTTATATAATGATCGACTTTGGGAACGCACCGGTGGAGATTCTTGATATGTTTGCCTATGAGAGCTCGAACCTAGATCTCTTTTTCGCAAAGCTTTCCGCCTTCTACTCGACATTGCTCCACAAAAGGTCGTCGCTCATTATATTTGACGAGGTGCAGCAGTATCCACGCGCAAGGCAGTTGATAAAATATCTAGTGGAGGATGGCAGGTACGACTATATTGAGACAGGTTCTCTTATTCGCATCAGAAAGAATGTTCAGGACATTATCCTCCCGTCTGAGGAGGAGCATGTTGAGATGTTTCCTCTGGATTTTGAGGAGTTTCTGTGGGCTCTTGGCGACTTTGCTACGATACCGCTTGTTAGAAGCTGCTTCAATAACAGGGCTCCTTTGGGGCAGACTCTTCATCGCAAGGTTATGAACGATTTTCGTCAATACATTATTGTCGGAGGAATGCCGCAGGCGGTGCTAGCATATGTCCGGCAGAAGGAATTTGAGTCTGTTGACGCGGTAAAGAGACAAATAATAACTTTATACCGCAATGACGTTTCAAAGTTTGCCGCGGGGTATGAGGATAAGGTTATCGCTGTTTTTGACGGGATCCCTGGACAGCTTTCAAAGAAAGAGAAGAAGTACAGGCTTTCGTCTATTTCAAAGCAGGCCCGCTTCAGGAGTTTCGAGGATTCTTTCATATGGCTGCACGAGGCGATCATAGTAAATACCTGCCTGAACGCGACAGACCCGCATGTCGGGCTGGCGCTCAGCGCGGATAAAGTAACACAGAAGTGCTATATGGCCGATACCGGGCTTTTGATCACACTTGCGTTTATGGATAAGCCATACGTGGAGAACGAGCTGTACAAGGCAGTTCTTTTTGACAGGCTGAATATCAAAGAGGGCATGATAATGGAGAACGCGGTCGCTCAAATGCTGCGAAGCCGAGGCCACAAGCTGTATTTTTATTCACGGAACGATCCTAATAACAGGGCGAACCATATGGAGATAGATTTTCTGATAACCGAAGAAAGAAAGATCGCGCCGATAGAGGTCAAATCAGGCAATTACCGCTCTCATTCCTCGCTGGATAAGTTTAGGAAAAAATTTTCCAAAAGCCTCGGCAGTTCTTATATTCTCTATACTAATGACGTAATGGTCAAGGACGGCATAGTCCATCTGCCGTTATATATGGCAATGCTGCTGTAAAACACAGACTGACAGCGGATACCGGCGCCGCGCCTTGATCTCTTCTTACAGACTGTCTTTACGGACTCAAAAAATGCTCCACATTGGCAAAGTCAGGTTATGTGCGATTTAGAATTTGGACTTCAAGGATTGTTTTTTTCTTGTTTAATTTTGGATATTTAAACAAGCTTTTTAGTAAACAAGGTTTTTGGAGTATATCGAAAAAGCAGTTGTTGTAAGAGTCTATTGTACTTTTGACCTTGTTTAATTATAAACAGGCGTTAACGCCGGACTTTCGCAGCCGGTTGAGATAATGCCGAGATAATTTCAGCAGATAAGTAAAACACAATAGGGGTCAGACCTACACTATTGACAGAAAGGTATTTATTCGAGTCATCGATACAGCGGGGCTGAACTGAAGGAGATAGGGGGCTGTTCCTTTTGTCGGATCCGCGTTTTAACCATACAACCAGAAGATTTGAACTTAATATGGAAGTCGAAGGCCAACTGGGAAAACAGGGCGGGATTGATTATGTAGGATAAGACACCTGCAAGCTCTATTCTAAAAAACATACCGGTTCTGACGATACGTATTATGGCAAAATATATATTGCAAAATTTAATTTTGCATGTTGAATTTTGTTATAAATTATAACAAATCAAGGTTGATACATAAGCCGATGGAAAAAGGCAGCGTACATAGAGTTCAGCACACCATTGAAAAAATCCATGAGGGGGCAGATTGTCACTTGAAATGGCTGATATATACATTGCTTCCCCTGACATGTACGTCAAAACTGTCTCATGGTATTTATATAAGCTTGCTCAGGATGGAAAAATCACAAGGGTAAAACATGGTGTTTATTCTTTAAAGGAGGCGCAGAACATATCAGTGAGGGTACGATCAGATGTAAATAGCCTCACAGAAACTGTATGAGATATGCAGGAGTACGGTTATCCTTTCTGCATATCGGGCATAGATGCACTTATAGGCAAGATGCAGCATATTCCTGAGCGGTATCCGGTCAATTATGGACGCGGATAAAAAACATGCCCCAAATAAGACAGGAACTTATCACAGATTCTCGAATCGTTGTCTCAATTGATAACGCAAAAATACTTAACAAAAATCTTTCAGTTGATAAAGTGAATGTGATGCCGCTACACAGTAAAAATTACGTCTCTCTCTTCAGGTGGAATAGCTTACTCCAAAAAGGTTTGCAGACTTGTATTACGCTGTCACGCATATGAAATATCCAATATCGTCCCAGGAACTTTCCAGAAATTTCGACAGTCTTGTCGGAGACAGGGGTTTTTCACGGATAAGAATGTTGGATGCTGCAAAGGATACAGGAATAACAGATAAAATAAAGTGGTTGTTAGGAATTACAAAAATAGCGGATCCGGCAATACAGTTCGTTAAGATGAAGTTGATTGAGGCAACTGGGAAATGATGTTGTCCTTATACGATAAACTTATATTTAGCCGGGAACCCTTCCAACGCGATACGATAGAAGCAAAGATGCGTGAATGTGGATTCAACTCAATTTCACGATGTGAGTTGTTCTTGTGGGATCTGGAGATCCTACTTCAGCTTAAGAAATGCTTTGGAGATAAGATGGCACTCAAAGTTGATGCTGCTTCGCAGTTTTACATCTCCATAGAAGCACAGCGGATCAGTATAGATACAGACCTGCTTTGCAGTGAAGTGGATGCTTCTGGACGATTTCAATGATGCGAAAAACAGCATCATGCTTACTTTGGTCTGCACATCATATAAACAGGGTTTTAAAGATGCAATGCTCCATTTTGCCCTGTACAGCAATAAAGAAAATATAGAAAAATAAAACCTCCAGCTGTACGATTTACTCCATGTTGAGGATGCTTCCCAAAGGCAGGCTATGGTAAATATTTTTTTATTCCTAAAATACACAGCCTGAAAACATAACTATCTCCAACTATCCATTAGATATCATAAAACATATAGCTGAAACTCACCTCAAACTTATATTTTAAGTGCTTTGTTTTGTACTTCCTAAGAAAATTTATATTTATATAAAAATCAAGAGTCAATTGATAACAAGATTTTTGTCTTCACACATCTACTAACTTCAGTCGTATAAATCTGCCGCTGGCCTCCAGAGCAACAGATTACAGAAGTGTCCGGAATATATTTTAAGCCTGAGTATTATATGGAAACGGCAGGTATCATTTTTAGCCCACTAATCCGGGATTAAATAAACTTACATCATAAAAAAGTTTATTTTTTTAGTGCCAATTTTTGAAAAAATAAGCCGAAAAAATTTATTTATCTTAGTGATTCCAGCTATTTTATATATTTTTAAAAATAATTGGCATTTGCAAAATATACTATAATGTTGTATAACTAATAAAGGTAAAAGGCAAATAAAAGTTGTTTATTATGTTAATTTACATGCTTTTATGAAAGTATAAGGTTTTGGAATTGGTATCCTTTAGCTTTTATAATAAAAACTTGTATGCTATTTAGTTTATTTTTACTGAACGTAAATTTTATTTCAGTGCGGAGGACAAGAAATAGTTTACGAATATCCTTATTAAATATTTTATGGTTGTAAGGATTAATGAAAAAGGTTGAGGCTACCTATTGAAGAACTTGGACTAGTTGGTTTTAAAAATGGCAAAGGCGAACAAAAATATTTTTTTAACCATAATATGCATCCGGTTGGGATTCTGTTGATCACAAATAGTTTGAGCTGACATTTTAAGGTAAAATTTTAACTATTGATTATTATTTAGAACTTCATATATAACGGGGAGAAATTTTAGATGAGGGTAAAATTAATACAGGTATTTTTAAAGCTATAGTTTGCATGCATACATAAGGCAGGATTAATGCCCTCTCTGCTGCATCAAAAAGGTAAATTTTACATTGGATATTCGTTATATAACAAAATTTTAATTGGGTCTGTATGTTCCGCGCTTATCAAAGAATTCCCCCCGCTTGGACTTAAATATAAATTACTGCTTAAGCAGCTTCCAGTGTTTATGAATAATAAACTGGTAAAGGCAAAAAATTATCTGTTCTACTTTAAGCATAACAAACTTACAAAAGAATAGAGAAGCAGAACATTATTCCATTATTATGGCTTCAATAACGATAGCCGGGATGCTATTTTGTTCCGGATATTGATGTAATAGCTCATAGCCAAAACAATAATACTAATGGAAAAATATGGGAAATGGAGCAGATGTGTTGCTGAATATTTTGCTTAATATCGATTGATATGTGAAATATATTTAATGAATTATTAATTATAGGATTATTTTACTGAGGAGGTGTTAATTTTTTTGATTCAAAAGTTTATCACACGCATATTTGTATAACAATGTTATTAAATTGGAAGGAGATTGATTATATTGTTAAACGTGGAGCCCGAGCAAAAAAAAATTAAAGAACTGCCGCATATTTTTGTAATACTTTTCTGTGTTATTGTTGTTGCTACGATTGCTACATACATAATTCCCGCTGGTCAGTATCAGCGCGTTATGGACGAATCCATCAAAAGAATGGTAATAGATCCTTCTTCGTTCAAATATATTCCAAGTACTCCCGTGGGTATTTTTGACATGTTTGTTGCTATTGAACTGGGTCTTATTGATGCGGCCAGCATTACTTTTCTTATTTTTGCTGCTTTCTCCTGTCTTTTCCTTCTTGAAAAAACAGGGGCTATTGATGCAAGTATTGCTCTGATGGTCAACAAAACTGGTAAAAATCCGAAGTTTGCAACAATAATCATCGTATTGCTAATGATTACTCTATCTATATGGGGATCTACCGGTACGCTCTCTTACGAGGAAATAATGGCATTTTCCCCTATCTTCGTAGCATTGAGCATAGCGTTAGGCTATGACGCACTGGTTGGTATCGGTATTTCTGTTGTACCTGTCGGCATCGGTTTTGCGTCTGCAACAGTAAATCCGTTTACTATTGGCGTTGCGCAGAGTATAGCCGAACTGCCAATGTTCTCAGGATTGGCATACCGTTGTGTAATTCTGGCAGTAATGACGCTGTTTACGATAATTTATGTATTGTATTACGCCAATAAAGTAAAGAAAAATCCTGAAAAAAGTCTGGTATATGGAATCGATTATTCCGATCTTGCAGTAGATAAGGCTAGAATGTCCACTCCGTTTACCACTCAAAGAAAACTATCCATCCTTACCCTTTTGGTCGGTGTGTTTGTGATGGGGTATGGTCTTATTTTTCTGAAATGGTATATAAATCAGGTAGCAGCAATATTTTTTATAATATCGGTAGTAGTTGGGATAATAAACAAGTGGAATGCAAATAGAATCGCCAATACCCTGTGCGAGGGACTTTCCAAGGGAGTATTGGCTGCTATGATAGTTGGAGTGGCAAGAGGCGTTCTTGTAATAGTTACCCAAGGTAATATACTGGATACAATCATACATGCCAGTGTAAGCTTACTTGAAAGACTTTCATTATATGCAAGTGCTATTGGAATGCTTGTTTTTCAGACCCTTCTAAATTTTCTTATTCCATCCGGTTCCGGTCAGGCTGCTGTATCGATGCCTATTATGGCTCCGATAGCCGATCTTATTCATCTAAACAGGCAGATAGCAGTATTGATTTTTCAGTTCGGTGACGGGTTTTCAAACCTGCTGTGGCCGACAAGTTTTATGGTTATAGTGTGTGCTATGGTCAAAATTCCTCTTACAAAATATTATAGGTGGATAACGCCGTTTTTTATTATCTGTTTTCTGATACAGGTGGCATTTATATTTGGCGCTATAGCGATAAACTATGGACCATTTTAAAAATAGAGATAATTATATCTTGTAGGAGATGGTTACATGGAGTACGGAACGTTAAAAAATTTAGTTTTTAAATCCATTGACGCGGAGAAACAGAAAGCATTTTCTTTGAATGAGTATATTTTTAAAAATCCGGAGCTATCCCATAAAGAATTTCTTGCTTGTAAAAAATATGTAGAAATTCTGAAAAAAGAGGGCATTAGCGTAGAAGAAAATTTTCTGGGCGAGGAAACAGCTTTTAAAGCTACGATTAATGAAAATAAAAGTTCTGACGTTAAAATAGGCATACTTGCTGAGTATGATGCGCTTCCGGAAATAGGGCATGCATGCGGACACAGCGCCAGCGGAGCATTAAGCTTTCTGGCTGCGCTGGGACTTTACAATAACAGGGAAAAATTAAAGGGCAATATTTATTTGATAGGAACTCCAGGAGAAGAATACAATGGATTTAAAACTGATATGGCAAATTCAGGATTGTTCGATGATTTTAGCTATGTGATCATGATACATATGTCAGATAAAAATCTGGCGTATTCTAAATTTATGGCACTGAATGCTTATAATTTCGAGTTTTTTGGAAGCCCGGCCCATGCTGCATCATCACCATGGAGTGGTAAAAATGCATTGAATGGGATGACACTGTTTATTCATGCTCTTGATATGATGCGTCAGCAATTGAGAGATGGGACGAGGATTCATGGGGTTATCACAAAGGGAGGTTCAGTGCCGAATATAATTCCGGAATACGCTTCCTGCCAGTATTGGTTTAGATATAAGGAAAAAAAATATTTGGATGAAGTTGTCAAAATGGCTAAAGATGCGGCTGAAGGGTGTGCGAAAGCAACACAGACAAAAGTAAGCATTTCTTCACAAACTAGAATGCTGGCTGATTTGAAACCAACCCCCAGCGCAAATAAAATCATTGAATTAATCTATGAAGAGCTTGGCGTAAAAGTTGATAAAAGCCCTGTTTTAGAATTCGGGTCCTCCGATATAGGAAACTTGAGCTACAGATGCCCGGCACTTCATCCTGTGATTTCTGTAACTGATACCACTATAGCAGCTCACACAAAGGAATTTGCCGATTGCATGCTTACAGAGAAGACGAAATGGGCGATTGAAAAGGGAGCTAAAGTTATAGCGTCACTAATAATGCGTTCGTTATATGATAAAACAATAATTGATGATATGAAAAAGGATTTTTACGAAAAACATGATTTGTGTTAATTAAGGAATTTGAGGCGGCGAGCCTAGGTTTTGTGTTAAGCTTCAGCAAATACAAAACTAAAGATAGGCTGATGGGGATATTTTTATATTTCTCCGTCAGCCTTGATTTTATTCACAACACAGCAACACATGCAAGTTGTAATAATCTCTCCGATGTTATCAATATTACTGTCAATTAATTATGTGTATTATATAATTACGTTTGAATTTTTTTGCATATGCCGGACGTTTAGAGCATGCTGACCACCCAGAGTTGTGCACGACTATCGGAGAAAAATGGTGCATGGCGGCCGCTGCTGTGGTGCACACGACAGTTGTGCGGAGGTTTGCTTTATTCAGTAATCCCTTTGCGTTTTCATATGTAATCACTAAAGTGCCCCCCAATGTCAAGACACGGATTTACAGATAATCCGAATAGCTCCTTTCATTAGGCTGCGTGAATCTTTTGTTGCCGGGCAAAAGCTTCAGGAGTAAGCCCCCCAAGCGATGAATGAGGACGGATCGTGTTGTAGTCATAAATGTATTTGTTTACTCCGTTGATCATCTCTATGGGTGTAATGTACTCGTTGATGTAGATATCTTCGTATTTCAAGCTGCGAAAAAAGCGCTCCGTACGAACATTGTCCAACGCCTGACTTTTGCCGTCCATTGATATCATGACCCCGTTTTCCTCCATCAGATCCAGGTATGCCTGATTGGTAAAGTGGCTGCCATGATCAGAGTTGATGATCTCAGGTTTGCGGTGACAGAGAGCGCGACGGAGACAGCGTAATACAAATTCCTTTTCCAATGTGTAACTGATCTCATAATCCACGATCTGGCGGGTGTGCCAGTCGATGATGATAAACAGGTACAGAAAACCTTTCTTAAACGGCAGATAGGTAATATCCACACCCCAGACCTGATCTTCATGATCAATTATCATATTGCGTAACAGATATGTACGTACATATTGTCCATGATACCGTTTGCTCAGGTTAGGCCCAGGATATAACGCTATAATGTCCATAAGGCGCATAAGGCGGCGTACACGTTTTTTGTTGATCTTACAGCCGTAATGATTCCGCAGATATTCAGTCATTTTGCGATATCCTAGGCCGGCTTTGCCAAATGTATCTGATCAATGATTTTCATGATATACAGGTTTTCCGCTGACTCTCCGCTGCTCTGATTAAATCTATCCCTGCTTTGCCTGTGTTCACGGTAAAGACTGCTGCGACTGGCATCTAAAAGCTCGCACTGTCTCTTAATCGTCAGTTTTTTGTTTTCTGTAGAAACTAGTTTTAGCCGATCCCTCGGGACCAAATATTTCGTTATATTTTTTTTTGAGCCAGTCACACTCAATAGTGAGCTGACCTACTTTCTGCTGCAGAACTGTGATTTCCCGTTCTTTAGCCTCTATTTCATGGGATCTGTCTGTTTCACCGCGCCTGAAAACATCGGCTGCGCGGTCTTGAAACTGCTTATGCCAGCTGCTTAAGGTCGCCGGTGATATTTGATACTTCACGGCTAGTTCATTGAGCGTTTGCTGTCCGCTGAGCAGTTCCAGTACAACCTTCGTTTTGAATTCCGGGTTATAGGTATTTTTTTCTTCATTGCATTATTGTATTCGGTTCTTCTATATTTTCATGTCTCATTTATTGGGAGCACTATAATGGAGCTAGACTGAGAAATAAGGCTGAAAAAATCACTGAATTTGCAGATTTGTGAATTATGAAGATCTGACAATTCAACTGCGAATAATAGCGAAAAAGGTTACTGGATGGCAATTAAAAATTTTACCAATACATAATTATGGCATATAATCTGCGCAAAAGTTTGGTTTATACAACAACAATATATGAATTTGTGTGATATAAAGGTGAAATTTATGGAACGAAAAGTTTTAACTAGGTCTGTCCGTTGAAAAGAGGAGAGTTGCAAGAGACACTTACCTTTAGGTAGGAGCCAGTTATGTATTCAAAACAAGGAATAATCGGAGAGACGACCATCCGGATAAAGAAAGAGCGCAAGGAGCTGTTATCTAAATACGCAACTGCATCGGTTTTTTTATATGGTGTGATCAGCGTTAATGAATTTGCTGATGTCTTCAACCATTACGAAGATGCAAAGACAGATTATAAAGAAGCAACCCTGGCACTGCAGTGGTTTGCGAAAACAAACGACGTGGAATACTCTATGTTTAATGGAATCATTTCAGGTCCGGCAATCCAGCCTGAATTTTCTGACTATGAAGAGGTAGTGGCAACAATCCGTGAAAATCAGAATGGTAAGCCACGTTATCTACCCGAAAAAGAAGAGTTCCTGCGATATGAAACGGGCGATTATTTTGAACCACAAAAA
>Ga0268359_11235_pt1 | contig 59269 bp, 61 predicted proteins | sample BioMet11_FD_194416 | JGI IMG/M metagenome (GOLD analysis project Ga0268359, IMG submission 194416) | Sewage microbial communities from Oakland, California, United States - Biofuel 11 (PacBio Assembly) | ecosystem: Engineered > Wastewater > Sewage > Unclassified | place: USA: California | collected...
GTTACCATAATAGTTGTACCGGCAGCCGCCAATTCACAAACAATATCCCAAAATAGACGCCGAGCCATGGGATCCACACCGCCTGTAGGTTCATCTAGAAAAAGAACCTTGGGGCGATGAAGAATCGCACACCCTAATGCCAGTCTTTGACGCCATCCGCCTGACAGATTCCCTGCTAATTCCCGCTTTCGCTTAGATAGGTCCGCCATATCCAGCATAGCTTCTATCCGCTCCCTTTTTTCATTTCCTTTTAAGCTGTACATTCCCGCATAAAAAGATAAATTTTCATACACAGTTAAATCCGGGTACAGGCTGAATTTTTGTGACATATATCCCATTTGAGCTCTTATTTTATCTTGTTCCATCACAATATCGTGACCCAAGATAGATCCTTTCCCTTCATCAGGAGTTAAAACCCCGCATAACATACGTATCATTGTTGATTTTCCTGAACCGTTAGAACCAAGAAATCCATAGATAGTACCTGGTTTTATTGCAAGATCAACATGATCAACAGCTGTTAGTGATCCAAAACGCCGTGTCAATCCGACCGCCTCTACAGCATACATTTTATCATCTCCCCCGATTCACCCAATAACAACATCCGCAGGCATTCCCGGTTTAAAAATGTTTTCTGAATTATCCAACTTTACTTTAACCGCAAACACCATATTTGCCCGTTCCCGCTGCGTATGCTTTGGCGGGGTGTATATTCTGCATTTTGACTGATTTCTTTAATTTTTCCTTGAAAAACACGGTTGGGAAATGAATCGACACGGACAGCAACAACTTGTCCGGTCTTAATACGTCCCAGCTGTTCTGAAGCTACATATATCTTTACCCAGCAATCTCCCATTTCCCCAATAGTGGCAATCGGAGAGCCCACTCCGACATATTCTCCATTTTCAAAATTTTTTGTTAGTACCAACCCATCTGCCGGACAATATATAGTTGTATCCGCCTCCTGCGTCCGGGTTGCTTCAAGAATTGCGCCCGTTCTTTCTACTTCGCGCCGTTGTGCCGCTATTACTTCTGTTCGATTTCCCTCTTGCAGCAGGCTTAGCTTAGCCTGTGCGGATTGCAGTGTGCGATACGCAACATCAGCCGCTGATTTAGAAGCATCCAGCTGCTGCACGGAAATAGCCTCCTGTTGATATAAAACCATATATCTCTGATAATCATTTTGCGTTTTTTCATATACAGCTTGTGCGGATTGAACGTTAGCGGACGCATCTGCCAATTCCTGCGGACGAGGACCATTTTCCAAATCCTGTAATTGTGCTTTAGCTTTATCCCATGCCGCCTCATCTCTCAACAATTGTGCTTTTATATCTGGCCGATCAATCTGCACTACAACTTGACCTTGTTTCAAAGAACTGCCTACATCAAAAGATATTCCGCTGATATACCCGCTGACTTTTGGCATAATATCAGCCTTCGTAACCTCAATTGTTCCCGTAGCTGTAATTTCCTGTCGTGAAGGATTATACAACTTGTACATGGCTGTCCCAATCAATACTAATACAAGAAAGATTCCGATAACTATTTTTTTAGGTATGTTTTTTTTCATCACAATCCCTCCTGATTCCATTTAAAAAAATAGAAATAGCTTGCTGTACATACTCTTTTTCATTATCATCATAATTTTTTAATACAATTTTTCTAACAGGTGTCATAAAGAAATAAAAATTAATAATTCCTGCTAATGACATAACTGCATGTTCAATATTTATATCTTTCTTAAAAATGCCGGCTGAAATACCTTTAGATATCGCTATATGTATCGTGTTAAAAGCTTTGCGAATATGTTTTTGAATAATTTGTTCCAAATAGGGAGACGGATGGCTTAATTCCTGATATAAATAAAGCATAATATAAGGATTATGCATATGAATATTTAACACCATCATTGCAAAGTGCCGAATAAATTCCTGCGGCTTCTCCTGTAAAACATCAATCGTGTGAATAGCATCGTCGATTTGTGAAAACAAAACATCTAATACTGCCTCATAAAGCCCTTCTTTCCCACCAAAGTAATATGAAATAGCGGCGCTATTTACATGCGCAGCCTCCGCAATTTCCCGTATAGATACACCAGCATAGCCTTTCGCCGGAAATAAAGGCATAGCTGCTTCAATAAGACGATTTTTTGCATCTTTATCCATTATTTAACTTCCTCCATTGCTTTTTATTTTAAATCAATCGTTTGATTTTATTGTAATATGTTTTCAAATGTTTGTCAATAAAACACAAAAATCCACCTATATTGAACAGCTTTCGTTCCATTTGGGTGGATTCTGTATTATATGCTATTGTTATTTTTTTAAATTTTCCGCTCGTTCCAAAAAACCACGTAAAATATCACAAGAAGTATTAAAGTTTTGTTGTTCCTGTTCGTTAATTGGTATCTCTAATATCTCTTCAATACCATTTTTACCAATAACGCAAGGAATACCCGCCGCCACATTCTGTTGTCCATATTCACCATGCAAAACAGTCGAACAAGGCCATACTAGTTTTTGATCATGAAAAATAGCGGTTATAATCATATGCGCTGCATTGGCAATACCAAATTCTGTACATCCTTTGCCATCAATTTCAATATCACCCGCTCGTTTAACCTGCACCTGTAAATCATCCAAGCAAATATGCGCCAACTCTTTTTTTTCTTTAAGCAAATCCAAAAAACATTTACCGTTAATAAAAATTCGGGACCACACAATAAAACTGGAATTGCCATGTTCTCCCATGCAGAATCCCTGAATAGAACGACGACTGTATCCTGTAGCATGAGAAATTACCCGCAATAAACGGTATGTTTCCAAACTCGTTCCCGTACAAAAACAACGATGACTTTCCCATTTCATTTGACGACGAATATATTCACAGATAATATCGGCCGGATTGGAAATGCTGACCATAATACCTTTAAAATCAACGTGTTTAAGATGTGAAATAACTTCATCTGCCATTTTAATAGAATCATCAAACATATCCAACCGAGTTTCACCCGGCCGACGGCTGCGGCCAAACGCCATTACCAAAATATCGGCATCATTGAGTTCTTCGTATTCTCCCGCACGAACATCCGCATATTTACCACATAACGCACCACTAATTCCATCATCAAGATCTAGAGCCTGCGCTGCTGCTTTTTGCTTATCAATATCAATCAAAACAATATCATCTGCTTCTCCCGACTGGATTAAAGCCAATGCGACATGAGATCCGACATGCCCTGCCCCAACAATAACAACCTTACGCGTCTGTAACATGGAAAATTCCTCCTCTGATATACACACTAGTTCATTTACACTTATTACTATACCTGTCACGTAAAAAAATAGCAAGAAACAAAACAATATCCGGCACCTGTCACACATTCTTTCTTAAAATACTAGTATTTCCAGCTTATTTGCAATTCACATGTCATTATGATACAGTAACATATTGTCTTGTATAACTTGTATATTTTATTTTCAATCAATAATAAAAATGTTATCAATGCTGTTCAAAAATAATATTGTTGAAAATAATTGTATAGGGTACAATGAAATAGTAATCATGTTTCGTTGTTTCAATATGTGAATTATTGAACATAATATGTATATCCCAGCGAAACGGCATATATCAGAGGAGGAATTAACATGGGATCAGTAAATCAAAGTCCTATATCCAACACGCAAAAGCGGACTAAAAAACGATGGTTTATGCTGATGCTTTTGTTTATTCTTACAGCTATCAACTATCTGGATCGGACAAACATGGCCGTCGCCGCACCAAGCATGAGTACCGAGCTAGGCTTTAGTGCTGCCACAATGGGCTTATTATTTTCAGCATTTTCCTGGGCATATGGATTTATGCAAATTCCCGGAGGATTATTTATAGAGCGTTTCGGCTCCCATATCGCTTATACGATATCACTTTTTTTATGGTCATTATTTACTGTAACTATGGGCTTTGGCCGCAGCTTCGCCTCCTTGTTCGGAATTCGTCTGGCAATTGGGGCCGCTGAGGCTCCCGCCTTTCCAACAAATAGCCGTGTTGTTGCCAGTTGGTTTCCCAATCAGGAACGCGCTATGGCAACTGCAATATATACAGCAGGAGAATTTATTGGACTGGCATTTTTAACACCGGTGCTATTTTGGATTTTAAATACGTATACCTGGCATTACATTTTTTATGTTACCGGTATTATCGGTATGATCGCCAGTGTCTTCTGGTATCTATTATACCGCGAACCCAAGGAATGCACTGATGTAAATGAAGCTGAATTAACGTATATTCGTGAAGGCGGCGGTTTGGCAGACGCTGCACCAAAAACATCAAAAATCACGTGGGCACAGCTCATTGATTTATTTAAGCATCGCCAGCTTCTCGGCGTATATTTAGGACAGTTTGCTAATACTAGTACTATGTATTTCTTCTTAACATGGTTTCCGACTTATTTGGTTGTCGCGAAACAAATGCCTATGTTAAAAGCTGGTTTTTATGCTGTCATCCCTTATATAGGTGCTCTTTTCGGAGTGCTTCTTGGCGGCTTTTGGTCAGATTTCATGCTCAAACACGGAGCGAGTCTTTCTAAGGCACGAAAAACTCCTATTATCTGCGGTCTTATTTGTTCTATGACTATTATGGCGGCCAATTACGCAGATTCCTTGGATGCCGTTATTGTTATTATGGCTGTTGCCTTTTTTGGACAGGGCATGGCCGCTATTGTATGGAGTACTGTCGGTGATATTGCTTCTGCTGATTCGGTAGGGGTTGCAGGCGGCGTCTTTAACTTTATCGGCAATATGGCCGGTATCATTACCCCTATTGTTATCGGCATTATCGTTCAATCAACCGGATCCTTTGTAGGTGCTATGATTTTTATCAGCTGTGTTGCTGCTATCGGCGTATTTTCTTTTATTTTATTGTAGGAGATATTCACCGCATCAAATCAATAGCCATTATATCTGAAAAAGAGACGGATTAAACTATCAATTATTTGAAAAATAATATACTTTTATGCAGTTTGCTGCAAATAGTAACGGCACTATCCTCCTCATTAGAAAAGATAGTGCCGTATTCGTATTGTAATATAAAAAAATATTTTACATACAAGAAATCAATAGCAAATTTATTGTCCTAACGCATGTACCAGATTATACATATCATTATTAATAGCGAATTTATATTGCTGGGCTGTTTCATAAGGGCGTAGCGACTACTTCACAATGCACAAGTCCAATAATAGCGTTTTCGACTCCCTGAATAAGCGAGTTTACTGCCTTTTCTGAAAAAACACTTGCCATCATCACATCGCGCGCTGTCGGTGCTCCTCCGCGCTGAATATATCCTAGTACCGTAAGATTGGGATTCATATTCACAGTACTGTCTTTAATGTATTGGTACACTTTCTCTCCCGTCATAGCCCCCTCGGCTACAATAATAATACTACTTGTTTTTCCTTGCTGATGCGATGCGACTAATCGCTTCCTTATTTCCGGCAAGGTAATATTTTTTTCAGGAACAAGTACAATTTCAGCCCCACAGGCAATCCCCGCGTACAATGCAATAAATCCAGCTTGGCGTCCCATTACTTCAATAATAGCTACCCGATCATGGGAAAATGCTGTATCCCGAATACGATTAACTGCATCAAGAACAGTATTCACGGCTGTATCAAACCCAATCGTATATTCGGTCCCAGCCATATCATTATCAATTGTCCCCGGAACGGTAATGGTAGGCATTCCCAGCTTCCCCAAGCATTCGGCTCCTTTCATAGAGCCATCTCCACCGATAACGACTAATCCATCTACCCCTTTAGAACGCAAATATTGTATTCCCCGATGCTGTGCGCTAACCTGTTTAAATTCTTCTGAGCGTGCTGTTTTTAGCATAGTCCCGCCGCGATGAATAATTTCACCTACAGAACGTCTGTCCAACGGTATACTTTCTTCACGCAGCAGTCCTTCATACCCACGCAATATACCTTCTACCGCAATACCTTTGTAGAGTGCATATCGAGTAACTCCGCGAATCGCCGCATTCATGCCGGGAGAATCACCACCGCTGGTCAATACCCCGATTTTATGTATCATAACATATAACTTCCTTTCGTCTATATCCTATGTGAACAGTTCAGCATATTGCTCATTTTATGTGCTACCATAGTTCGTATTGCATCACGCCCCGCTCCCAGATAACTGCGCGGATCAAAAGCAGCGGGATCTTTGGCCAATGTTTCTCGAATAGAGGCGGTCATGGCTAACCGTAAATCTGTATCAACGTTAATTTTACACACTCCCATTTTACCTGCTTTTAACAGCATTTGCTCCGGTACGCCCTGTGCCCCGGGAATTTTTCCTCCATATAGATTACATTTTTCTACAAATTCAGGAATAACCGTCGATGCTCCGTGAAGAACAAGCGGAAATCCTGACAAAAGCTGCGATATTTTTTTCCAACCGCTGAAAATCAAGTTGCGGCGTGCCTTTAAATTTATAAGCTCCATGACTGGTTCCTATGGCAATAGCTAATGAATCTACCCCCGTACGTTCCACAAATTCCACTGTCTGCGCCGGATCGGTAAAAGACGCATATTCAGCCGCTACATGGACATCATCCTCTATCCCAGCCAGCGTCCCTAGTTCTGCTTCAACAACTGCTCCCTTCGCATGAGCATATGCTGCAACTTTTTGAGTTAATGCAATATTTTCTTCAAAAGTATATTGGGAACCATCAATCATAACAGATGTAAATCCTCCGTCTACACACGCCTTACAAAGTTCAAAGCTATCCCCATGATCCAAGTGCAAAGCAATGGGTACATCTGGTGCATCGGCAACAGCCCCTTCCACCAATTTAGTAAGATAAATATGTTTGGCATAGTTACGGGCTCCGGCAGATACCTGTAAAATAACCGGAGCTTCCTCTTCCCGAGCTGCCTCAATAATACCTTGTATTATTTCCATATTATTAACGTTAAAAGCACCTACCGCATATTTACCTTCATACGCTTTCGTGAACATTTCCGTTGTCGTGACTAATGGCATATTGTATTCCTCCTATAGGATACTATCTTTTACCCATTTATTTTAAAATTCCAATATAACTTTGACCTGGGGTTCCAGTCTTTTATCTGCATACTCCATCGCTTCCTTCATTTTCTCAATAGGAAAACGCTTAGAGACAAAGCCATCCAGTTTAATCTTGCCATTGGAAATACCATTGATAACCGCTTTAAAATCTTTTCGAGTGTACATATTGGAACCGGCAACATGCAGTTCTTTTACTTGAATAAGGCCAAAAGGTGCCGGCACTTCATTATCCATAACTGCAATTTCAGAAATAATCCCGCCATTTTTTGTTATTTCAGCTGCCTGTCTCATACAAGCTTTATTGCCGAAAGCAAGGAATGTAATATCAACGCCTTTTCCTTTTGTTAATTTCATTACTTTTTCAGTTACAGCATCATGCATACTGTTAAGTGTTATATCCGCACCCATTTCCTTCGCTTTTTCAAGATTAAATTCAACTACATCGATACCTATAATTTTTTCAGGAGCATAACACCCTGCGCTTAAAATGACCCCCAAGCCAATCGTACCGCAGCCAATGACCGCAATGGTACTATCTCTTCCGACCGCATGAGTTCGTACTGCATGCATTCCTACGGCTAACGGTTCTATCAGGGCCCCTTGTTCAAAACTCACATTAGAAGCCAGCGGTATAACACACTGTTCCGGAACAACAACATATTCGCCAAAAGATCCGCTCCAATACGTAGCTCCGAGAATTTTTTTATCTGCACATAAATTATAATTTCCCGATTCGCACAAATCACAATGACCACAACCATATTGCGGTTCTGCCGTCACTCGATTCCCTACTTTATATGTCGTTACATCATTCCCTACCTCACAAATAATACCGGCAAATTCATGACCTGACACAAGAGGCGGTACTCGCCAGGCATGTCGGCCATGGTATGCATGGACTTCCGATCCACAAATTCCCGTTGCTTTTACTTGAATCTTTACCATATTTCCTGCGGTAAGCTGAGGTTCCGGCATATCGTTTCTAAACATTGCGGTTAACGGTTTTTCTATATATCCTGCTCGCATACTGTATCCCTCGTTTTCTAATAAAATTTCCATAAAAAAACTGTCATCAGGAACTGCCCAAGAGCAAATTCCTTAAGAGCAATTTCTGATAACAGCTTACACTACACCTTGCAGTAGTTAATCCATATGCTGCCCACCGTTAATATCAATTTCTTCACCGGTGATATAGGAAGCTTCTTGGGACGCTAAAAATACAATTGTATCGGCAACTTCCTGTGTTTCCCCAGGACGGCCTACGGGGATGCCATCAATAATCTTCTGCGCTTGTTCTTGTGGCAGAGATTTCCAAATCTCAGTATTAATGAGACCGGGGCAAACACTATTTATAGTAACTCCATGTTGGCAAATTTCACGGGACAGATTTTTAGAGAAAGCCAACACGGCAGCTTTAGATGCTGAATAGTGTGCTCCGCCAAAAATGCCGCCGCCGCGCTTGGCCGAAACAGAAGAAAGATTTACGATACGTCCATATCCTGCTTTGACCATTGGCTTCATACAAGCCTGTGTGCATAAGAAAAGACCAAACATATTAACATTGAAAACACGTTGAATGTCATCCAGCGTCATATCCTCCACTGTAACCTTTTGAGATATGCCGGCATTATTAATAAGTACATCTAACCGTCCATATGTATCTACAACATGCTTAACCATATTATCTACCGATTCTTTGTTCGTTACATCCAACAAAATTCCTTCTGCTTTTCCACCTTCGTCCCTAATAATTTGAACGGTTTCATCAACACCTGCTTTATTAATGTCGGCAATAATCACCATGCCTCCTTGTTTAGCAAATGTCTTAGCGATAACGCGTCCAATTCCCTTGGGCGAACCTGCACCTGTAACAATAATAACCTGATCATCAAAATCCAACATTGTAAAGACCTCCTAATACTATATATAATCAGCTAAATTTATTCACCTTACATGCTTTTCCATTAACTAATTTTTTAATGAGAAACCGTTGACGTTTGCTGCCCATTTTTTATTTCGTCATGACTCAAGGCTTTACCAGTCTGTTTTACACAAACCGTAACAATAAAAGCACTTGCTACCATACAGGCTGCTAAAAATAAGATACCAGCATTAAAAGAACCTGTAGCCGTACTAATATATCCCATTACATACGGGCCTACAAACCCGCCCAAATTGCCCACACTGTTAATAAGCGCTATTCCCGCAGCCGCTGCTGTTCCTGACAAATATGCCGGTGGAATTGCCCAGAAAGGGGAATACGCTCCATAGGCACCCGCTAAAGCAATCGCATACACGATCAATCCTAAAACGACATCAGACTGTGCTGCATATACACTTCCCACCATGCCAATCGCTGAAACTATCAAGCAGACAGCAACATGATACCGACGTTCATTTGTTTTATCTGAATGCAATCCATTAAGATACATAACAATCGCTGCGAGTAAGTACATCGCCCCAATGATCCAGCCAATCGCAGTCGTACTCAAGGAACCGGACATTCCCTTAACCAAGGTCGGCAAAAACATGACAATACCATAATATCCACAAATCCAGGCAAAATATCCGCCCGCTAAAATTAATACATCTCGTTCTTTCAAAGCAGACAAAAAAGATACATGTTTCCTGGCAGCCTTTACTTTTTGTTCTTCCATGACAACATTCAAGAGCCATTCTTTTCATCTGGATCGAGCCAATGTGCTTCTTCAATCGTATCTGTCAAATAGAAGTACACAATAATACCTAAAATCAAGGAAGGAATTGCTTCTAAAATAAACAAAGACTGCCAGCCGTGAAGTCCAAATAAGTTCATTTGCAGTAAATATGTGGAAATAGGAGATCCAAAAGCACTCGCGCAAGGAATCGCAATCATGAAACCCGCAATTGCCTTGGCATGATGTTTAGTCTGATACCAATTGCTTAAATACCACGCCATACAGGGAAAGAAACTAGCTTCACAAACCCCCAAAGCAAAACGGACACAATAGAATTGAATATCGGTGGTGACAAACGCCGTCAAGCAAGATACAATTCCCCAAGAAATCATAATGCGGGAAATCCAGCGCCGCGCTCCAAATTTTGTCATAAGAGCTCCGCCTGGCACTTCCAACAGAAAATATCCAAAGAAAAAGATACCGGCCCCAAATCCAAAAACAGCACTGGAAAAACCTAAATCCGAATTCATCTGTAATGCCGCAAAACCAATATTCACACGGTCAAGAATAGAAATAGCAAAACATAAAAACAGAAAAGGAATGAGTCGTTTTGTTACTTTTTGTACGGTACGGTTTTCGATAGCAGTAGTATCCATAATTTTCTCCTTTTAAAATCAAGACAGATTATAATTTTTTGGCAGTCGCCACAATGTCTTCAACCGTTATTCCATTTTTAGCCAAAAGCCGTTCATACGGTGCAGATTCTCCAAATTGATCACGAATACCGATTCTTTTCACCTTTCCTTTACCCACTTCGGCCGCAACTTCACAAACTGCACTACCTAATCCATTCAAAATATTATGATCTTCCACAGTAATAATTTTACCGATATGTTCGATGCAATCTTTTACAGCATCCACATCAAGAGGTTTTATCGTATGCATATCAAGGACTTTAGCCGTTATGCCTTCTTTTGCAAGTTCTTCTGCTGCAGTAATTGCCAATCGTACCGTATCCCCATTTGCAATAATTGCCACATCTTGTCCGTCTTTGATTAAATGGGCCTTGCCGATTTCAAATACGGTATCTTCTTCATAAATAACCGGAATCGCATCACGGGTAAAGCGAATATAACATGGACCATACTTTTCAGCAACTGCTGCCGTTAATTTTTTAGCTGAAATATAATCAGCAGGCATAACAATCGTCATATTAGGAATCGTCCGCAGCACGCCCATATCTTCGATGGCCTGATGGCTGGCTCCGTCATTTGCCGGTGTCACACCGCCATGCGAACAAGCAATTTTAACATTTAAGTTCGGATAACAGATTTCCTGCCGTATCATTTCACACATTCGTAAAGAACCGAATACAGCATATGTTACAACAAACGGAATTTTACCCGTCGTTGCAAGTCCGGCAGCGATACCCGCCGCATTCTGTTCCGCTATTCCAACGTTAACGTGCTGTTTGGGGTACGCATTGCCAAATGCCGTGGATTTGCAAGATTTTGCAATATCTACGTCTACGATATAAATGTCTTTATTTTTTTCACCCAAAGCAACTATTTCTTCTCCAAAACCTTCCCTAGTTGCTTTTTTTATTATATCCACCATTACTGCACGCCTCCTTCTAATTCTGCTATTGCTTGTTTGTATTCTTTATCATTCGGTGCTACTCCATGCCAGCTGCAGCTGTTTTCCATGTATGAAACACCTTTTCCTTTAACGGTATGAGCAAATATGCAATGCGGTTTTTTATTTTTGCGCATGCGAATCATGTCCAGTGTATGCACGATTTGTTCCATATCGTTGCCATCGATTTCATATACATCAAAGCCAAACGCTCCAAATTTTTTGCCAAGATCAATATTAGGCATAACTTCATCCGTTGTTCCATCGATCTGAAGATTATTATTATCAACAAACACAATCAAATTATCTAATTCATATTTATGTGCCGTTTGGCAAGCTTCCCAAATTTCACCTTCCTGGCATTCTCCATCCCCTACTGCCACAAAAACCCGATAGTCCTTGTCTTCATTTTTGGCAGCAATGGCCATTCCTACGGCACAAGCCAAGCCTTGTCCCAAAGACCCTGTAGAAATATCGATGCCGGGACATTTTTTCATATCCGGATGCCCTTGCAGTTTAGAACCTTCCTGCCGAAGAGTATGCAAATCTGCTTCCGGGAAATATCCCAGCGTACCTAATGCAGCATACTGAATAGGACAGACATGTCCTTTGGACAAGACGAAACGATCACGATCCACCCATTGCGGATTTTTAGGATCAATGTTCATTTCCCTAAAATAACAAGCTGCAACATAATCGGCTACAGATAATGAGCCGCCAGGATGGCCTGACTGTGCTTCATAAATCATCGTAACAGCTTTTTTGCGTAACTCGTTAGCAATCTGCTGCAACTTTTTGACACTTGTGTTTTTCATGAATAATCACCTCATATTAAATTAATTGCCGATAAAAACATTCTCTATATGTTCAATGCTCAACGTAGGATGTTTTATACACTGCAATCATATCATCCAAAAAAGCGCCTGTCAATGAGTTTTTATAAATTCATTTATGATAAATAAGCATCTATATTAACTGCTTATTTGCAAAAAAAAGTGCGAAAAAACTTCCGCACTTTAGTAACCATGCTCTTTAGATAGCTTATCCGTCTAATGCCCCTTCGTCATAGAAATAACTCTGTCTGATAATATGTTCCGCATTCTGAATATCCTTGTTCTTAATGACGTTAAGTACTTCAACATGCGTTTTATATAATTCTTCTGCACTTTTCTCAGAACGCAGCATATGTGTAATCGTTTTATACCGTAATGAGGTTGTTAATAATCTGGTTATATGACATATTTTTCCGAACAAGGAGTTATGCGTAATAAGAGCTAATGTTTCATGAAATTCATCATCTGCTGAAAATATACCTTCAAAATTATTGTCTTCAAATTGTTTTTTTAAATTTACTAAACATTTTTCCAATAATTCAATATCCGAAGGTGTCGCTTTATCTATGGCTAATCGCAGCATACCAAAATCATTCCATTCACGCAATTCCATTAAAGAATCCATAGACCCTACATCATCCAGAATAATTCCATATAATAATGGATTAATCATCGCATCCGTAAATCCGTTCGTCACAAAAGTTCCCTCTGGTCTGCGAATTTCCAGCACACCAAAGGAGACGAGAATTTTAATCGCTTCCCGTACAGAATTTCTGGCTGCACCAAAAGTTGCGGCTAATTCCTGCTCTGTCGGGATCTTATCTCCTGGTCGTAATTCTTTATTGATTAATGCCTGCGTTAAACGATCAACCACCTGCTGTACGACCGATTTAGTTTTTATAGGCTTTAAATATTTCTGTGTTAGTTCCCCCATAATGATAATCTCCTTAGGTAATGCCGCTTTAATTTTACAGTGTATTGTATACATAAAAACAATACCATATGATACACTTTTCGCTTGCTATATGTACCTGATATTATTTCATATATAATTCCAGAACTTCTCCAATATACATACGATGCCAGCCTTCTGCTGCATATGATTTAAAAACTCGTCCATCTATGACAGATTCAGGTTTTAAATCTTGAGCATATAATTTTTTGCAAACAATTCCCCATTCTGCTTCAGCAATAAATGGTGCATTTTCGACTCCATATTGAAGTGTTAATCCACATTGTTGAAACTTATCCACGTCGCGTCCGCTATGAATACCACAGTACGTCACCTTATCATGCAGTTCTCTGGGTAATACACTGACTGTAAAATACTTATATTTTTCCATAAAGTTAAAAGTATAACGAGACTGTCGCACATAAACATTGCATGATGGCAAGTTCCACATGCGTCCTAATCCGCACCAGCCAATGGTCATCGTATTGCTGTTACTCTTATCCCCTGCCGTAAGAAGTGCATTTTGTGTACCAAATACAGAAAATAATTCTGGTGTAAGCATATTCAAATCCACTTTTCGTAAGGCCATGAAAAATCCCTCCTTCCTATGTCTCTTCAATTATTCATTTATATTATTATACTATATTTTTCCCCGTTTAGACAATGTGTGAATTTTCACAAATTAAAAAGGGGATGTGACAAAATGAGAAATCATTTTGTCCACATCTCCTTTTCAATACGACAAAAATATTATACAAATTATAGTAATAATTTTGTATAATATTGTCAAACCCGCTTATATCTTAACCAAATATCAACATAGTACCCCCCAATATAGGAACTGTGACCATCGCTATTTTAAGCAGCATAGGATTGGCCCGTCTGGTAAACTTTGCTCCAATATAGGTGCCAGCCATAAGACCGACTACTACTTTAACAAATAAATCAAAATCCAATAGTCCAGAAGTCATATATCCAAATCCTCCCATGACTGCAATAGGCAAAATAACCAACATAGTTGTTCCCACCGCTTCAATCATAGATAGTCCAAAGAAAATCATCAATGTCAATTGAATAAAAGGGGTTGCTCCAATACCAAATGTTCCTGACAAAACACCGTTAAAAATCCCGGCAATACCTGCCATCAGCCAAAATTTTTTCCCCCGGATCAGTGTATGCGGACAAATAAGGGAAAAAATACCACGATGGGGATAGAATACTTTTAAATATACTAACACAGCAGTAATGTATAATATTGTTCCTGTCAGCAAATGCATCTGTGCCCCTGGAATTGCCGCTGATATTTTAGATCCGGCAAAAGCACCAAATGCTCCAAAAAAGCCGACGGCTATTCCACTTTTTAATACAACATTGCCTTCTCTGTAATGACTATAGGCACCAGACAACGTAGTAAATGCCATGGCACTGAGAGAGGTGCCTAAAGACACATGAATAGGTATGCCAAAAACTACAGTAAGAATCGCAATAACTACTCCGGCACCTCCGGCGCCGACAAATCCCAAAAAACATCCCATAATAAATAAGATCAATACTATTTCCATGACAAAACTTCCTTTCATACAGCAATGGTAAAACATCAGCCAAGCATCCACGTGTTTCCTTCTGCTGCCATCTGCCTCTGTAAATTACACAGAATTCCATACGTATCTCGAATTAATAAACAAAGTTACACGAAGATCTTCCCTTTAAAATCCTTCCTTTCTTTTATTATAAACTTCTTGCTTATCATTGAAAAACTGAATTTTTTTATTTTTAGCCATAGAGGGATACCTATATGCTTTAAATTTAAGTTTTAGAACTATTTATATGCTATAATAAGTATAATTATCTCGCACAGAAGGGTATTATTTTATGAACGAAAAAGATTGGGAATTACTCAACATGCTTCACAAAGAACGAAGCATTACAAAAACAGCCAAACGATTATTTTTTACTCAACCTACAATAAGTGCAAAGATTAAACAAATAGAAAAAGAAATGGGCTGTAACATTGTCATTCGAAGCGTACGCGGCATTAGTTTTACACCGGAAGGAGAGCTTTTGTGCCAATTTTCCAGGCGCTATTTACAGGACTTTCGTCAAATAAAACATGCTATGCAGCCAGAAACAACGGGTATTATGGGGACATTAACTATCGGTTGTGCTAGTATTTATGCAAAGTATAAACTAGGTAATATACTAAACGATTTTTGTCACGATTACCCTGTTGTCAATGTCCGTCTGCATACCGATCTAAGCCAAAATATTTATGATAAACTTTGCAACGGTACCATTCAAATGGGAATTATCCGCGGAGACTACCCTTGGTCTGGGCCTAAATTTTTATTGCGCAGAGATCCCTACTGTATCATGAATGCCACTCCTATTGATTTGAAAAGACTACCGCAAATTTCTATGATTTATCGCCAGGCAGACCGGCCTCTACAATCGTCGCTTCATGATTGGTGGACCAGCAACTTTACCCAATTACCCCATACTCGTATCGAGGTCAATAGCCTTGATTTATGTATGCAAATGGTCTGCAGCGGATTAGGCTATACCCTTCTGGCCCCTTCTGGAGCCATCCCAACGCTTTGGAGCAAAAATTTATATGATAGAAATAACCAGCCGCTCATACGGTATACTTGGTTGTATCTCAATGAACAATGTAAAGATAACAACGTTGTAAAAACATTTTGCAATTATCTGCTTGATAGAGAAAAAAAAGAAAACATATAACTGTTTTCTTTGTATTTTTATATATTTGATTACGTATAATCAGCATTTTTTGCTTTATCCTATAGGTAATGATAAAATAAAGATATTCGGGAGGATTTTTAATATGGATAATGAAATGAAACTAGCCGTACTAATTGATGCAGAAAACATATCTGGAGCTTACATTGATATAATTTTATCAGAAGCTAACGGTATTGGCGACGTAATTTACAAACGAATCTACGGCAATTGGACAACATCACAGATGGCTTCATGGAAAAATACAATTCTGGATAACGCTATTCAACCCATACAGCAATACAGTAATACGACAAAGAAGAATTCTTCCGATTCGGCACTCATTATTGATGCCATGGATTTATTGTATCAAAACAATTTGGATGGATTTTGCATTGTTTCCTCAGACAGTGATTTTACCCGTTTAGCATCTCGTCTGAGAGAATCGCAAAAATATGTAATCGGCATGGGAGAAAGTAAAACTCCTCGCTCCTTTATTTCTGCCTGCAATAAATTTCTTTATTTGGATGTGTTACTCACACAAGTACAAGGAACTACGGAGGAAGAAGAACACATCACAGCAACTCCAAAAACAGGTATGTCACATATGGATAAATCTTCACTGTCTCATACGGATGATATCATAAATGAAGCTTCCCCAGACACGACTTCTGGCAAAGATATCAAAACCATAAAACAAGCATTAATAAAATTGACAGAAGAGAATTCTGATGATAATGGCTGGATTTTTTCCGGTACTTTAGGAAATTTGCTCAATAAGCAGTTTTCTGATTTTGATGTTCGTAATTTCGGGTATAAAAAATTCGTTCCTTTTATCGAGTCGTTAAAAATGTTTGAAGTCAACACAATTACCGATACAAAAAATGAAACGGTCAAACATAATTATTTTAAACTCAAACCACTGACGCGGCAACGTCCACACACAACCCACCGTCGCAGCAGTCGAAATAAATAACATTATAGTTGCCTGCCGGATAGAATTTTCTCTATCCGGTTTTGCATATCCGTCATTCTTATTGTAAAATATAATTAAATCTTAGTCTCACGAAAGGAATATACCATTATGGTTAGTAATGCGGTCAGAGAAACGTTAGACACCCTGAATAATTTAAAACCCAATACAACTATTGCTTTGTCGGTTGACTTAGCCAACGAAAATCTCAACAGCATTTGCTGTATCGCTGCCGCCTGGATCAGCGGCGGTAATGTCCGCGGCATTTATTACTATGCCAAACCGCCCACAGACAATTTCAGTGCTTCCCGTAAAGTAACTGCAGCAATGGTTCAAGACAGTGATACCTTTGATGTAGTATGGGATCGTGATATTCGTCCTTTACTTAGAAATCCTACGTTATCAGCATACAAAGCAGAACCTTTATTTATGACTATAAAAGCCAGTTATGAACATTCGGGAAAGTCTTTTGCCGATTGTGATTTTTTTATTCGCGATTTATCTATTTTATCACGTACCTATTTGCCAAATCTGGGAAATGATTCTTTATTATCAATTACTCATAAAATGGATATTAACGTGGATTTGGACAGCTGTCTGAGTCGTGCTATGGCCTGTGTTTGTGCAGTTGACTGGATTCAGTCAGCATATCCAGTCAATGATTACGGTATACCATTAGCAATGATAATGGGTTTGACATTAGATGCAAATACTAAGAAAACACATCGTGGCTTTTATTTAGAAAAAAATCCATCTCAAGCGACCCGAAATCCGTATATTTTCCGAAACCCCTATATAGGTCTTGGCGTTTTCCTGATTGTTTCTGCTATCAGTATGGGATATTATATGTTCATGCAAAATGAATTAATCAATACGACGCCATCAAGTATCGTTGAACAAGCTTCTCCCCCTGTATATGACACCAACAAAACATACTATATGGAAAGCGGAACATATATCATTCTTGATGAAAAAGACTTAAATAGTATACATAGCACATCTAAAGAAAAAGTACAAGATATATTGCGCACGATGGTAAAAGAGGGAAAAGTTATCATCTTTTCGGCCCGCACTGCCGTTAAAGTTACCGGAAAACCATTAGACAACGGATTTGTTCCTGTTACCATTGCCGATGGGAGCAGTACAAGAGCCAGTGGCTATGCCCCATTCCAAATGATTGAAACAAAATAAATGAGTATTAAAATAAGAGGAGGTATCATGTCCCCCTCTTATTTTAATACTCATTTATTCTTTCCAATATACATCATATTTCTTAAGCAGCAATATCGGTTTATACGAAAGTTTTGCTTTACGCAAATTTTCCAGTCCCAAATCTTCTTCTCTGTTGATATACACCAAATCTTTGTATTTTTCTAACAAAAATCGCACAAATTCCCGGTTAATCATCGTGTAGCTGCCATCATATACTGTTTCTGCTTTTTCAAAACGCACATCAAATCCCTGTCGTCCTACTTTTTCGCCCATGGTAAAAGCTACCGGCTGATTCCCAACAAATAAAATACCTCCGTCCAGATGTAATTCATCATAAGCTGCAAACGATTTCTTAATAGCTTCCGGTTCAGCAGTCTGTTCGCTCGTCGTTACTGTCTGACGAGTTGTTTCCCACTGTTCTAGCAAGGATAAACAATCCTGAACATGGTCGGCCGTCAATATTTCAAATCTCCAATCCGGATATCGCTTCATAAATTGATTACAATGATTGCGTTTACCGTGAAGTTTATTACCTGCTAATTGAGCCAACGCTTGTGCTTCATAAATATAATCTGCTGTATCTCTTGTCTCGGAAATAGAAAACCGGTCGGGAAATATCTGCTTCAATTGTTCAACTTGTTGTTCTGTAACCCCCCGCATGACAAAAGAAATTCCTGTTCTTTTTGCAGATTGCCACATCGCTAAAATGGCTCCCTGCAAATTGCCGCTTCCCATCGGATAGCCAAATGTAATTTCCTTTTCTGACGTATATCTGGAAATGAGACGACTGCCCATTTTAGCAATTTCTAATCCATAAAAATTCCCCCATAAATACAACGTTCCAAAACAACCAACAGAGCTCAGACTGTCTTCTGCCTTTAATAAAGTATCTATCCATTCTTTATCAAATAATTGAAGTTTACGAAAATGCAATTGCAATTTCGGATCACACGTAAACGCTGTATCGTAGTCTGCCGTACGCTGCTGACGCAAAGCATTTGAAAACATAATAACTCCTCCTATCAATCTCTTGACTTTCCTTATTTTGTACATTATTATTGTATCTAGAATAATAAATAATTCAAGTACGCACATTTAAGTATGATACTTACCAGGAGGAAAGTGTAAAATGAATAAAAATTGCATATCCCAAGAAAATTGGGGCAATACAGGATTTAGTTATACTTTATCATTAATCAGCGGCAAGTATAAAATGTCTATTTTATATACATTAGCGGAGTTTGGCGTTGTTCGCTTTAATGAAATGAAAAAATATATTGGTGTCATTTCTTATAAGACTCTCAGTTCTACGCTTAAGGATTTAGAAGCTGACAAATTAGTAAACCGCAAAGAATATCCTCAAATCCCACCAAAAGTTGAATATTCACTTACAGAACGAGGTAAAACATTGATTCCTATTTTAGAAACACTCTGTAAGTGGGGTACAAAAAACAGATTGCCAAAATAATAAAAAGCTGTTCAAAAGAATGTATCTCTTTAACTTTTGAACAGCTTTTCTTATTTTTCTGCAAACTGCAGCAACATGATACGATAACAGTAATTATCCGCCGCTTCCTATTGATTTTCCTATATTATTTAAATTCTCTATTATACATATCACTTTTTCCTAAAAAATCTTCAATCGTATCAAACCCTAACCGTTTTAATAATTCAATAACATATGGATTTTCCATAGGTGTAGAATACTTGGCAGCTGCGCCATATGATTGTACATGACTTTTCCCTTTTTCTTTATCGATAATTGCCCGTGGTCCGCCAACACAACCACCAACGCAACCCATACCTTCAAAAAAATTCCCTTCGCGGTGTCCTTCCAAGATATCGTTTATTAACGCTTTACATCCAGGAACGCCATCTGCTTTTCGCGTATGAATCGAAATAGTTCGATTGGGATTCAATTTTTCTACTGTTTTTTGCACCGCTTCACTAACGCCACCGGCATATGCATAAATAATACCCGCACGAGAAGCATGCTGACGGTCATCTTCTGCCAAAGAGGCAAGATCAATATCAGAAGCTTCCAACAAATCCCTTAACTCTTGATATGTCAGAACATAATCAATTGCATCAGCAATATCCGGTTCACGCCGTTCAGCCTTTTTTGCCAGACAAGGTCCGATAAAAACAGTCTTAGCCTGAGGGTGAAGCGCTTTTATCGTGCGTCCGCCGGCAATCATCGGTGATACGGCTCCGGGAACATTAGGAAGTAATTGATGATAGAGTTTTTTTATCATAGCAATCCACATAGGACAGCAGCAACTTGTAAGCTGAAAGTCTGCTTCACTATTAATATTTTTGTCAAACTCCAATGCCTCTTTTAAGGTCAATATATCTGCAAAAATGGCGACTTCAATCATACCTGCAAATCCTAACTGTTTCAAAGCCGTACGCAGTTTTCCTGAAGTAATGTCATCACCAAACTGTCCTGAAAAAGCCGGTGCTATCAATGCATATACCGGACCTTGATACGTATGCAGCGTTTCCACTACCGGCATAATATCCTTACTGGGCGTAAGATTATGAAGTTTACATTCATCAATACACGCCTGGCATCCTACACATTGTTTATCATCAATAGAAATTCCTTCTTGGGAATCAGATGTAATAGCTCCAAACTCACAAACTGACATGCACGAACTCTTTCCGTTTTTAGCGCAGTCACAAGGTGCCGTCCTCCATACTAAAGGATGGGCTTCCGGATGAAGAAGACAATCCAACTGATCCTTATCTGCATCTTCTGGAGCAGTATAATCATTATCAGTTACAGCATTTTTCAACATTTTTTTGTATAACTCATCTAACGAACTCATATAATTCCTTCCTTTCCATCGCACACGATCCGCGAATTCCAGACCTTCAACACTATCTACATATTACGATAATGCTGCATAAATAGAGTAAAAACAGGCAATATACAATAAAACAAATACCAGCCTGCGAAAAATAACAATAGGAACATACGGAAAAATAATATGCCCCAACCCCAGTCCCATAAATAATCCCGGCAAAAGATACAATACTTGTTGTCCTGCATAGAAAAAATCAGTTCCGCTCAAATAAAAAGCTAAACATGAAAATATATTTCCAAAGAAAAAATATAAAATAGATGTTCCCCTCATCATTTTAGGCGACATATTCATATGTGTTGTATATAATATGAGAGGTATCCCACCCATTCCCGTCGTCGTATAAAAGAATCCGGATAATACACCTGTGATAAGTGATTTTTTTTTAGTTTTCTGGAAATGCAATCGTAGCCAATGAGAAATGACCAAAAATGCCAAGATAGCTACGCTGATCAAAATTTTCAGCATAGTGTTGGAAAAACTATGATAAAAAAACAGTCCTATCGGTAAGCCTGCAACAGCTCCCAGAACCAGATATCGTACCAGTTTAACATCCGCGTCTTTGTATACTAATCCCGTTTGCAGCGTATTAGAACAGATAGCAGTAATAAGCGTAATAAGTATCGTCTCCTTTGCCGAAAAAAAGAGCATTAACATAGGCGCTGCTAGTATAACCAATCCAAAGCCAGTAATAGCCTGCACGAAAGCCGCAAAAAAAACGACGAATAAAGGTTGTAAATTTTCCGGTTGCAGTAAAGCTGTTACATATTCCATTCTAATTCCATCCTTATCTTATCTTAATTATATTGTGCTTTCAGTATATTATAACATAACGGCTATGTCTATTAAGTAATATAGAAAAATTCAGAGCAAATAGAAACTTTGTCTTCTCTCACTGCTGACAACGATTCCATCATGCCATTACGGTGTGTAACAAGACTATCATGGCCACAAGACAGATGATTAATCCATATACTCCCATAGTAAAGTATTTTTTACGTCTTTGAAATTCACTATATTCCATATTATTAACGATGGCAAAACAATGCTGGCACATAATCTTTTGCTCTCCCGTTTTTTTATTTTTTTGATATAACGGTTTTTGATTTTTTGGAATTTTTTTACCGCAAAATTCACAAACCTGTCTTTCATCCATTATAGTTCCTCCCCACAATACTTTTATATTTTTCTATATTTTACCATACATTACAACAAAACTTAAAATTAACCTTTACTCAGATTTCAAGTAAAGGTTAAAAATATTTATATTCTATACAGAATTAATTCTACGTATTAGATCGACGCCAAATTTTTTGCTGTTCTGCCGCTTTGATTAAGTCTTCACGAAAATCAGGATGTGCTATATTAATAATCGCCTCTGCACGCTGCCATGTTGTTAATCCGGAAAGATTGGCAATGCCATATTCAGTAACCATATAGGGTGCCTGTGTCCTGGGCGTTGTAATGATATCCCCTTGTGTAAATTTAGGCAAAATACGAGAATGTTTAATTCCTTTTTTATCTGTAAAAGTAGATGCCATCGCCAAAAAGGCCATTCCATGTTCTGCCTGATATGCTCCCGTAACAAAATCCAACTGTCCGCCAGTACCACTAATTTGCCGCGTACCTGCTGATTCCGAACAAACTTGGCCATATAGATCTATTGCAATACAGCTATTAATCGACACAAAATCAGAAAACCGTGAAATAGTATATGGGTTATTGACATAACTCATGGGTGCAGAAATAATATCTTGATTATGATCCAGAAAATCATACAATTCCCGCGAACCATTGCAAATAGAAAAGACACCCTTTCCTTTCTGCAACTCCTTTTTTTTTTATTAGTAATTTTTCCAGATTTATATAAAGTAAGATATCCGTCACTCATCAATTCCGTATGCATTCCTATATCTTTTAGATCGGATGCGGCAATGAGGATTCCCAAAGCATTGGGCATCCCGCCAATTCCCAATTGCAGCGTAATTCCATCATGTAAATATGGAAAAATTCGATTGGCGATTTGTTCATCTATAGCCGTTGCACTGGGACTGCTGACCGTGGGGATTTCTGCATGACCTTCCACTACTGCGTCCACATCAGAAATATGGATATGATCTGCCTCCATGCCATAGATATACGGCATATGAGTATTCACCTCAAGAATAACCGTATCCGCCGCTTCCAAAATAGCTTGCTGACAACAATTGGTTAACCCAAAGTTAAAATTACCATGCCTATCCATAGGAGTTACAGAAACCATCGCCACATTGACCGGAGCAAAGCCTTTTTGGTAATACGATCCGCAATCCCGAAAAAGCATCGGTATATGGTATGCCCGTCCTTGATCGATATATTTCCGGTCAATCGCCGAACAATGCCAAGCATTGTAAGTAAACGCTACACCCTGGGGATCCTGTTCAACGGTCTGTACCGACCGCATACTGATGGCATTCCGAATTTTCACGTCTTTTAATTCAGTATGACGGGCAGCCAGCGCTGTATCTAGGGCCGTCGGAAAAGAACAGGTCTGGCTATAATCAACCCAATCGCCATTTTTTACCATCTGCACCGCTTCCGTCGGGGTCCGAAGTTTTTGTTGATATTCTTCTAAAACGTTCATATCTGCTTCTCCTAAACCAATAATTCCCAAACTGCAAATACTAAAATAATGTCAAACGTTGTCCTATCAGATCTATTTGGGCACATCGTCCCTAGATACGAACCGATATTAAGTAACATGTATCATTTCACATGTTACTTTAACGCCGGATCTGATATCCCATTATCAGCAAAAGCTTTCGCTCTGTCAATACAAGTACCACACACGCCACAAGGTTTCTCACCGCCTTCATAACAGCTCCATGTCAATTCGTATGGTGCATGAAGGCGAAGTCCCGTGCGAACAACTTCTGTTTTTGTAAAATTAAGCAGCGGTGCCTTTAAACAACAAGTGTGACCTGAGCCCTCATAAATAGCAGCATTCATAGCCGTTTCAAACGCAGGAGTACAATCCGGATAAGCCCGTCCTGCTGCGTCATCCGCGTGTGCACCATAATAAATAACCTCCGCACCAACACTGATAGCTATCGCTGCCGCATAGGATAGAAATAACCCGTTGCGAAAAGGAACATATGTATCTACCGTACCGGTCCCACCCAATTCTTTAAGCTGTTCTGCATAAGATTCATGCTTAATTTTCTTATGACTTTGCTGCAATAACGGACAATCACTTAACGAAAACGCTTGTGACAAATCAATCTCCTGAAGTTGTACATCATAATAATATGCCACTTTGCGAGATGCTTCTATTTCTTTAACATGTTTTTGATTATAATATGCTGTCAATGCCAATACTTCATTCTTCGTATATTTTTCTACCGCCAGCGCCAAACATGTCGTCGAATCAATTCCTCCGCTTAACAGTACAACTACTTTCATTTTCGTTCCCCCCTATTGAAAACATCTTACTAAGAATTATACTTCATTTTTTATTATGCAGCTACTAGCAATGAAAATTTTTCTAAACACTCCAACAGAAGCGGGATGCAGGCTAGTATGCCCACATCCCGCTTCTGTTGGAGTGTTTAGAGGTATAAAAGGTTATTTCTATAGTATACTTCCGTTAATTTTAAGATTGTTAATTTTTTATTTATCCAGATAATTATTATTTCTATGAGGTTCTGCACAGAAGACATCATGAATTAAATATTTTCATACAGATTATTTAGGATACTCTTGTTTCATCCTATCTTGCTTCTTAGATAATTCTGTTACGTCGCATCGTTTTTGTATCGTTATCATAATTCAGTCCACCTTTTTCATAAAATATACATACGCATTTTCTAATTATAATCACGTCGTCATTGTATTTATGGGTATTTTTATATGTATTTGGTATACCAAATACATATAAAAATACCTTTTTGCTCAATGCAAACCTATCACATATAATACAAATGTCAACAAAAAAACATGTGTAGGTTTACCACAGATATGTTACAAAAACAGAAAACAGGTGTTACTCCCTCTACTATAAAGATTGTACGAATCACTAGTTTATTTATTGATTACAATGGCAGCACTATGATAGCACCCCCAGCATCGTTACAGCCTCGATTCAGACGTCCTCACCATCATCCCAATCAACACACTACTCCTCAAGAGATAACATTAATTTAGCATATACGGCAACGAAATCCGCATGCCGGGCTCGTAGTCTTTTGGATCAAACGGAGAAAACAAGGCTATACACGATCCATCACTGCTTTATATCGTTGTTTGCGGCGTATGGAGCTAAAGCGGAAATCCCAAACCATATCACCCTGCGCTGTTTCCTAGAGAAAAAGTGCAAAAAGCCTTTATTCTTCCATGGTGTTTCTCCAACATTTAGTACAAAAGATTACGTTCCTATTTGTAAAATCCAAACGGATAACAGGCTTGAATTCACGAACTGGTTTGGCTAAAGTAAAACGAAAAAATTAACCCTCTTTGAATGACAGATAGCAGCGTATCACATTATCCATCAAAAAATACGTCCCTATACTCCGAAGCATAACGAGTATTTCTATGCCGATCATCGAGTCCACTCCTTGGAAGATTTCAAAAAGCAGTTGGCTATATGGTGTAGAAAATACAACAATTTTCCGATGCACCTTCTGTCTTGGAAATCTCTCAATGAAACGCTTCGCTCTTTTCTTTCTACTATGTAACTTATGTTTGACAAACCTACACAACAAAAAGCATGTAAAATTTCGTATACACAAAATTTACATACTTCTTTTAATATGCCATTCTCACAAAAGTTTTCCCTGACTTTTCAATATGATTTTTCGCCGCATCATGTGCACCTTGTGCATCATGAAGTCTAAGTTTTTGGATAATATCCGCATGTTCTTCAAAAACTTCTTGAATACGTCCTTCTTTCGTATAAGATAATTGAGTAAACGGGCTGATATAGTCCCTCAACGTACTAACAAAATAATATAGATGAGGGCTTCTAGCGGATTTATAAATACTTTCATGAAATTTTTTATTCAAAAAAACAGCCTTAGTAAGATTACCTTGCAAATGTTCTTGCAACATCTTTTGATTAATATTTTCTAAATTTACTAATTCTTTTTCTGTTATTTTAGAGGCAGCAATGCTGCAGCATAATGACTCTAGTGCAATACGGATAACGCCAATTTCTTCTGCATCCGCTTTCGTAAATCCAGCCACAAAAACACCCTTGCGTTGAACGTGGGTAACTAACTTTTCGTTTTCCAGTTTTTGAATAGCTTCGCGCACGGGTGTTCTGCTTACTTTCAACTGCCTGGCTATATCACGTTCTACTAAATGCTGTCCCGCCTTTAATCTGCCATCTAAAATGGCCCCTCGTAATATAGAATATACGGAGTCTCTGATATTATAGGTATTGTCGAACTTAATAGGGGAAAATTCAAAATCCAATTCATATCTCTCCTTTGCAAGCATTAAAGTATTCCATCATTTTTTCCGTCAAAAAGCCATAAATCAGTAATAGGAATAAACTTTCTCAAACCATAGGAAATACTGCGTCCATTAAATAAGACATCCTCCCCTAGTGATCCCGTAAACTTTTTCAAACACTCATCATCACGGATAGTAAGCTGCCACTCTCCTTCTCCTTGTTTATGGTAAATCATTGATTTATCTTCAAAGTACAAATCCAAATAAACCAAAGCCATCGTTATAGCATGCTGATCCATGTGAACTATAAAATGCCGGCATGGTTCTTTTTTATTATCCGCTGTATAGGAATCAAAGGATACTTCGCCTTTATGCGTGATGATTAAATGCTGCTCTACTTCATCTTTTGGCATTTGATCTACCGTTCTTGGAATCTTCGATACCAGTTCAATACTTAAAATTGCCATGCCCATATCCTCCCAAAATAATATATATACTCAAACTTAAATTATAAACATACTCTTTAATTATAATGATACCTAAATTTTGTAAAAAATGCAATGAAAGCAGCCACTCTTGCATAATACCGTGAAAAAAGGTACACTAATATTAGTTTAATATTCGGCAGTATAAGCAATAGTTAATAGTTATACCCGAATTAATAAACAGGAGGGTGTCTTATGAAAAAATCAATTATATTATGTAGTATGTTTACTATGTTTACCGCTGTCACAGCATTTGCCGCGCCAATAACAACGTTATCTTCTGACCGGGGGATTGCTGTCGGTGTCGGAACAAAGGAAACTTATATAGAAGGAAAAATCAATCCTAAAGCGACTGTTGGCTATGAATATTTAGATCGCGATACCAATGGTCATCAAAATGACTTTTATGCTAAATATAATCTCGTCGGATCTAATATTCAAGCCATAGGCGGTTATCGCAATCACATGCACAATCAATCGGATTCCTTGTACGGCGGATTAGCAGTATCAGCGCCAAGTATCATGGGATTTCAGCCATATGCCTCTTATGTGAAAGGCTCTAACTTTGGTGAAGCTCAAATCGGCGTTAATTTCAGTATTGCCATGGGAGTTGGTGTCAATGTAAATTACCACAATTATGTTCCTGATAATGGCAGTACCGAACATGGTCTGGGCGCCGGAGTAACTTTCAAATTTTAGATAGAACAGTATTATTACTCGCATACAATTTTGCCGGGATGTATATATAAGAAATAATTTCTTATATATACATCCCGGCACTTTTAATGTATACTCAATAACTATTCACAAAATATCATTCCAATAATTTTCTGATTTTACTCTGTTTCCGCAAAATGAAATTGTGGATTTAAATCAGAAAAATTCTTTTTAAACCCTTCTGTTGTATAAATAGAACCATCTTTTCCCGTAATTTCACAATCCGCACCTTTAATACTATTAATAAATGCTATCCCCTCTTTAGGCCCTAATACAAAAATAGCCGTAGACAATATATCCGTTACCATGCCGCAATGTTCAATAGAAACCATCAATCACTATTGTGTTACTCATAATGCCTGTTTCTGCAGGAACCCCGGTTTGAGGATCAAAGATAAGATGATAGCGTTTACCGTCTTGTATAAAATATCTTTCATAATCTCCCGCTGTTGATAGTGCTTTATCTGTAATTTTTTCAATACCTAAATATTCTCCTTCTTGATCAGAACGAGGATGTTTTATACCAATAGCCCATGGATTTCCCTTACTATTTACACCAATTGCATACATAGAGCTGGATCCCATATTAATGAGACCGCTCTTTATATGATGCTTTTTATAAATTGCCACAATTTGATCCACACAGTACCCCTTAGCAACACTGCCTAAATCAATGGCCATTCCTGGCTGCAACAACATGACACTATGATCTTCAGGCCGTAATTTTATATTTTTATAATTCACTTTAGGCAATGTATTCTTAATATCTTCCGGTGAAGGAATATGTTGATTTGGCGTTCCAATCTGCCAAAGATTGCTAATCGGTCCAACAGAAATATCAAATTTACCATTTGTTTTTTGAGAGTATAAAACAGAATATTTTATCATTTCATAAACTTGGGGATCGACTTGCACGAAATTTTTACCGGCAGCATTATTAATTTTTGAAACATCGCTGTCAGGATTCATCATATTAGCCAACAAATCTATCTCTTGAATTTTCTGAAATCCTTCATCTACAGCAGCTTTAGCCTCTGACCCAGAAGCGTACAAAGAAACAGTGGTATCCATAGCTATCCCGCTTCTTTTTTCCTCATGCGGTGGTAATACATTGCATCCCGTTAATAGTAATGCGCAGCATATACACATAACGATAGATAATATTAATATTTTTCGGTTCATTGCCGTACCTTCTTTTTTCGATTATGATAAACTTTATTTTTCTATAAAAATAATATTTACTGCTATTATACTAAGAAAATATCTTGATTTATAGTACCATTAGTATAATAGCAAAGTCAACTCACAATCTATATAAACATGCATCAAAGTTCTGATAAAATTTTCATAGTATTTTGCATTTATATGATTTTTATGAACTCCTTCTTACAATAAATACCAATCAAAGAATTTCATCTTATCCCATTATCTTTTCTATTAATTGTATTTATAATGTGATGATTCTGTAATTCATTCTATATATGTATCAATCAACACATATTTTATTCTTATATAACTTATAAGTTAAGATACTCAGAAAGGTGATGCCTATGGTATTTGCGAAAAATTCAACTATCAACTCATGCACATTGGAAACCGACATTTCACTACGTGACCACATGCACATTGCTGTCGAATCCTGTTTTACAGGAATCGGTTTGCGGGCCAAAAACTATATACAGGTCTTGCCCGGTGGTTTCACCCGTACTCACATATTTGCTTTAATCGTCTCCAAGTCACTGAAATCAAGTTGCAGACTGATTCTGATCGCACGCCGGAGCAACAAAAAAATAATAAAACAACCGGAGAACACATAAGCACAAATCTTATCCTCTATTGAGCACCGCAAGATATCTATATGTTATCCCTATAGTTCCAACACATACAAGCAAGACGCTGTTACCCCATAACAGCGCCTTGTCCTTATATCAACAATTAAGGTTTAGCAATAATAATTTTGTCATGACGGGCAAGATCATCCTGTATATCCGTCAAGTTCGGCACTACTGCCACACGCAAACCAACACGATTTTCAACCAATTCTATGCCGCAGCAAATATCTTCTAATGCTACAACATGTGTCAATATTTGATCCACATTGATTTTTCCACTGCGGATCATCTCAATGGCCAACGCATTATGCCGCGGTGCCGAAGAAAAAGTACCATACAAAGCAATCTGGCGATAATGAATAAAATTCACATCAAAATTTAACATGGGATTGTCTTTAGGCAATCCGGCAAACAAGCAGACTTTTCCCTCTTTGCTAGCCATTTGGATTCCCATATTTTGTGCCGTGGCACTACCTGCAGTAACGATAACGATATTAGCTCCCATGCCTTCCGTTAAGTCTTTTACAGCCTGTACTGCATCGTCTTTGCTGGAATCTATATAGGCATCATAAAAAAGTCCCCTTGCCGTTTCCAATCGCTTGCTGCTGCGATTGATAAGAAAAATTTTTCCCGCTCCTTGTGCCTTTGCTAATTCTGCATGCATAATTCCAATCGGGCCGGCGCCAATAACCGCTACCGTATCACCTAACTGTATATGGATTGCCTCTTGCCCATTAATAACACATGCTAAAGGTTCCGCTAACGATGCACTCAGATAATCAACTTCGCCGGGAATAAAATTAACATTTCCTGCGGCTACGGCATTAGCCGGAACCAGAACATACTCAGCAAAACCGCCATTATAATGATGCGCAATTGTTTTCCTCGTATAACAAAGATGCTGGCGGCCGGAAAGACAAAAAGCACAATGACCACAGCCAATTCCCGGTGCAACAATAACCCGATCTCCTACTTTATAACGATCTACCTCTTCCCCGGCTTCTACAACAACACCTGCAATTTCATGTCCCAGCACAATAGGCGGCTGAATCGCATTATGACCATGACGGAATGTTCGGATATCGCCTCCGCAAATAGCACATGCCTTAACTTGTACTAATAATTCGCCCTTACCGGCAGATGGCTTAGTTATCTCTTCAACCACCATATTGCCTATCCCTTTATATACTGCTGCTTTCATCCCAACATCCTCCTTCTTTACACGTTGAATAAATTCTTACTGCAATGCATTTAATTCCACTGATACATCTTTAGCATTCACAATCCAGCGCGGCTTACCTTCTTGAACCGTCCGTTTAATTTCTTCCAGCAGCAGATAGGGTGTTCGATTAAATGCATCTTTAGTAGAACCCGCCAAATGCGGTGTAATCGTCACATTATCCAGTGTCATAAACGGATGGTTTTTAGCTGGCGGTTCTACCCACCATACGTCAATAGCAGCACCACCAATTTTTTTATCTTGCAGCGCGGAAATCAGTGCTTGTTCGTCAATCAATCCGGCACGAGCTGTATTGATAATATACGCCGTAGGTTTCATTAACTCAAATTGTGCCGTCCCAATAAGACCACGAGTTTCATCAGAAAGACGAGCGTGCATGCTAATAAAATCCGATTTTTTACAAAGTTCTTCCAAGGATACCAGTCTGCAACCTTGTGCTTCAATTTCTTCGGCTTTTACAAAAGGATCATAAACGAGAATATTTACATCGAACCCTTTAAGTTTTTTCGCTACACAGTGCCCGATGTATCCAAAACCGACGAGTCCAACGGTTTTTCCGTACATATCTCCAACAAATTCATAATTGGAATACTGCTTTTTCCACTCGCCCTGTTTTAAAGCAGCATGACCGCGTCCTATATTGCGCATTTCCGCAATCATAAGAGCCACAGTATAATCAGATACAGCATTCGCATTACGTCCCATTGTACGGCAGACGGGAATTCCATGTTTCGTTGCAGCTGCCACGTCAATATTTTCTACCCCCGCACGACACACTCCAATGACTTTACATTTTTTTGCCGCTTCAATGATTTGTTCATTGATAGGCGTATGTTGTGTAATAATCATATCGACTTCTCCAACATAATCAAAAATTTCCTGCGGTGGCTTCCCTACAGACGGCCCATTTTTTTCAACAATACTACGCAAATACCAAAATTCTTCATCATTTGCTGGTTTCCAGTCAACACAGCAGACCTCAACTTCTTCACCCATAATTTCATGAACAGCAATTTTTAATTTTTCTGAAGATAATAAAGGATCCCCAATTACTAACGTTTTCATTTATATTCCTCCTTTTATTGTAAATACTTACTGCAGTCTTTTATTCTTCATCATCCCACTCAATAAGAGAAGACTGCATTTCAGTAACCGTATCATTAAAATATTTTAATGCAGGATACATCTGTTGATTCAATCTTTCATAAATATCCATATATTTTTTATGCCGTTTTTTATTCGGCTCATATACTTTTTCAGGAAATACAACTTTTTTCACAGCATCTTCAGCACTGTTATAGACTCCAGCGCCAATACCAGCTAACATAGCCGCTCCCAATGCCGCTGCCTCGGGAACACTTTTACTTTTAACTCGAATTCCTGTAATATCTGCTTTTAATTGCATCCAAAAATCACTTTTAGCTGCTCCGCCAATCGCATATATAGATTGAATTTCCTTATCAGAAATACGTTGTACATTGCGAACAATACTATACATTTCAAAGCATAGTCCTTCCAAAATCGCACGTACGAAATCCCCGCGCGTCGTCGCTGTTGTAATGCCCAAAAAAGCACCTCGGGCTGCCGCATCACTGCCCAATGTGTACCTCCCGGAAAAATACGGCAGCATCATACACCCATTAGCACCGATAGGCCGTTTAGAGGCTTCTGCAACAAGTTCATCAAAAGAAGCCCCCTTAAATTCCCGCTTAAACCATTCAAGAATTCCGCCGGAAGAAATAATCTGCCCCATCATATAATATTTATCATTGACAACATACGACACAGATGTAAAATTTTTATTGATATATTTGGGACTACTTTGCGGTTCATCAGAAATAAATACTAATTGCTCACTAGTTCCGGTAGAGTCCAGCATCTGCCCGGATTTTATAATGCCGGTAGCAAAGGTCCCGCAAGCATAATCAATACCGCCGGCATATACCGGGGTACCTGCCGGAAGACCAATCATATCAGCAACATCCTCCGTAGTCGTCCCAACTAATTCACCAGGACGTATAGGCTCTGCCAAAATATCTTCCGGAATGCCGGCTTCCTCCAAAATTTCCTTAGACCAATTACGTGTACGCAAATCAAAAGCCATCGTCCGGCATGCATTATTCCAGCTTGTCCGAGCTATGCCGGTTAATTTTAAACTAACAAATCCTTGTGTCTGTATCCAGCAGCGGATTTTAGCAAATAGTTCAGGATGATGTTTTTTTATCCACTGTATCCGAGTAATACCTGCCACCGGATTGGGATTAATTCCGGTAATTTTATATACTTGTTCTACACCAAAATTTTTCCAAGCCTTCGCAATTTTATCTGTTCTTGTATCAAACCAGCGTATCGTCGGATGTACAGCTTTTCCGTTAGCATCCAGGAACATATCCTCCCCATTAGTTGCTATGCCGATTCCGTCACAAATCTGTCCCGGAAGTGCTTGGCTGACTTCTTTTATACATGCAGCTACACCCTCCCACATTTTTTGTGGATCCAGTTGAGCCCAGCCATGTTCCAAATAGGTCGTATCCGCCGGACGTTTGGCTGTTGCCAAAAAATGTCCGTTATAATCGCAAGCTACTGCCTTATAATTTGTAGAACCTACATCTATACCTAATAAATATCCCATAAACATGTATTCCTCCTTTCTCATTTCAGATATAAAATCGGATTTTACTATATGTTTTTCTTATGAAATCAATCATAAAAAACAAAAAAATAATAGTGATTTATTTCCTGGTGCAGCGCATTTTTTAGAATACGCTGCACCAAGCATTATAAATACACTATATAAACATAGATATAATAAGAACTCCGGCTAACCCCATAACGGAAATAATCGTTTCCAATACACACCAAGTCCGTACCGTATTTTTAACAGTAAGTCCAAAAAATTCTTTAAAAAGCCAAAATCCCGGATCATTCGGCGGACTGATAATAAGACTACCTGCTCCTGTAGCTAAAACCATCAATTCCGGGCTAACCCCGGTAACCGCAACGACCGGAGCCGCAATACCGCCTGCTGTAAGTGCTGCAACAGTTGCAGAGCCACAAGCAATACGAATAACAGCAGCAACAGTCCATGCCAACAATAACGGAGAAAGATTGGATCCCGCTGCCAATGTCCCAATATAGCTGCCAACACCGCTATCGATCAAAATTTGCTTCAAGGCGCCGCCGCCGCCGACAATCAATAGAATCATAGCAATAGCCACAATGCCGTCCTGTGCAATTTTCATAATGTCGACAACCGATTTCCCGCGTCCGATGCCAAATGTATAGAATGCAATAAGAATTGAAAGCGTCAGTGCAATGTCCGGCGTTCCCAAAAAGGTAAGTACATCAAAAACAGGCGTTCCTTTTGCAAGTTCCATTTTTGCAATAGCTGCTGCTGCCATTAAGAATACAGGCACCAATGCGGTAAATACACTAATACCGAAACCAGGCATTTCTTCATCTGTAAATACCTTAGGTTCAAATAACCCTTCTGGAATTTCCGTCTTAATATGTTTAACAGTACCATAAAACAACGGACCGGCTACAATCGCCGTCGGAATAGCAATAATTGCACCATACACAAGTGTCAATCCAATATCCGCATTATAGATAATAGAAATAGCCGTCGGGCCCGGATGGGGAGGAAGAAATCCGTGTGTAACAGAAAGGGCTGCTGCCATTGGAATACCTGCTTCCAACAAAGGAATCTTTGCAGCTGCGGCAATAGTAAAAACAAGGGGGATCAAAAGAACAAAACCAATTTCATAAAACAATGCAATCCCAACAATAAATCCAGTCAGGCAAACGGCCCACTTAATATTTTCGCGTCCAAATACTTTGATAAGCGTCGTCGCAATACGTTGTGCTCCACCGCTTTCAGCCATAAGCTTGCCCAGTATTGCCCCAAAAGAAACAACAATTGCTAAGCCGCCAAGTGTGCCGCCTAAGCCTTTTTCAATGACCGGAACAATTTGTCCAATCGGCAATCCTTCAGCAAATCCAACGAGGCCTGCTACGAGAAGCAAAGACAAAAAACTGTTCAACTTTACTTTAACTATGAGGAAAAATAAAACCAGAATACCTACCGCTAAGATGACTAGTGGCATAATAAAAACCTCCTTCTAAATAAAAACAAAATAAATAATAAGGAAACCCTTAATTATATGTTATTTTGATATGCTGTAATATCAGAAAATTCCTGCTGAAGATTCTTATATAACCGTCCAAAAATTGCATACAATTCCTCATACGTTTTCCGATTTTCCGGATTGGGCATATATATTTTTTTTGTATGAACAAGATCTTTGGTATCTCGAATACTCTTCATCCTGCCGCTGGAAATAAAACCTAAAACAGCTGCACCGAATGCCGCTCCCTCACTGTTATCCGGCAAAATAAGCTGTTCATTTAAAATATCAGAAAGGATTTGAAGCCATAAATCAGACTTTGTAAAACTTCCGCTGACACGGATATCTCTAACATTTCCAAAATCTTTTAAAGCATCCATCACACTGTTCAGGCTATAACAAATACCCTCCATCGTGGCACGAATAATATGTGAACGGCCATGGTTTAAAGATAGCCCAAAAAGCATGCCCCGCAATTCGGAATTCCAATATGGTGCACGCTCTCCGGTAAAAGCAGGCATCATAATAAGTCCATCTGAACCGGGAGCTACATGGGAAGCCTTCATTGTCATCAAATCATACGGATCCACGTCAAGATTTTCCATTTGTGCGCCGCTGTAATGACAAATTTTGTCACGGACCCAGCGCAGAATCATCCCGCCATTGTTAATGGCACCTCCGGAAACCCAGACATCATCCACCAAATTATAACACCACGTACGCATTCCCTTACTGTCTATCATCGGCTTACCCGTAAGCATACGTAGTGCACCGCTGGTACCAATAGTGGCACTGAGCTGTCCTGGTTCCACAGCCCCGATGCCAACGTTTACAAGAACTCCGTCAGTTGCACCAATAACAATGGGCAGTCCTTGGGGAAGATGCATTCGTTTCGCCGCCGCATTGGTTACTGCATGTGAATACGTCGTAGAAACAACCGGCGGCATTGCTTCTCTTGAAACACCGGCAAATTGCAGTATTTCATCATCCCAATCCATTTCTTTCTCATTATACATACCGCTGGTACTGGCAGCAGAGTGATCAATAACCCATTGTCCCGTCAGTTTTTCAAAAATATAATCCTTTAAAGATCCTACGTATTTCATTCGCTCAAATATTTCCGGTTGATTCTGCTTCAGCCATACTATTTTTGCCAAAGGATAACAAGCATGAATCGGACAGCCCGTTCGTTCATAAAAATTTCGGCAACGTATAGCATCCTTTTTTAATTCCCGTACAATATCCGCACTGCGGCTATCAGCCCAAGTCTGCAGATCCATAAGGGGTTCATGATCTTTATCCAAGCCGGCGAAGCTATGCATAACGGTACTTAATGCCACACCAATAAGCTTGCAGTTTTTATAATGAAGTGCGTCCACCGTTTTATGTATAACAGCTTCTATGGCTTCATAAATTTGCAGAGGGCTTTCTTCTGCCCAATTGGGATGCGGCGTCAACAGCGGATAGAACGCTTCTGAAGAGGCTACGTTTATCCCCTCTGCAGTATACGCAATAGCGCGTACTCCCGTCGTTCCCACATCGACACCAATCCAGACCTCTTGCAATAAGGCGTCTTGTACCATTCTAATCCTCTCTTTCTCCGGATTGTATCCGAAATTCATAATTTATTTCTCCCAACATTATATACATCATCATCTTTTACCCAGATTCACCCAGCCGATGAATCTTCTATCCGTTTCGCAGTAAAAAAATGATATTTACTTATCATTTATTCGTATTATACATTCATTTTTTTGATATGTAAATAACATTTAAAAATAATCATTATTCCTTTTGTACATAGTAAATTAAAAAATCAGCCATTTATTGCATCTTTCGCAAGCGGTTAATTAAAGCTATTTTTGATGTGTTTAATAGACAAATAAAGTATACCTAATATGGACATTTTAGATAAAATATTTACTTTATATAAATGATAGTTTTACATCAAAAAAAAATATATAGCTCTTGAAAAAGATAGTTTTGTATCATATAATAACAATAAATCATCGTTATTTATCCAGCCCATGCAAAAATGAATCATTCTGTTTACTCATTTCAGATACGCGGACGATAATTGCCGTATCTATTATTTTTTTACCATAAACAGGAGGTTTCTTTATGTCAAATCGTTTCAGTACATTTCCAACCTATCAAAAAGCTATTGCTAAAGTTCATTTAGGTTCTTGCGGTGTCGATCAAAAAAAACTCGACAAGCCGATCATTGCTATCGTTAACTCCTGGAATGAAATTGTTACAGGGCATGTACATCTGCGTATTCTTGCTGACCAAGTCAAGCAATCCATCACAGAAGCAGGTGCCGTACCATTAGAATTCAATACGATTGCCATTTGTGATGGCATCGCTCAAGGTCATGCCGGAATGAAATATTCACTGGCTAGTCGCGAACTTATTGCGGATTCAATTGAAGCCATGGTAAAAGGACACGGCATTTTCGATGGGATGGTCATGTTAGGTTCTTGTGACAAAATCGTTCCCGGCATGCTTATGGCTGCCGCCCGGATAAACATTCCAACTATCATGATTACAGGCGGTCCCATGAAACATCACATTACGCCGAAAGAAAACAAAGCTGCCCGTCAGGAATTTATTCACGGTAAAATTGATGAGCAAAAACTATTAGATGTGAGTGCTGAATATTATACAGGTGCCGGGGTCTGCCCATTTTTTGGAACAGCGAATACCATGTGTGAAATAGCTGAGACATTAGGCCTTACACTCCCTAATGTCTCTACCATACTTGCGTTAAGTGACGAACAGAAAGAATTAACAGCAGAGGCCGGCCGCACTATTGTAAATCTTGTAAAAAAAGATATAAAACCACTCGACATTCTTACCAAAGAAGCATTTGAAAACGCTATTACCGTCACATTAGCTATGGGCGGCTCTCTAAATAGTACGCTTCATATCCCGGCCGTTGCCGCCGAATGCGGTATCCCTATTTCCCTTGACGATTTCGATCGCATCAGCCGCAATACTCCTTTAAATACACGCATTTGTCCAAACAGCAAGATATATGCAACCGGCGATTTAGATACTGTCGGCGGTTTAAAAACGGTCATGAATGAGTTGCGTTCCATTCTTCATACAGATTGCCTGACCGTAAATGGCCATACAATCGGAGAAAATATTGCCGATGCAAAACCAGCAGATGGTGAAATCATACGGCCGATAACCGATCCTTTTGAAAGAGAAGGCGGTATCGCCGTGCTGTATGGTAACTTGGCACCGAAGGGCAGTGTTGTAAAATGTTCTGCAATCCCAGAAGACCAATGGATATTTGAAGGACCCGCCATGGTATTTAATTCTGAAGAAGATTGTACTGATGCAGCTTATACACATCAAATTCCGGATGGAACTGCCGTTATTATTCGATATGAAGGACCTTCCGGCGGCCCCGGAATGAGAGAAATGCATCGCGCCACAGAAATCTTAGCAGGTATTCCCGGCGTTGCTATTATTACAGATGGCCGCTTTTCCGGGGCTTCTGCCGGAATATCTGTAGGATATCTATCTCCGGAAGCCTATGCAGGCGGTCCCATTGGGCTTGTTCAAAATGGCGATATCATTAAAATCAATATTCCCCAACGAAAATTAGAATGGTGCGTCTCTGAAGACACCGCAGCAAAACGCCGCACGAAATTCCACCCGGTAGTCAAAGATGTAAATAGTAATTTTCTGCATTTGTACAGAAAAATATCAGAAGACGCTTCAAAAGGCGCGGTACGTAAAAAATTCTAAGAAAGGACGTAATCATATGGCAAATTCCAAGCAGCCACCAGCAAATTGCTTACTTCTCCTGTTATCCAACTATCCTTATTTTACAAAATCTCAGCAAAAAATAGCGGATTATATTTCTGAAAATCCCCATGAAGCTATTCGCCAAAGCATTTCAGAAATTGCTGAGAGTACCGCCAGTTCAGAAATCACAGTTTCTCGTTTTTGTCATAAAGCCGGTTTCAATGGTCTGCAGGATTTAAAAATTGCTTTAGCTTCAGAAATCTTTACACCTTTGGAATCCGTTTGCCAAGATATCAACACCTATGATACAGTACAGGAAATTGCCTCTAAAGTATTTTATAACACAATCAACAGCTTGCAAGATACCTTAAAAGATCTCGATTCTGAGGCGGTCAATAAAGCTATTGATTTGATTTATAACGCACATAAGATTGACGTATATGGATATGGCGTATCTTCAGGTGTCGCCAAGGATATCGAAAATCATCTCCTGCGTTATTCTAAACCAGTCCATGCCTTTTCCGATCTTCATATGCAGGTAACTTCAGCTACATTGTTAACCTCTGAAGACGTGGTAATTATCGTATCCCATTCCGGTTCTAATCTTGATCTCATTACCGCCGCAAAGTTAGCAAAAGCCAATCATGCTAAAATTATTGTTCTGACAAGTTATAAAACAAGCCCTCTTTGTAAATTGGCCGACATTATTCTCTGCGGTGCTGGCAGAGAGGTTACCTATCGTTCTGAAGCTACAGCTTCCCGGTTGGTTCATTTAGCCCTGATGGATATTATTTATACCGGCTTAATGATGAAGGATCCCGATAAATTTACGAAAAACATGAACAAAATGCGTCTGGAAATAGCAAAGAGGCGTGTATAATAAGGAACACCCTATTCACTTATAAAATAAAACAGCAGCGGCACGAATGAAGTGCCGCTGCTGTTTTATTTTATTTTTATAATACTCTTTCCATTCATGATGAAACGAGCCTTCTTTATCTACCCGCTGATATGTATGTGCCCCGAAATAATCTCTTTGAGCTTGTATAAGGTTAGCACCTATCATACCCCCGCAATATCCATCAACATATTGCAATGCGCTGGAAAAAGCAGGTATAGCTACTCCATTTTGTACTGCTAAACAGATGATATCCCGCAAACTTTCTTGATTTTCGTTTATTTTTCCATAAAAAAACTCATCAAACAAAAGGTTGCTTAACTCGGGATTTCTTTCATACGCCGTCATAATTCTATTGAGAAATCGTGCCCGAATAATACATCCACCACGAAAAATAGACGCAATTTTGCAAAAATTCAAATGCCATCCATAGTGAATGGATGCCGAGCGATATAACGAAAATCCTTGTGCATAAGCCACAATTTTTGCAGTATATAAACTTCTTCGTACTTGTTCCACAAAATTTTTATTTACACAATGCTTCCGGATTGGATGCTCAATCAGCTCTGCCGCTTTGCTGCGATCTGTTATCAAATTCGATAGTACGCGTACATTGCAGGCGGTAGTAATAATCGAGACATCGACGCCCTGCCGTAATGCTTCAATACTCGTCCAACGGCCCGTTCCCTTTTGTCCTGCGCAATCAAGTATTCGCTCTACTAAAGGAGTCCCGTCAGCATCACATTCTGCCAGAATATTCGCAGTAATTTCTACTAAATAACTATTTAGTTCTCCTTGATTCCACCGGAAAAAAATCTGTGAAATTTCCTGGTCCGTATATCCGCCTATATATTTCAACAAGCGATACGCTTCTGATATCAATTGCATATCCGCATATTCAATACCATTATGAACCATTTTTACATAATGACCGGCTCCATCGCTTCCGATAAAAGAACAGCATGGCTGCCCCTCTATTTTAGCGGCAATTGCTTCAAAAACAGGTCGAATATTTTCATAGACATCAATGTTGCCACCAGGCATCAGTGCCGGCCCACTGCGTGCTCCTTTTTCACCGCCGGAAACACCAATACCAAAATAATGGATTCCTCTTTTGGATAAATACGTAAACCGCCGCTGTGTATCTTCAAAAAACGAATTGCCGCCATCCATAATAATATCGCCTTCACTCAAATAAGGAATGATTTGCTTAATTACGGTATCCACCGGTTCTCCTGCCTTAATCATTAAAAACACGCGGCGCGGTTTCGTTAACGAATGTAAAAAATTCTGCAAATCATAAAATCCCTGCACTCCGGAATGCGGTCTGTCCGTGATAAATCGCCTTGTAAATGACGATTCAAAATCATACCCCGCAACAAAAAATCCATGATCTGCCATATTCAGCGCTAAATTGCTTCCCATAACCGATAATCCAACAATGCCGATATCCATTCTTTCCATATATATGCTCCTTACATCATAAAATACTAACTTTACTCTTTCATCATACCATATTCATTTCTATTTGACAGCAAAACGAGTAGAATATATATTTTTCCCTTATCTACTTTTATGTAAGCGGGTGTATATCTCTACTTACCGCTCATGGCTACACTGTGTTGTTTATTAAATGGTTTTGTCCAAGCTTTTATAAATTCAGAAAATATCTGCTAACGTACAAACCAAGTACTACCTTATATTCTTTATCTCGACATTTAATTTTTATTGAGTTTAACTATATATTCGTAATTTTTTTAATATTTATATTAAAAATTTAATCCGCTTCTATATTGCAAATGATGTATTGTCTTAGTATAATTAAATTAACACATTACTAAAAGTAATTAGTATAATTACTTTTTAGAATTTATTAATTATGTAATTATACTAATTTTTAATACATTGATGTATACATTATTTGGTATTTTTAGTTATTTTAAGGAGGTATGTATTATGATTATCGGAACCGTAAAAGAAATCAAGGATCATGAATTCCGGGTAGGTTTAACACCGGCAGGATGCCATGCTTTAAAAGAAGCAGGACACACCGTTTTAGTAGAAAGTGATGCGGGTAAGGGAAGCAATTTCAGTGATGAGGAGTACAACTCCGTAGGTGCCCAAATATTAACTAAAAAGAAGTTTTTGACAACTCTGATATGATTATTAAGGTAAAAGAACCGTTATCCTCAGAATATGATATGTTTCATAAAGGACAAATTCTCTTTACCTATCTGCACTTGGCTCCCGAACCAGAATTAACCGCCGCACTGCTTCGCAATAAAGTTATAGGAATCGCATTTGAAACGGTACGAGATGCAAACAACTCTTTACCGCTGCTATCTCCTATGAGCCGCGTAGCCGGTCGCATGAGTGTGCAAATCGGTGCACACTATTTAGAAAAACAATATGGCGGAAAAGGTATGGTTTTAGGCGGAGTTCCCGGTGTAGAGCCTGCCCAAGTAGTTATCATCGGCGGCGGTACTGTCGGCTTAAATGCCGCAAAAATGGCGGTAGGACTTGGCGCCAAGGTTGCAGTCCTCGACATGAATCCTGAACGGCTTTCTTATATTGATGACCTATTTAACGGGCGCGTAGAAACTATTGCGTCTAATTCCTTTGAAGCTGCCGTGTGGGCAAAAAAAGCAGACCTGCTCATCAGCTGTGTACTCATTCCGGGAGCAATGGCTCCTAAAGTAATAAAGAATATATGGTCAAGGAAATGAAAAAAGGTTCCGTTATTGTTGATGTTGCCATTGACCAAGGCGGCGGCGTAGAAACCATTGATCACGTAACGACCCATACAGATCCTATATATATAAAATATGGCGTAATTCATTATGCAGTAGCGAATATTCCTGGTGCGGTTCCCATGACTTCGACAATAGCTTTAGCAAATTCTACACTTCCTTATGCTTTGAGAATTGCCAACAAAGGCTGGAAACAAGCACTGCAGGAAGATCTGGGACTTGCTCAGGGCTTAAATACCGCCAATGGAAAAATCACATGTAAAGCAGTTGCACAAGCACGAAATTTACCATATACCCCCTTATCTGAAATACTAGGTTAATTACAATTAATCTGAAATTAAAAGGCTCTCGAAAATCCGAGAGCCTTTTATGCTATATATTGTCACCAATTATATTTTTATACGTGACTAAAAAATACGGCACAATCATGGTTAGCGAGGATGCTCAAAGATTGTGCCGTATCCTATAGTAAAAGCAACTGCAACAAAGAAAAGCTAAAAATGCAGTCCGCTGAACTACCTAAAATTTATATGTATCTCTCATTTTTTCAAGAAAAGAAATAAGACATTGAAGTTGTTCATCGGTATGCCCTGCATTCATCATAATACGAATAAGTGCATGTCCCGGCTTAACGGCAGGATACCGAAACATACCGACCATAATATTATTTTCCAGACAAGCTTCATATACTTTAACCGCTTTTTTGTCATTTCCTATAATGACAGAAATAATATAAGACGGCGTATCGTTGAGACGAAAATTCTTTTCTTCCAAAACTTGACGTAATTTTAACGAACGTTCCAAATATTGATCCATAATTTCCGGATGTTTCTCTAATTTGCGCAAAATATAGGTAATAGTGCTGGCAGTCGGTGGTTGAATAGCAGCAGTAAACAAAGATGTTCCCGATAATAGCTCGAACATGGTAATCATGTCTTTAGGGCCGGAAATTGCTCCCCCTTCCATACCCACCGCCTTAGAAAAAGACACCATGACAAACGTAGCTCTGTTCATTTGTTTGAATTCTTCTGAAAACAAGCGTTGCTCCGGACCATAAAACATAAAACCATTTGCATTATCCACATAGCTGATCGCACCATACTTTTCGCAAGCATCTAAAATTTCCTTCATAGGGGCAATAGATCCATCAGCAGAATAAATGCTTTCGAAAACAACGACAATCTTTTTATGTGTCTTAGACAAACGTTTTAATACATTTTCCAAATGTTTCGAATCATTATGCCGAAATGGAAACAGCTGTTTACCAAACTCCAAGTGTGATGCTGCTTTCCATAAACTCCAGTGGCAATCTCTATCAAGAACAAATACAGCATCACTGTTATTGATACCACAAGTAGAACTAAAGTCAAATTTACATGTCATCGCATTAATAAAACCAATATTAGCTAATAATCCGCTGGCAAAGGATAAGGAGCGTTCTTTTCCCGTAATCCGGGTTAATTCTTCTTCCATTTCTTTATGGGCACTGCTGACTCCCTGGGTAACTCGTGATCCCCCCGTGACCAGACCATATTTTTTTGCCGCCTGTAAAAAATGTTTCATTACATCAGGTTCTTGATGTGTATTTAACACATTAATACTGGCAAAATTAATGTATTTTTTATCATGGTAGGTAACGGTAGGACCTACAGGTTTTGTTGTTGTTGTTACTTCATGATAAAATCCATCTTTACAAAGCGTATCCAAAAAATAAGAAAATCCCCATATATCCCGTAAACTACTTGATTGATTTGGTTGCTGCTTCATTACCATTGATTGATTCCTCCGCCTATGACAAGCCCGTTTATTTTCTTTAATTATATAAATAAAAACGACAATTTTTAAATATACATTTATATAATGTGTAACTAGTATACTATAGGGACCGTAACTTTTCCGTAACTTTTTACTTCTAAACAAATATTTTCAGAAAAATGTATTCTTTTTTTCAACATATCTAACAAAAAATGACTGACTCCACATTACTGGTGCCAGTCATTTTTGTTTATTTCAAGCTGTTAATATAGGATTGTATGCATGCATTGGTTTCTTCTGCCCAAGAGTAATGTGCCATATACCGCCCATCATAGATAGCAATCATTGCTTCGTCTCCTTTTAACAAACGTTTATAATCACTTTCATAAAATTCGGAATGAACAAAGCGCTGCGCCGTGCCTGAAGCCAAAATAAAGCCAATTCCGGCCATATTCAATATTTCTCTCAATCGTTTGTATGTCACACGGCAGAGTGCCTGTGTTCCCGCATCATATGGACGATCAGCCCAAAGATGTCCTATAATTTGCTCTGTCGTTACACTGCCGCCATCCGCATCAACAAGCACTGCCAAAAGTTCTTTCGCTTTTTCACTGTTAAAATAAAGAAGTTTATGATTCACATATACATCAAAAAAAGGCAATGTTCGTATACACACCTGTTTCGTCGGTGTGTATATAATTTGTTCCGCTTTTTCTATCGCTTGACGGATACATTCCTTATTATATGGCTTAAGTATATAGCTAACTGCTTCCGCATCAAACGCATCTAATGCAAAGGTATCATATGCCGTCAAAAACACAATTTTTGTGTTGCTGTTAATCTTTCGCAATATTTTCGCCAATTCCAGTCCCCGTACTCCCGGCATCTCAATATCAAGAAAAGCAATATCTATCGTATGCTGTTCTGCATATTCTTGTGCTGGAGACGCTTCTGTAAATGTTTTCAATGTTGTAACCTTTTCCATTGTATGAATGATATATTCAAATTTTTCGACAGCAGCTACTTCATCATCTACATATATAATGTTCATACCCGGTCATCCCCTTTTTTAGGTATTTGTATCATAACTTTTGTGCCTCTTCCAATTACGCTTGTAATCGTCATTTTGGCTTGAAGCATGTATTCCAAACGACTGCGGACATTCATAATTCCAATAGACGCATGACTATCTTTCTGCAGTGCTTCCCAATCAAAACCCACTCCGTCATCTTCAATTATAATGCATATTTCTTTCATATTTTCTGCTGTTTTCAGCATAACTGTGCCACCTTGAGATTTGCTCCTCAATCCATGCTTAACAGCATTTTCAACAAGTGGTTCCAAGGTAAGCGCCGGCAAAGAAAAATTTGCAGCATCAATATTATAAACCATGTGTATCTTATCCCCAAAACGCAGCTGTTCCAAGGCTACGTAGCATCGAATATGTTTCATCTCTTCTTCAAAATTAACCAGCCCCTGACTTTGCAAGGAATTAATATTCGCTCTAAGGTAATTAGAAAATTGTATAATGGCATCATCGGCCTTTTCCGGGTGAATCAAACAAAGTCCGCTAATAGCATTCAATACATTAAAAACAAAGTGAGGTTGTATCTGACTTAACATGACACGAATACGGCTTTGGGCCAATTCCCCCTGCATTTCCTGCACTAAAGAAGCTTGCTGCATCTTTTCCCGTACAAAATCACCGGCAATAATACATTGTACTATCGTAAAAAACAACAATCCTGCCTGAAATACATAAATCCAATAAAAATGAACAAATGAATAATGTACAATTTCCGCGATGGTGCAGCTCGTAAGCACGCTCACAGATACAACCACATATTTAATGCGTTTTTCCATATGCATTTTATATTCCCGTATAAGAAAAACCATTTCTAATACCAACATCGCCCATGCGGGAGATAAAAAAGCATCTGATCCCCGACCTTTTTGAAACAAACAATACCCAACAATACACAATGTCCATAAAAATATCATTACGTTAGCCGTTTTAATATGCGACTTTTTATTAAGAAATGTTGATAAATAAATAAGAAGAAACTCACAAATCAACATTTGCGATAAGTAATCAATAATGTTTATTAATCCTGGGTAAGGAAACAATAAGGTAATATATTCATAATCAATAAAGGTACATACAGCCCCGGATATAAGCAACATGGCACAAGAAAAAAATTGTTCATAAATATCAATCTTAAACAACCGCAGAACACTCATACTGAACAAAAGAGCAAGTCCAATAATCAAAAGCATACTGCTGATAATAATTTTTGCAGCATTATGCTGCAGTTGGTGAAGCAGCAGTGCGTAGGTTTCCCCACTGCTGAATTTTCGTAACCACAATGTCAAGGCTTCGGGATAATTGCCATCCGTTGCGCGTTGTAAATGTATAACTAATTCATCCTTTGGAGTAATACCAGGACTATCAAAAGAATCCCACCAAGTATAATCATCTCCTTCTTCATGATAAATGTCCTGCCCATTCAGTTGAATATGTACTTGCAAACGGGTGATATACATCATAATTTTTTTATCTTTAGGAATATCTTGTTTTACATGTCCGCGAAGAATAAGTTGATTATCATCCGGTCCGATAGAAATATCTTTTAATTGTTGAAATGGGATAGGTGCATCGGAAGACATTCGCTGATAAAATCCTTGCATAGAAATAGCTTTCACAGTATGACTTGTATCATCCGTATCTATGGGCCTTAAAAACATAAAGAGGGTCACAATAGTAACACCCAATAAGATATACATATACAGTAAAAATCTATTTGGTTTATAATTTTCCAAGTTGGATTCCCCCTACCCTTTCCCTTTTTTATTATACAATATTTATTTCAGAGAGCAAAAAAAACATCTCTTCCAATATAATATATTCTTACACAGATGAGATGTTTTTCTTACTTATTTCTTTTATAATATTACTTACAGCCAACATGCTACTCTCTATTTCCAAAAATCAAGCCATGAGTACCTACTGTATTGTCATAGATAAAATAGTATGCGTAAACAATGGTTTATATTGATTTTCCGCAACAACGGGCACTGTAAAAACAAGACTGTACATAGTATTATTTCCCAACACTATATACTGTTCTTGATAATAATCCGTTCCTGCCCTGTTAATCGTAATAAAAAAATAAATAGCCTTATGACTTGCTACGGTTGTAACCCCGGAACTTTCCATCGCCGCTCCCTGAGACTTTAAAACGTTGCTCCAGTGTTGGAAGCGCTGCCTGCAGTTGTTCTTCCTGCTCTGCCATCGTTGTCCCATTGCGAATTTGATTGACTCTAACAGTCATAAGCACTCCTGTTTTCTTATCTCCTGCTGTTAATTGTGTCATACCTGATTCTGTCTGTAATATTGAAATTCCGCTGGAACATCGATATTAAAACCACTGCTTTCACTATGGTAAGATTGGTATTCCGTTGCAAATGCCGTCGAAAAAACTAAACAAAAAAAACTAGTCACCATTATAAAAATTCGCTTCATCCTATCAAACTCCCCTTTAAAATTTTTATTTCATTATAAAATGAAACAGGTGATTTGTCTAATATTCTTTTTCAACACAAGCTTTCCGTTAAAATACGAATCACATCTTCCCGCGTCAATACGTGATATCCCCCTTTTAAAATAAAAACGGAATCGCATATGTCTTCCATCATATCTGCAGTAACCCCAAAATCCTTTATACTCATAACACAGCCAATTTCTTTAATACGCTTCCATTCGATCCAATCCCTCACCAGCTATTTCTTCATCACTCTTATTTTCTGTGCGGACATCCCAAACACGCTGAGCATATCGTTTAAATTTTTTTAATCCGTAAGTAAAATAAACCGATAATACGGCATAGACACTGAAGACAATGTCATACCATGTGTATCATCCGTATAAGCAGCAACTGCCTGTCCTAACATATGCACCATCCAATCTGTCGATTTACCTTTAGCAATCAAAGTATTTAACGCCCAAGAAGCAATCCACATAATATTACTTCTTGCTTCATAATCACGAGGAGTTTCCACCGCAATCCGGGAACTGTGAATCAGTGATTTCAACAAGCCCTCACTAATATAATCGGATGTATTGTCATCTTGGCCGGAAAAATATTGTTCAAGAATATGTGACATAATATCATAAATACCAGCTACCATTTGATAGCGCGGCACGGTAAAAGTAAAAACAGGATTTAGAATAGAAAATTTGGAAATACCGCCGATCCAAAAACACGTCCTATTTTAACTTTTGTTCATGGTTAGTAATAACAGCTCCCCCGTTCATTTCTGAACCAGTCCCAACCATAGTTAATATACAACCTACAGGAATAACTGCATTATCCACTTTCTTCATTTGTAAAAAATATGTATCCCACGGATCTGTTTCACAATAGGCAGAAACAGATACCGCTTTAGCATAATCGCAGACAGACCCCCCACCAACTGCTAAAATCAGATCAACGTGGTTCTGGCAGGCTAATCGACTTCCTTCGTACACTTTCTCTATCGTGGATTCGGCATTACTCCCCCATCTTCAATAATAGTTTTGCCAGCTTCCTGCAGTATGGAAATGATTTGGTCATAAATACCATTTCTTTTAATAGAACCGCCGCCATATACCAATTGTATTTTTTTCCCATAATGGACAAGTTCCTTTTTTAGGTTATCCAATGCTTTATCGCCAAAATACAACGTAGTCGGATTAGAATAACAAAAATTTCCTAACATGCCATATCGCTCCTTTTACTGTATCTGTCTCCATGAAAATATATTTATCCTTAACTACAAAAAACAAAATATATAATTATGTTTTTTCGTGCAATAACAAGATCATATCATACCAGACAGCACCTCCGTGCAAAGAACTCGACCGCCCCTCACACGTATATCCAAATTGTTCGTAAAAAGGAATTAAATATTTTTTACACGTCAATATAACAGCTTTCCTATTTTGTTCATAAGCTGCTGCAATATATGCCTTCATCAACATTTTAGCAATTCCCTGGTGCTGTTCTGATGGTAGTACGTCTAATCCAAAAACCATTTGATAATCTGCTTTATCATCATGAAGCATCGTAGATTCATATAAATCATCTGTCAGTTTTCGTTGTTTAGTCACACAGCCATTAATAAACCCTATAACTTTTCCTTTTTTTTCAGCTACAAGAAAAGAATGAACAAAAACATGCATCCGCTCACTAAGACGTTTATACGTTGCCGCTTCAGCTTTTGGAAAACATTGCTGTTCTATATATACAACACGGTTTAAGTCTGACCTTCTGGCTGCTCGGATATTAATTTCCATAAAAAGAACTCCTCATATACTACTCGATTCAATTTATCTAACATATATATTTTGTTCCCATAGTACCTTCACACGGAACAAAGGCGATGACCCGACCGGCCATCGCCTTTATGAAAAGCGGCATATATGTGAATATGGACATATCCCCTATTCCGTTGTAAGAATCACCGTCATGCAGTCTCTTTTCCTACTCAGACTATTTGCTATTTAAGTGCCTTTTGGACTCACATCCTTTGACCTTACAAACAGTCTCTCATTGATGCATTAATATAATGTTTCATACACAATCCCAATAACTAATAGTTTGCTTTTCAACATGCTACCGGTCATCTGGGCAAGAAGTATACTGCGTGATTCTTTTCCAATGCTTTTAACGGGTAACATTCCATATCCCTTCCGCTTTTTACACTTTATTATATCATCAGTATATTTTTAAGTAAATACCTTTTTATTATTTTAATTATACATATTAATCATCATTGTATATGGATTGTCTCTGCTTACCTATATTCTGTAAACATGTTCTTGTTATTCTTATTTTTCCCCAATTATATGCAGCAACTCTTCATTAATAAACCCATTGGCAGCGCAAATATCCGCATTGCAATCAACCTGTATCCTTTTACCGGTATAATCGCTTACACGTCCGCCCGCTTCCTGCACTAATATAATTCCCGCCGCCATATCCCAAGGCTTTAAATCTCGTTCAAAATAACCATCATATCGTCCCGCTGCTACGTATGCCAAATCTAAAGCGGCACTGCCTGAACGACGAACATCTAAACAACGGCAATATACCTTTTGGAATACATCCCAATTTTGTGGAATAAACTGCCGATCATAAGGAGATGTCCCAATCGCCATAAGAGATTTTTCTAAGACTTCATTTTCGGTAACATGAATCGCTCGTCCATTTAGAAAGGCTCCTTGTCCACGAACAGCATAAAAAGTTTCCTCCGTAAATGGATTGTAAATAACTCCAAATTGCAAATCCTTTTTGTTATAATAAGCTAACGACACTGCACTTAACCCCACATGACGGATAAAATTTTGTGTGCCATCAATCGGATCGAGTATCCAATAGCTGGTATCTGGTTTAATGTAAATACGTTTCTGTTCCTCAGCAATCAAAATAGTCTGGGGATCCAGCCGATATAATTCCTGACGCAAATACTCCTGAACAGCTACATCAACCTGTGTGACAAAATCAGACCTTCCTTTAACAGTTACTTTAATTTCTCTTGTATCATCTACAAAAAACGGTCGAGTTGTTTGAACAACCCGAATAATCTTTTCATAATCCATGATATTCTCCTGCAATATGTATTTTATACAACATAACAATATATCTAAAGCCTCATGAGATTGTCCCTCAGTATCTTGTTCACCTAAATAAATATTATCTACTGTCGTTTTATAATTCTAATTAATTATACTAACAGATTCTCTTACATATATGTGATTTCGGTTACAGAAAACTGACTTTTGTAAAATATTTGCGCGTAAATTAGCAAATTTATAATTTAAACATAATATGTATTTTGTTCTCTTAATTTTTACTTTTAATGAGAGTAATAATCATCGTCATATTTCTGCCTTCAATTTTAGAGGATTATCGACATGAGTAATTTCCGAAAGATCCATGTTATCTTTCTCTGCAATTTGTCGTGCATACCGCAAAAAACATAACTTCCATTTGGATTTATTCGTATTGCTAACTCCACGAACTTCGCAAGTTCTAATTTGTTCATTAATATGCAATTCTTTACTAATTTTCTTTCAGTTATTTAGAATCCATTGTTTTTCTTACTTGTATCGCTGCCGAAACAAGATGTTCTAAACTAGCCTTAGTTTCAATAATGCTTCTAGTTTTAAGTCCACAATCAGGATTTACCCACAATTTCTGTGGTACAATTTTCGTTAACATAACCTTCAAAGATTTTTTCAATTTCTAATTCTGAAGGAACTCTAGGGGAGTGAATATCGTAGACACCTGGACCCACTTCTGTCCGGAATTCAGCCGCCTGCAACGCATCTAAAACAGTAAAATCAGAGCGAGATGCTTCAAACGTAATCACGTCAGCATCCATATTATCTATATCTTTAATAATATCGTTAAATTCACTATAACACATATGTGTATGAATTTGTGTTTCCACTTTGACTCCACTGTGCACCAAGCGAAAGGCTGGAATAGCCCAATCTAATAATTTGTATGCCAATCGGCCTTACGAAGAGGTAGTTTTTCCCGTAAGGCGGCTTCATCAATTTGAATAATGCGAATTCCATGTTTTTCCAAATCAAGCACTTCATCTCGAATAGCCAATGCGATTTGAATTGTACTTTCTCGCAGTGCAATATCTTCCCGTGGGAAGGACCAATTGAGAATAGTAACAGGCCCAGTAAGCATTCCTTTGACAGGTTTATTTGTCAACTGCTGCGCATATGTCGACCATTCTACTGTAATGCTTTTTCGTCGTGATACATCACTCCAAATAATCGGCGGTTTTACACAACGTGTACCATAGGATTGAACCCAAGCATTCTCCGTAAAAATAAAACCGTTTAAATGTTCCCCAAAATATTCTACCATATCGTTTCGTTCAAATTCTCCGTGTACAAGAACATCAAGTCCGATTTTTTCTTGCAGCGCAATACAAGCGGCAATCTGTTTTTTATTGAAATTCTTGTATGTTTCAAGGGAAATTTTATTATTACGGTAGTCAGCTCGATTTTTCCGAACAGCAAGGGTTTGTGGAAAAGAACCGATAGTCGTAGTCGGAAGTAACGGGAAATGAAATGTCTTCTTTTGCAAATTTTCTCTTTCAGTAAAACCGGGATGTCGCGTAAAATCTTTTTTTGTCAGACAAGCAACTCTTTTTTGAACCATCGCGTCCGGTACTGCATGTGGAACCGCAAAAAGAGCAACATTGTTTTGTATATTTTTTCCATTTTGGGTTCAGTACTATCCATCAGTTTCTTCAAATCAGACAATTCCTGTAGCTTTTCTTCAGCAAAGGAAAAATGTAACAGATATTTTTTATTCAAATGTATTTCCTGCGTTATGGTAAACGGTACATGAAGAAGTGAACAAGAAGAGTTCAATACAATATACCGTGCTTTACTTTGGATTTTTTTCAAAAGTGTCAATGTTGCAGTATAATTGTTACGCCAGATATTTTTCCCGTTTACAACTCCGGCAAAAAGAATCTTGTCCTCAGGAAATCCATTTGCACACAATGTACTTAATGTTTCCTTGCCTTCCAAAAAGTCCAGTCCAATGCCATCAAAGTCGAGTGCAGTAAGGATATGATAACAATCACGAACATCACCAAAATACGTTTGGCAAAGGATCTGTACCCCTTGTTTATTCTGCAATATATCTCGATATATATCTGCAAACAAAGATAGATCTTCTTGAGAAAGATCTGTAACTAATAATGGTTCTTCTACAGATAACCATGTAATCCCAAGTTTTTCTAACACTGTCAAAAGTTCTTTATATGCATTTGTAAGAACATCGGCAAAATCACGCTTTGTTTTTTTCCCCGTACAACGCGCCAATTGTAAAAAAGTAAATGGCCCCAGGATAACCGGCTTAGCTAAAAGCTTTACGCCAATGCTTCTTTACATTCATCAATTATCTTTGTACCGGTAAGCTTTATATTCATATCATCTTCCAACTCCGGTACCATATAATGATAATTAGTATTAAACCATTTTTTCATAGCCAATGCCTTTACATCACCATGTACACCTTGATACCCCCGTGCCATAGCAAAATAGGTATCTAATGGATTTAATCCTAGCCTGTGGTACCGTCTGGGAATAACATTAAAAAGTACAGCTGTGTCCAATGTCGTATCATATAAAGAAAAATCATTTACCGGAATCAGATTCAGACCACTGTTCTTTTGCAACAACCAATGCTTTTTGCGAAGATTACAAGCTGTTTCATTCAAACTATCTATACTTACTTTACCTCTAAAATATTTCTCCGTTACAAACTTTAATTCTCGTTGTGCTCCAATGCGAGGAAATCCAATAATTGTTGTTTCCATTTTTACATCCCTCCCTAAAAAGACATAAGTATATTTGTTTTGTATACGATTTTTCTATTAAGCAAAAAAAAAAGCGTTATCACAGATAGCGCTTTTTCATCAGCTCATCTATCAGGAATGTTCCTGTCGGAGTTGGCACCTTTCCCTTATATGGGCAGGTTGTCGCAGCGTCATAAGGCCGAATCCCTCGACTGCTCTGGATGGAATAGAAGATGCAGATTATGATTTATTTCCATAGCGGCATTGCATCTTCTTGCAATATATTGTTGTATTCGCAAAAAAATGGGTGGATACCATTGCGATATTGTAGTGTATTGTAACCTAATACTTGTATGTTGTCAACCTGAATCTTTCGTATACCCCTTCTGTTAGTTAAAGATAAAAATAATACAGGAAAATGTCATAAACCTTTTATTTTATACTCAATTCGGAAAATTTTTCCTTATCACGTTTAATTTGTTTTTGGTACCTTTCCGCTTCAGAAAAAATGCATCCACAGTACTTTTGCATATAAAATTTCAGCGTTCGTGCCTCATTATTACCTGCACGAAAATAGGGTCTGAAATCTCGATACAAAAATGTTACGCCGTATTGCTTGCCAAACCGTTGTCCAGCTTCAGATATCATGTCATGCTGTTGGTAAATACTGGCTAACAGCGTAGTAGTAAAATATTGGAATCCATGTTCTGCAGCATATCGTGCTGTAGTTTCTAGGCGATGTTCATAACAGTACGTACACCGATGATTCACATCGCATATAATATGTTGAACAAAATCTATTAACCCGTACTCTTCTTGTATTCTAACTTCCATATGAATTGTAGAAGCATACTCTAATAAGCAATCGCGCCGTGCTTGATATTCTTTCCAAGGATGAATGTTAGGATTATACCAAAATGCCACAGGATCCATATTGTCTTCACGTAATGTATTAATACATGATAAAGAACATGGGGCACAACAACAATGCAATAAAACTTTTTCCATAGTTTACCTTCTTTGTTTTTAATTAATGTCCCACTGTACGACAAATTTATACCTAAACATATTTACCCACACTTTGTTATCATCTCGCTTAGTTAAAGTGTTCGTGACAATTAACAAAGTAATCATTTATTGCGGTATTTTCTGGTCATTTTGTCTTTCCTGATGTTCTTTATTCTGCTTCAATTGTTGTTGTCCTTGATCTCGTCGTTGTTGGTTTTGTGAATGCTGTTCTTGATTTTCCCCTTGTTGTCGTTGATTTGATTGATGATTTTGTAAATGCTGTTGTCTATCTGTTTCTTGTTTTTTCTGCCTCTGTCGATTTTGTGATGGTTGTTGTCTATTCGTTCTTTGTTTTTGTTGTCCTGATTGTTGGTCCTGTGAATATTGTCTATTTGTTTCTTGTCTTTTCTGTCTTCGTTGATCTTGTGATGGTTGTTGTCTATTGGATTCTTGTTGCTGTTGATTCTGTTCTGATTGCCATTGTTGTTGCGAAAGTTGAGAAGAATCATATGCCAAACACATTGCATTTCCCATTATAAACATACTTCCAGTTAAGATAATTCCTACCTTTTTTAATGATTTTTTCATATTATTCACACCTTCTCTATTAATTATAAAAATTATATTCTTCTACTATTTTAACGTTTCTATAACAAAACACAAGATAAATAAATTAATTGTTAACATACTGTAACAAAATGAGTTTTTTCTTTAGTTTATATAACAGTAACAAGATTTTCCATACGTTCTCTTTGCTGCAGTGCTGGATTCAGTAATACAGACAAGCATCTTTCAACACCCCATCGACTGATAGAAAACACAAGTGGTAATAAGCCAATATTTCAAGATAACTTCTATTCTCACTGTTCCCATAATACCGCAACAGTGTTTAGCTATCAAACGAGACATCGACACTCGTGTTATGCGGCACTTTTATATTACCTACATGCTTGAAGTAGATGTTGATAAATTCGATGTCAAAACTGCCGTTAGACATACGACATTCAAGATGAATCGTGAAGTCACCGAGGACACAAACAATCGGTTACGCGAAGGCGCATCCAAATTACTCGACTTAATATATCCAAAGAAAGAAAAAAGTAATATTATACAGTTCCCAACAATGGCATAGTACAGCAAGTGGGTGGAAAAAGGGATGGAAAAATAAAGAGACTTGCGACATAAATGCCACAAGCCTAGTAAATATCTATGGTGGAGACGAGGGGGATCGAACCCCTGACCTCTTGCATGCCATGCAAGCGCTCTCCCAGCTGAGCTACGCCCCCATATAATAAGTAAGTCCAAAATTGAACTTGCTTAGATATTTTATCATAGATATATTGATAAATCAAGTTCTATTTCCAGTCCTCGTATACAGAGAATGTAGGTTTGTCAAACATATGTTACATAGCGGAGAGAAAAGATTGGAGAACTTCATTGGGAGATTTCCAAGCCAGGGGACGCATAGGAAAATTATTGTATTCTCTATTACGGACAGCCAACTATTTTTTGAAATCTTCAAAGGAATAAAAGCGATGATTCGCATAGAAATACTCGTTATCTTTTCGGTGAGATCGTTCTACCTTTCCGTTATGTCTTGGTGTATAGGGACGGATTTTTTGATGTACAATGCCATACGCTGCTAACTGTTGTTCAAATAAAGTTAATTTTTCCAGTTTGCTTGGACCAAATCGATTCGTAAATTCAAATCCGTTATCGGTTTGAATTTTGTGAATAGGGAACTTACATTTTCTGACAAGATGTTGGAGAAACACAGTAGAGGAATAGGTACTCTGTTCCTGAAACGCTTCCAAATAGCGAACACGGGTACATTCATCCATAGCGGTGTACTGGTACATCTTTTCACCCCGTGCATCCGCCTGCCCCACGATACAGGCAGAAGGAACGACTTTTACGTCGATCTGTACTTTTTCTCCAGGGAACAGCGCTTGTTGATAGGGCTTGGGGATGTATTTAGGGTTAGGTATCGATTTCCGTTTCAGTCCGATACGCCTCAGACAGCGATACAGGCCCGTGATGGAACGTGTGTAACCACGCTTTCTCAGTTTGACCCAAAACACGACCAGTCCGGCATGGGGATTTCGTCGTCGCATGTTCTGAATCAGTGTCATCTCTTGAGGAGTGTGTTGATTGGGATGATGGTGGGGACGTCTGGATCGAGGCTGTAACGATGCCGGGGTACCCTCATAGCGCCATTGCAAGCGATAGATAAACTGGCGATTCGTACGATATTTTATGGCAGTTTTTGTGACACCATGCTTTGTTGCATAGGAAAGAATAGATAGACGATATTTTACATCTTGTGTTATGCTGTTCATGAGAGGACTCCCTTTCTGTTATGGTTTTGCGTAGTAACTTAAGCATAACACAAAAAGGTGTTCTCTCTTTTCTGTTTTTGTAACATATCTATGGTAAACCTACATATTTCCAGTCCTCGTATACAGAGAAGCTTTATTACATGGATATCCATTATATTTCTTCATTTTTCTATACAGCAGTTCTTATATAGTTTCCACCGCGTTCAACTTCTGTGTTCTTATTATTTTCCTTTTCCAAGTAAGTCTTCTGCCTTTGCTATATTCCCGCGAATCTTAGCACAACAGGTTTTAAATTCGGCCATTTCATCGGCCGGCAAAGGATATTCCACAATATGCTGAACTCCATTGGCTCCAATAACAGCCGGACAACCACAATAAATATCCTGTTCTCCATACTCTCCTTGGAAAGGCACACTGGCTGCCATCACTTTCCCCTGGTTATGCAAAATAGATTTCACAATAGTTGCTGCCGTCGAACAAATTCCGTATTCTGTACAATGCTTGCCTTTGTAAGTAATCCAGCCGCCACGGATCGCCAAATTTTTAGTATCTTCACGATTCAACGTAAACTTCGGATCTCGTTCCATTTCGTTTAATGATTTTCCCGAAAAAGATACAAAAGACCATGGAACCATTTGAGAATCGCCGTGTTCTCCCATCATAAAGGCAGTAAAGGAACTTTGTTCTATTCCTGTCTGCTGATAAATCGCACTAACTAAACGAGACGTATCAAGTCCGGTACCTGTGCCAAGAACCTGATTTTTCGGCAGACCGCTCAATTTTTGAATAAGATACGTGATAACATCACAGGGATTGGTAACATTAACAAAGATTCCGTTAAAGCCGCCTTTCATTACCTTCGGAATATAATCAGCCACCTGTGTCGCAGTAAATTTCATTTCGTCATCACGACTTCCCGTAGCAACCAGTGTAATATCGCCGACGCAGTTAACGATAACATCACAATTACCCAATTCTTCATACCCGGCAATACTATATGTAACGCGATGCGGCATGAATTGAACGGCATCCATTAAATCCTGTCTTTCACTGCAAAGTTTGTCTTCATTCTTATCACAAATAAGAATATCATCAGCAATTCCCATCATTCCTAACGTAAATGCTACATGAGCTCCTACATGTCCCATTCCAATGACACCGACTGTTCTTTTCTTTACTATCATATTCATCTCTCCTATCTATCTGCAAGTGATACGTATTAAGGGATTATAATTTTCCATTATACCACTATTATATAAATGCGTAAACTTAAAATTACTGTTTAATTTTTTGTTTTTTTTTACAATAATTTATTTTTAATATTAAATACATAACATTTTTCTTGGTCTGAAAAAAAACATGTATACTATTTTTCTTCAAAACAAACCTGTGTTTTTCCTAAAAAACAGCTCTCCCATACATTAGATTTTTATCTGTTATACGGGAGAGCCGTCCACCATTAAATATAAAAGCTTTTACTTTATTTTTTAAGTTGCAGTATACGCTGGTTGCTGGAACCTCTGAATTGCAGAGATATATCTTTCAGTTCTTCCTTGAATTCACCATCGACAAGCGTATCAATATATGACAGCATTTGCTCTGTAACCTCACTATACGCTTTGCCTCCGTTTTTAAAATCATCCGGATACGTATATCCCGTATAACACCAAATAGTTTTATCAGGATATGCCTCTTTTACTTTATCAAGAAATTTTACCAATGCTTTTTGATGGCAAGGTTCCATCGGTTCACCTCCCAACAAGGTAAGTCCACTGATATATTCCGGTGCAATAGCCGTTATAATCTTTTGTTGTACAGCCTCCGTAAAGGGTTCCCCATACTCAAAACTCCAAGCCTCCGGGTTAAAACATCCGTTACAATGATGTGTGCATCCAGAAACAAAAAGGCTTACTCGAACACCCGGACCATCGGCAATGTCATAAAATTTGATATTCGCATAATTCATTTTTTTCTCCTACAAATGCATGACTCTATCCTTAATTTCTTCGGTTCTTCCTTGATTCCAGAATTGAGTCCCAATATACCCACAAGTCCGCCGTGCCACATTTAATTTATTCTGATCCCGATTGCCGCATTTTGGACATTCCCATACAAGTTTGCCATCACTTTCAACAATTTGGATTTCTCCATTAAACCCACATTCTTGGCAATAATCGGATTTTGTATTCAGTTCAGCATACATAATATTTTCATATATAAATTGCTGCAGTGCTTCAACTGCTTCCAAATTATGCTGCATATCAGGTACTTCAACATAACTGATAGCACCGCCTGGAGAAAGTCGTTGAAATTGGCTTTCAAATTTAAGTTTTGTAAAGGCATCCACCGGTTCCATTACATGCATATGATAACTGTTGGTAATATAATTTTTATCTGTTACCCCTTTGATAACACCAAATCGTTTCTGTAAACATTTAGCAAATTTATACGTCGTCGATTCCAAAGGAGTCCCATATAAACTAAAATCAATATTATGTTCTGCTTTCCATGCTGTACATTTATCATTCATATGCTGCATAACCGCTAATGCAAATGGTGTAGCCTGCGGATCCGTATGAGACTTGCCCGTCATATATT
>Ga0268359_10010_pt1 | contig 59049 bp, 67 predicted proteins | sample BioMet11_FD_194416 | JGI IMG/M metagenome (GOLD analysis project Ga0268359, IMG submission 194416) | Sewage microbial communities from Oakland, California, United States - Biofuel 11 (PacBio Assembly) | ecosystem: Engineered > Wastewater > Sewage > Unclassified | place: USA: California | collected...
AAAGAATTATATGCTATGCTGCATTTTATCCATAAACTTTCGCCAGCTCCCGGAAAGTTGTTCAATAATGAGACAACAATTTGTGTATATCCTGATTTATTTCTAACATTGGAAAATAATCATCCTATTTTGCGGTATGCTGACGAAACAATTCCAAGTGTTCGTTTTCTCCAAGAGGATTACAATAGATATGAAGTAATGACGAGAGATGTCCGTGATTTTGCCAGACAACGTTTGTCTCACTATAAATTCATACACAGAGCACTGGAAATGCGTAAACGGACATTACTCTCTGTTGGTACCTTCATCGTCACTCAACAATTAGATTATTTTATATATGGTTTGCCTCTAAAACCCTTATCTTTAAAACACATTGCACATGCTTGCCACGTTAGTGTTTCTACTGCCAGCCGTACCGTAAAAAACAAATATATACATACAAATAAAGGTATTTATAGTCTTGGTTTCTTTTTAAGCAGGGAAATTTACAGGAAAGAAGGAAAACACATTTTTATCTGTTTTTCAGATTAAGCAGTTACTAACCGATATCTTGAACAAAGAAGACCATGAACATCCATACTCAGATTACCAGTTAGAAAAAATATTTCAAGCACTGCATATTTCTATTGCACGAAGAACCTTGACAAAATATCGTCGAGCACTGAAGATTCCTGATTCGCGGTATCGTAAACATCAAACGTAAGTATTTCTAAGGAGAATTTACATGATTAAATATATTATTCGTTCTTGTATTACAGATTATAAAAACACTACAGATAAGCATGTTCGTGAAAAATATAGTATTTTAAGCGGTGTTTTAGGTATTATTTGCAATTTATTTTTATTTGTCAGTAAGTTTCTCGTTGGTATCTCTATTAATAGCATCGCCATCATTTCCGATGCATTCAATAACCTAAGTGATATGGGTTCATCGTCTATTATTATTATCAGTGCTAAACTAAGCAATAAACCGCCCGATAAAGAACATCCGTTCGGGCATGGGAGATTTGAATACTTAGCTTCTCTGACCATCGGCATTATTATTATGGTTGTCGGCTATCAATTAATCAATGCCTCTGTCCACAAATTTTTCGATCCGGAACCCCTTACTTTTAATTATTGGAGCCTCTGTATACTATTATTATCTATCGCAATAAAAGGATGGATGTATTTCTATAACAACTATATCGGCAGCATTATTCAATCCAGTGTCAACGAAGCTACAGCTTCTGATAGTATCAATGATGTGATTGCTACCACTGGCGTCCTCATTACAACAATCATCCAATTATATACGACATTACCGATCGATGCCATTGCAGGTACTGCCATCGGCGTATTGATCCTGTATACGGGTTTTACAATTGTCAAAAAAAACCGTAAATATTTTGTTAGGAAAAGCAGCTTCTCCTGAATTGACAGAAGCAATTCGTTCCTGTGTCATGAACGGAAAGTATATCGTCGGTACCCATGATTTAAAAATCCACGACTACGGACCGGGCCGTATTTTTGCTTCTATTCACGCAGAAGTGCCGGATACCTCCAACCTCGTAGAGGTTCATGCCATTCTAGACGAATTAGAAGAGGAACTCTCAGATAAATTTCAAATTGATATTAATATACATATGGACCCATTATGTACAGATTTAAAAATCATTACTCGTGTACGACACATTCTGGATCTGCTTATTCAAAAGGAATATCCATGTTATCATACAAATCACTTACGAATCACCTACGGAAAAGCCCGTCTTAATGTTATTTGTGACTTACACATTCCTCCCACAGAAATGACGGAAGAACAAATGATAGAAATACGAAAAAACATTAATACCGCTATTATTGCATTTAATCCTCGTTATCGTGTCGTCATTGCTAAATTTATTCCAGAGGAAAGTATTCACTCAAAAAAACTTTTTATTGATTAGCGTTCAATAAAAAGTACTCTATTCCGAAAAAAAGCTGTAGCAGAAATTTCATAATTTCTGCTACAGCTTTTTTATTCATACATTGATTGAAAAAACTCAAAAAGCAGTTTTTCATACAATCTTATCCAAAATTCACTCCAAAACAAGAGCTTGAGAACCTATAATGGATTGCAACTGGTAATGCAGTTCCTCACTAATTTGCACCCAATACTTTTCATCCGTTCGAATGGTTCGGCGGCTCCCCATCAAATGAAAGTATACAGGTACCGAGCCTGGATGCTGCTGTAAAATATCAACAATAGTACTGCTAATATCGGATTTTTCCAAATGAGCGGGTATTTTAATAAACAGCTTTTTCCCTTGTCCCGATTTCCATCCCGGATCTATATATTCCTTCTTACCAACAGATATGTTTCCCACACTAGGCTGGCTTTGATCCAACAATTTCAAATCTTCCGCTAATATTTGTATCGTATCATCATTGATATCGGCTCTACCCGATATAGCAACCGCCATATCGGGTACCGTTAAATCTGCATAAAGACTATATGTTTTCGGAAAAACAACAACGGTAAGAGGATGTGTATAATCTTCAATTGTAAGAATCGCCATTTGATCATTTCGTTTTGTCGTAACCTGCCGCTTTGCCGTTATTAAACCTCCAACATGCACAACTTTACCGTCATAATCCCGATTTCCTTCGCCAAATAATGCGGCTATAGGAGTTAGTGTATCCATAATTTTTTTATATTTATTTAATGGATGGCCACTAAAATAAAATCCATCATACTCTTTTTCCATAGCAAGCCGCATCTCAATAGGATACTCTTCTACATCAGGATAATTAAGCTCTACCACCGATTCTTCATCCATATCAAAAAGTCCCATCTGCCCCGAAGCATGATCTTTCTGATTCAGAGACCCCAACGAAATAGCCTGATCGGCAACAGCCATAAGCTGTGACCGTTTATATCCAAAAGAATCCATCGCACCGCATTTAATAAGACTTTCCACTGCTCTCTTGTTGATGACATGAAAATCAACACGACTGCAAAAATCAGCTAATGACACAAAAGGCCCATCCTGATCACGTGCTTTAACAATCACATCAATAGCATTTTCCCCAAGATTCTTGATACCCGCCAAACCAAATCTAACACTCTTTCCTTGGACGGAAAACATGGACCCGCTGGCATTAACATCCGGTGATAATACAGGTACGTCATGGCGACGGCACTCGCTGACATAATAGCTTATTTTATTCATATCATTAATCATACTGGTCATAGTAGCTGCCATAAATTCCGGTCTGAAATGAGCTTTTAAGTATGCTGTTTGCCATGCCACATAAGCATAAGCGGCACTATGCGACTTATTGAATCCATACCCGGCAAAATATACCATAAGATCAAAAACTTGGTTTGCTATATCATCAGATATATTATTTTGTCTCGTACCAGACAGAAAATTTTCCCGCTGTGCTTTCAATACGCTTTCTTTCTTTTTCCCCATAGCTCGACGCAAAAGATCCGCTTGTCCCAGCGTAAACCCACCCATGACAGAAGCAATCTGCATAACTTGTTCCTGATACAAGATAACACCATACGTATCCTTTAAGATGGGTTCCAGTAAAGGATGCAAATAGGTAATCTTCCTTTCCCCGTGACTGCCTCGGATAAAATCATCTACCATGCCACTGCCTAAGGGACCGGGTCTATATAATGCAACCAAGGGAATCATATCTTCAAAATGACGGGGCCGCAATTCTTTAACCAGATTAGTAATACCACTGGATTCCATCTGAAATACACCAGCCGTATCGCCTTCAGTAAGAAGCCGGCATGTCTCTAAATCATCCAGCGGGATATGATTAATATCAATATCGACACCGCGATTCTGCTTAATAAGCTTGATGGCATCACCAATAACCGTCAATGTACGCAACCCCAGAAAGTCCATTTTCAGCAGTCCTAATTCTTCAACCAAATCTTTATCAAACTGTGTCGTCAAATATCCTTCTTTAGAATACTGCAGAGGAACATAATCATCTACCGGTGCTGCTGAAATAACTACACCGGCAGCATGTGTCGAAGAATGACGCACTAACCCTTCCAGCGCTTTTCCATAATCAACAAGCCGATGTACAACTGGATCCGTATCATATTCTTTTTTAAAATCCTTATTAGTTTTTAACGCTTTATCAAGGGTAATGCCCAATTCATTCGGTATCATTTTCACAATACGGTTAACTTCATTCAACGGAATGGCTAATACCCGTCCTACATCGCGCAACACAGCTTTAGCCGCCAACGTCCCGAAAGTAATAATTTGAGCCACGTGATCCTTGCCATATTTATAAGTAACATAGTCAATTATTCTACTGCGATTTTCATAACAAAAATCCATATCAATATCCGGCATAGATATCCGTTCAGGATTAAGAAACCGTTCAAAAAGCAAATCATACTTCAATGGATCCAACCCGGTAATGCCCAGCAGATACGCTACAACAGAACCTGCCGCGCTACCTCTTCCAGGCCCTACCGGAATTTTATGATCACGGGCAAACTTCACATAATCCCATACAATAAGAAAATAAGAAGGAAATCCCATTTTTTCAATAACGTCTAATTCATATTCCAAGCGTTTTTGAACCTCATCGGTCACTGGATCATATTTTTTTGGCAAAGCTTGTCTGCAAAGTTTACGCAAATACGTAACATCTGTTTCTCCCTCAGGTACAGGAAACTTTGGCAAATGTCTTTCATCAAAGTTAATCTCCACATTACATTTATCGGCAATCTCCAAGGTGGTTTCCAATGCTTCCGGCATGTCCGGAAATAGCGCTGCCATTTCATCGCCGCTTTTCATGTAAAATTCATCATTAGAAAAGCGAAAATGCGTCGGATCATCAAGCGTACTTGCCGTAGAAATACAAAGTTTTACCTCCTGAGCTGCTGCATCACTTCTGTCCAAATAATGAAAATCATTTGTTGCAACAAGCTTTAGTCCATATTCTCCTGCCCATTCTTTAAAAAGTTTACGTACTTCCCCTTCTTCCGGCAATCCATGATTTTGTACTTCTAAATAAAAATCGTCTTTGCCAAAAATACGCACCAGATTTTCTAATGATTTTCGTGCGCCTGCTTCATTCCGGTTTAAAATATCCTGCTGAATGTGCCCTTCAATGCAGGCACTCATAGCGATTAATCCTTCATGATATTGTTCCAAAAGATCATAATCCACCCGCGGCCGATGATAATTATTTTCCCCATCCACAAATCCCTTGGATACAATTTTCACTAAATTATGATATCCTTGTAAATTTTTAGCCAATAAAATCAAATGGCAAAGACGTTCCTTGGTTTTTTGTTCAAAACGGCTTCCGCGTGTCATGTATACTTCACAGCCCAAAATAGGTTTAATTCCTTGCGCCCGGGCTTCCTTATATAAATAAATAACGCCATACATATTACCGTGATCTGTAATGGCAATCGCCGGCATATTCATTGCCGCCGCCTTGCTTACCATATCAGGAATACGGCAGAGTCCATCAAACAAGCTATATTGTGTATGATTATGTAAGTGAACGAACGGTCTCATCCTATTTCTCCTTTTTCTGCAATGGTATCATATATATTGTACCATATTCAACATATTTCTGTTTCTTTAACTTTTACAAATAAACAAAGAACTCCTTTTCCCTGTCATGGGAAAAGGAGTATGCACGAACCGTCTATAAAATATTTAATTACTCTTACTGATTGCTTTATGCTTTTTATTGTAATAATTTAAACACTTTATAATATCATTTGATCTAATCGTTTACCTCCAGGCACCATAGGCAGAACATCTTCATCCTCTGCTATCTTTATATCTACAACAGCCGGCCCGGTATGCTCCATCGCCTGAAAAACAACAGAATCCAATTTTCCCGAGTCTACAACAGTAAATCCGGGAACCCCCATCGCTGCCGTTAAACTGGGAATATGTGTTTTATCGTTAAATACGGAACAAGAACATCGGTGTTCATAGAAAAAGCGTTGCCATTGATTCACCATCCCCAGCACATGATTATGTAAAATAAAAACTTTTACATCTACACCATATCGTGCCATAGTTGCAAATTCCTGACAATTCATCATAATGCTGCCATCCCCGGAAAAAAGAAGTACTGTCGCATGAGGGCATCCAATTTTTGCACCTATAGCCGCAGGAAGTCCATACCCCATAGTACCCAATCCACCAGACGTAATAAAGTGCCGCGGTTTTTCCACATCATAAAATTGAGCCGTCCACATCTGATGCTGCCCTACATCCGTTACAACAATGGCATCTTTATCTGTATGCTTTCGGACAACCTCAAATATTTGCTGCGGCGTAATTTCATGAAGTCTTTTACGTGACGCAAAGGGATGGGACCTTTTCATATTCTCCGTATGCCGGCGCCATAAAGAAAATCGTCTCCCATAATCAATACCTGAATTTTCCAACTTGTCCGCAAAGCGCAATAAAGAACATCGCAAATCAGCTTGTACACTGATGTTTGCATGAATAATTTTATTAATTTCATTTTTATCGATATCAAAATGAACAATACGGGCATGCGGAGCAAAATTCTTCACATCCCCGGTAACCCGATCATCAAACCGTGCTCCCACAGTTAGTAATACATCACATTCCATAACTGCCATATTAGCAGCATAGGAGCCATGCATTCCTACCATGCCCAAATGCAGATCCGAACTATCAGCCATAGCGCCTTTTCCCATTAAAGTAGTAACTACGGGAATTTTTGTATGCCACACAATCCGACGCAATAACTCTGACGTATCGGAAAGAATAATTCCTCCCCCCGTCAAAATAATAGGTTTATACGCATGCTGTAATACCTCGATTACTGCATCCAAATCTGCCTCTTGTCTTGGTTGCAGTTCTTGTTTTTCCTGTTTTTTTTGTTTTTCCGTAAATTCATATTCCACTGTCGCATCAAAAATATCTTTGGGTACATCAACAAGAACTGGTCCCGGGCGGCCTGATGCGGCAATTTGAAATGCTTCTTCCAAAATACTCGGCAGTTCTTTAATTTTCTTGACCAAATAATTCCGCTTGGTTATCGGCTTGGTTATTTGAGAAACATCCGCCTCTTGGAAAGAATCCCGGCCGATTAAGGAAGTCGCCACCTGCCCGCTAATAATAACCAGCGGCACAGAATCCATATTGGCAGTAGCAATACCTGTTACCATATTACAAATGCCGGGACCGGAAGTCGCAAAACAAACACCTGTTTTTCCCGTAGCTCGCGCATACCCGTCAGCAGCATGTACTGCTCCTTGTTCATGCCCCGTCAAAATATGAGGAAAGTGAAGCTTATACAACTCGTCATATAAAGTAAGTACCGATCCTCCTGGGTAACCAAAAACAACATCAACATGTTCTCGCTTTAGACTCTCCATAATTATCTGCGCACCATTAAAAATCATTTTCCCCACCTGTCTCCCATTATATTGTTTGTCAGTTTTAGAGCCTAAAATTGAATAAAAAAAATCCGTCCCTATAAAAGGGACGGATAATAATTCCGCGATACCACCCTGATTCCTGCCGCATTACTGCCGACAGGCGCTCTACAACGTACCAACATACGCGTTTCCTGTAACGTGGAAATACCGTAGACACTTAATCGAAATTCAGCATCTCTCTTCAGGGAGGATTTTCATCAACCTGTAAACACCGGTTCGCACCATCCACCGGTTCTCTGCAGTTTAACTGAGTCAATTACTCGTTCCCATCATCAGATTTTTACTATGCTTCTTCAAAAAGAAGTTTTATATATTATATTAAACAAAACACGGTCTGTCAAATAATATTTTGTAATAATTGATACAATTCAAAAAGCCAGAAAAATAGACAGCAAAAAACCGGAGGCATAGTAACTACAACTCCGGTTTATGTTATCTGGTCGGAACGGCGAGATTTGAACTCGCGACCTCTTCCACCCCAAGGAAGCGCGCTACCAAGCTGCGCCACGTCCCGTTATCAGCACTAATAGTTTACCTGATATTAATGTATTTGTCAAATAAAATATAATTATTATTTACTATTTTACAAAAATAGTAAATAGCAATGTTTCTCTTAATAAATATATATACAATTTTAATCCTTTAAACCATTGACAGTAAATAACATATACACATCATATATGTTATATTAGTATCATAAAAGCAAAAACCTTTGCTTTTATAAAAAAACAGGACACTCAATATTTTAAGTGCCCTGCATAATATTATTATTGCAAATATACAACATAAAAATTTTTATACAATTAATCTTCTCTGTCTTTTCGGCTGTTAAAAAACGGTAATGCTACTTCAGGGAAAAGCGCATAGCTTAAAACATCTTCCGTTGAAGCATTGGGGAACCCTTCATCACTCAAATCTTTTCTTGCTTTATCCATTTCTGGTTTCAAATCATCAGCAGGACGGTGATCAATGACCGGTTCATCCCCAATAACCATTTTTCGAAATTCTTCAGAAATTTTTCCGGGAACACGACCATACTTCCCTCGAACAAGATCTCGAACTTCATTGGAAATCATCTTATACCGGCCATACATAACATTAAGAGCGGCCGCTGAACCGGTAATTTGACTAGTCGGCGTAACTAGGGGCGGATACCCTAAATCACGGCGAACATTTGGCATTTCCGCTAGCACTTCATCAAAGAGGTCTTCCTGCCCCTGGTTTTTCAGCTGATTGAACAGATTCGTCAACATGCCTCCGGGAATTTGATACTTACGAACTGCCGGATTAATTTGACCGGGCATAGTAAGTTTAAACTCATCGCCCAATTCTTTTCGCACTTTTTTAAAATGATCTGTTAATGGCCATAATTTTTCAATATCAATATCTGTATCATAGATGCTGTTTTCAAGAGCCATTACCATTGTCTCTGTAGCTGGCTGACTTGTAACCTCACCAAAGGGTGATAATGCGGTATCAATAATATCAACGCCTGCCTCAATTGCCTTCATACAGGTCATCTCACCAAATCCGCAAGTACAATGGGTGTGCAGTTCAATAGGAATGGTAAGATGTTTTTTCAACATACGCACCAAGCTATATGCATCATAAGGAGACAATAATCCTGACATATCCTTAATACACAACGAATCAACTCCCATATCCTGCAATTCTTTGGCTCCCTGAGTAAAACTTTCCATCGTATGAATAGGACTTATAGTATAAACGATAGCCCCTTGAACATGTACCTTTGTATTTTTTGCCGCTTTGATTGTCGCTTCCATATTGCGCGAATCATTAAGCGCATCAAACACGCGAATGATATCAATACCGTTGTCCACAGCACGATTGACAAATTCATAAACCACATCATCAGCATAATGGCGATATCCTAATACATTTTGTCCACGTAAAAGCATTTGAAGAGGAGTTTTTTTTACATATTTTTTAATTGTTCGAAGTCGCTCCCACGGATCTTCATCAAGAAAACGCATGCAGGTATCAAACGTAGCCCCACCCCAGCATTCAATTGCATTATACCCTATTTCATCCATCGCTTCCAAAACCGGGAGCATCTGATTCAATCGCATCCGCGTAGCCGCTATAGACTGATGTCCATCACGAAGTACCGTTTCTGTGATTTTAATCTTTGCCATGTCATATCCTCCATCTGAATTGCATTATATATTTCCCTATTTAACGATACAGCAACATACAGACTGTCTCCGTTAAAACATATCATTCATTATTCTAAAACCAACTATTAATATAAGGTCTTAATTACAGTACACTATAGTGTATTATATCATATTTTTACATTATATACACTAAGAAAAAACCAAGCTTTCGCAATCTATATAGGTAAAGCGGCCAAGAATATTCAGAAGCACTATGCTTCTTCCATACCTTGACCGCTCCACAAACCGCTATATTCTGTATATTCTTTCATGTATTCAAACTGCATAGATTATTGTTACATGCATTCCATGTATATCTCTTTAACTTCTTCTTTTGAAAATACTTTAGGATGTAACAGTAACGAACTCCTGGAAATACGCAACGCATTCTTAACCATCCACTCTAAGTCTGATGGAAATATTCCTTCATGGGACAATGTCGTTGTCAACCCTGCCCTTGCTAAAAAAGCTTTTAAAATCGGCACACAGTCATGTTCATTTTTTCCACCTAACGCCTGCGCTAAATCAGCAAATCGATGCGGAGCAGCGGAAATTGATTTTTCAAAAATACAAGGTACCAATGCCGCTAATCCACGTCCGTGAACAATATTTCTAAGACCACTGGCAGGATGTTCCAGCCCATGAGGAGCTGTTACTCCCGCCATCTGAATATTCATTCCTCCCAAAATACTAATCAAAGACATCGCACACCATGCATTTTTATCCTCTGTATCGACATATGCTCTGAAAAAATTCCCGCGAAATAATTGTATTGCATATAGGGCCTGCATTTCCACAAATGGCTGACAAGCACTGCTTAAAAAAGATTCCATATGATGACAAAGGGCATCAAAAGCTACTGCTGAAAAAACAGATAGAGGCATAGAACTCATCATTTGTGGATCTATAATAGAAACGACCGGCAATAAACAGGATGAACATAAAGCTTTTTTATTGTGCGTATTCTCATCCGTAAGAACAGCAAAGGTATTGCCTTCACTTCCCGTACCACAAGTTGTGGGTATGGCAATAATTGGCAAGGCCTTTTCTACTTGTATATGTCCTTTAATATAATCTGTTAAATCTCCATCGTTACAAACTGCAAAGGCAATACCTTTTGCACAATCAATCGTACTGCCTCCGCCTAACGCAATAACTATATCACATTTATTTTCTTTAGCTATTGCCGCTCCTGCATACACTGTGCTCAATAAAGGATTCGCAGTCACTTGATCAAATAAAATAAAAGAAATGTCTTCTTTATATAGAGATGCTGTTAGTTTCTCTATATACCCATTCCGTTTTGCACTACCGCCCTTACTGGTAACTAAAATAACTTTTTTACCATAATGTATGCAAAAACTCCCAACCTTTTCTACTTTCCATAACCAAATTCCAGATGTACGGGAAGATGATATGAAAAATCACACATCATACATACCACTCCTTATGTATTATTTCATCCCGAAAGTAAATTGATCATCAGTATAATTATACATATTACACCATTAGTTATAATTCTAACTGCTTTTTATTAATAATTTAAATTACATACAAATAAAACACTTACTCCATCGCCGACGTCTTAATATACTAACATATAATTTCCAAATTTTTATTAAGTATGTCCTCCCATAGCATTGACTTTCATAATAGCGTTATACACCTCATCCTCAGTAATATCTGCACGTACATTTTTAGTAAACTGGGTAGGTACACAAGCGGCTTTTGCCACATTACGTATATCGTCTTCTTGGACATCCGTAATACCTAAATCACCTAAACAAGATGGTAATCCGACCATTTTTATATATTTCAACACCGTATTCCATTCTTCTGGTAGCGCTTTTTCTAATTGTAATTGAACTAACAATCCAAAAGCAACTTTTTGACCATGAGAAGCTTTATGAGCTTGAGACACAAGTGCAAACCCATCATTAATCGCATGAGCTGCGGCTAACCCACCGCATTCAAAACCAACTCCGCTTAAATATACACAAGCTTCTACAACCGCTTCTAGTTCTGAAGTGACAATATGCGCTTTTGCCGCTTCCAATGCTTTCGCTGAATGTTTCAATAATATATCATAACATAACTTTGCTAAAGTCAATGCTGTAGTTGAACAAGTGCCGCGCGCCATAGTTTTCGCACCACTACGATAGCATGCACGAGCTTCAAAATAAGTAGATAAAGCATCCCCCATACCAGAAACAAGATATTTTTCAGGCGCAGCTGCGATAATCCCTGTATCTACCAATACCAAATCCGGATTACGATACATCATGAGGGCTTTAACAACGACCCCTGCATCATTATAAATAACCGCTACGCCGGCACAAGGTGAATCATTGGAAGCAATTGTCGGAATAATAATAACAGGTATACCTCCCATGTTTGTTCCTACCGCTTTTGCCGTATCAATAGCTTTTCCACCACCAGCTCCAATAATAGCATCACACCCATTGGCTGCGGCTAAGTGGACAGCTTCAGCGATAGCTACTTTTGAACATTCACCAGCAAATTCATAATATTCCACTGTTTTTTCAGAATTTTTTAAAGAAAACCGCACCCGATCACCAATGCGCTTTTTATTGTTAGGAGAGCATATCAATAAAAACTTATTTCCCATTTTTCTTACATATTTTCCTAATTTATCTAATTCTCCTTCACCTTGAATATACATACCAGGTCCTTTTAATCCAATTGTCATAATAAAATTCCACCTTTCAATAAATAAAAAATCTCCTACCCTCGAATATATGTTATTGCTTCCCAAAGTATTCGTTGTAGGAGAAATCATCTGCCTTTTATATTTTTTGTATCATTTGACGCGTTATTTGCTTTAAATTTTCAGCACCTGCCCTAACCATTACCCTACGTAATTCATTTTGCCACTGCTGAAAAGAAATTCTAACGCCCTCTGCGCCGCCGCCAATAACACTGAACAGAACAGGGCGTCCAATCAAAACCGCATCTGCTCCTAATGCTAACATCCTAAAAACATCTTCTCCCGAACGTATACCTCCATCTGCCAAAATAGTCATTCGACCTTGAAGCGCATCGGCTATTTTCGGCAGCACATCTGCAGCCCCCTTCATAGTGTCTAAAATACGGCCCCCGTGGTTTCCCACGACAATAGCTTTAACTCCGACTTTTTCGCAGGCAATTGCTTCTTTAACAGTCATAATACCTTTTACAATAAACGGTAAAGAAACAGCTTGCGTTATACGATATAAACTTTTGGGAGATTTATTCTCTATATTCAATCCTTTTGTTTTCATCAACGCAAGTTTAGATGCATCTGCATCAATACCAAAAGCTGGTTCATTAAGACGTTTTGCCATAATACCGCGTTCAATAATAACTTCATCCGGCCGTGGCTTAATAATAGATATGATGTTACCAGGATACAAATTCGCATATTTCATGCCTACAGCAAAACTATACGACTGCGGTCCATCTCCAATCATAGCCATTACTCCAACAGCATTGGCACCTTGTATTAAAGCATGCATATACTGATCTTCAATACTTTCCGGAGTTTCTTCTTGTATACCGGCATTTACCGCAATAGATCCTACCGGAGCTGATATAATAGGCATTGACACCTCTTGTCCAAATAATGTCATATGCGTATCGGGAATGAAATCTCGAGTACCGCGATTGCAATCCTTTACCGTATATTCTTGCAAAGACTTCCAATTTCTGTAAAAAGCATTACCTGTACCGATTCCCCCTAATCCGGGCAATTCACCGGCACAAGTAATACCATTACATATTTTACATATGCGGCACGAATTGTGCATCCTTTTCTTTGCCAGGGTAAACAATTCTGCCTGATCCATCTTATATGTACTCCTAATTTTTAATTGATATTTTGATACTCTTGCAGTCGTAAAGTAAGCGTATACACATCTTGGCCTACACGATACAATAAAAAATCACGATTATCATCATTGCATGGAAGATTTTCAGGCTCACCGCCGTTCAGCCAATCATGACATATACCATTTAATTCGGCAAATATCATATGTAATCCTTCTTCGCCAAAACCTACTTTTTTTACTAGTTTATTAAAATGTTCCTTATCAGAATCATTATATTTAAATATTTCACACCATATAGAAAGTAATTCTTGTTCGTTCATTCCTGTTTTTTTAAAAATAAGTTTTTTTTGTGTCGCCAACATCAGTAGTATGCAGGACAAATAAGACTTCACTACCACAGGAACCTTATCTCTTACCTTGGCAAAATACCGGCGATGGGCCCAATAGCTGCTGAACGCTAAATTATTTCTTTCCAAAAATTCTTTGATTCCATCATTGGCCGATACAGCACAAATCATAAAGAAACGCTTCATCGCCTCATTTGTAGATCTGCTTTTTGCTTTTACCATACATTTTTTAATAAAAAACTCACAGACTTCAGCCGAGTTTTGCTTAGATAAATTTCTCAGTAAATCACCATAGTACTGCATATATTAGCCTCCGGATATCAAAACTTATTTCACGTCTTTTGCAGCAGTCGATGATGCACCAGCTTGTTCTTGAGCCTGTGCCAGTTCTTTTTCTGCAGCAATATTAAATAAAGGATCTGATTTTAAATTATATAAATCTAATCTGCGCTTGAAGAAATTTTACCATACACAAGAAGACAAAGAACAATTCCGACTGCCAATGCATAGGCAGCGCCACGGGACACAAGAACACCGCCGATAACACCGGCAACACCTAAATCATTGAACGTTTTAGCTCTCAAAACCCCTACACGAACTGCTACATATCCCTGAATCAACATAGTTAAAGCCAAAGCTATGGGCAATATCGGTTTTACAAAACTAACAATAGGTGAAATCCAATACCCTGTAAAAGTACCAAGTCGGAAAGAGGCAACCCCGCCAATTAAGCTGTCCATTGCATCACGGCCATGTTTATACCGTTCGCAAATAACAACCTGCATTGCTGCCCACAGCGGTCCGCACATAGAAAGATCAGGACCGAGCATGGACATAATAATATTCCGAATACCAACAATACAATTGTTCCGATTCGCATCAAAATGAATGTTTTCATCACCATTACGGAATTCACGAGCTTCATCAATCAATGCATCTGCCTGAATCAATTCACCAAACAATACCACATAAACAGCTACGACAAGCGGAAATGCTGAAATGTAATACTGCAAAGGAGGGAACCCAATACGATCGGCAAACGGGCTCCATTGAGTAAACAATTCATAAAATTGCGGATGAGTAAATCCCCATTCAATCGTCGGCCAAGGAAGTTCTCCTACAAGCGGAGCAATAACAACAGCCAATAACATGGCCGGCAGTAATCCTAAATCGGAAATAACTTGGAATACCTTATTTTTCCGCATAATAGTTTTAAAGTGATTGCTGAAGGAAAGATAAAAAGCAAAGCCAATGGCAATCGCAATTGTCCAAGGATACTTATCAAAACTGCCGCCAGCATTGAATACAAGACGAACGGCGGCAATACCTGCTCCAATAAGAATCCCGGCCTTTAATGCATCAGGAACCATATCTACAACTTTCTTAGCTAATCCGGTAGCTCCCAAAAACAAGGTTACTACGCCGAGTTCAAATTCAAAAGCAATCAATGCATGCATCCGTTCTGCTGTATCGTTGGGAAACGAAGATATCCATAACAACAGCAAAGGAATAGCGGGAGTAATCCAACCGGGAACGACAGGATCTCCTAAATGGGCATGCCAGCAATATAAGAAACCATTCATGATAACGATAGTAATAGCGATTTCAAAGGGCATTCCCAAATATTCTTGCAATACGGGAATAATACCCAAACAAACAGCACAAAGCAATAAACCTTGCACATAATCAGGCCATTCGAAGCGATAGTGGATAAACGGCAACCGCAGGACAAATTTAAAAATATGCAGATTAATCCCAGGCTGCACTTCTCCTTCTTTTCTTTTATAAATAGGACCAAACATAATAGGTCACACCTCCAATAAAATACTGAAATAGTAAACTACACCTGATACTAATACAAAAAAACCATAGCAACCATCTCCACCCTATAAAATTCATTTTCGTGACAGCTGCTATGGCATATGTATCAAGTTAAGCAAGATAACACAGGATTATTCTTCAAACTTACAATGAAACCGTGCTTCAAATTCTTCAATCAATCCAGCTCGGAAATCAGGATGCGCAATATGAATCAACGCTGTAGCCCGCTGCTTCAAGGTCTTCCCTTTTAAGGAAGCAATTCCAAACTCTGTAACTATATAGTCCACATCATTACGCGATGTAGTAACAGCTGCACCAGAATCTAAACTGGCACAAATCTTGGAAACTTTACCATGACCTGCGGTAGAAGGCATTGCAATAATAGCTTTGCCACCTTTTGCACGTGCCGCCCCGCGAACAAAATCAACTTGGCCACCCACGCCGCTGAACTGACGAGAACCTATCATTTCTGCATTAACCTGTCCCATAAGATCTACTTGCATTGCCGAATTAATGCTGATAATATGATCAATCTGAGAAACAACAAACGGATCATTTGTATAATCCACCGGTTTAATCAGTACATCCGGATTATGATCCACAAAATCATACAATTTTTTGGTTCCCATTAAAAAACAAGATACAAATTTACCTGTATCAATAGTCTTTCTTGCATTTGTAACAACACCTTTGTTGGCCAAATCCACTACACCGTCAGAAAACATTTCCGAATGAATCCCCAAATCTTTCTTATCTCCCAAGAAAGATAAGACGGCATCAGGTATAGCTCCAATTCCGAGCTGCAATGTATCACCGTCTTGAATCAAAGAGGCTACATATTCACCAATCTTTTTTTCTGTTTCGCCAATTTTAGGCGGCTGTAATTCGATAAGAGGTTCATCACAAGGAATAATATAATCAATATCCTTGATATTAATGCTGTTGCCATAAGTAAACGGCATATTTTTATTAATTTGAGCTATTTTCAGTTTCGCAGCTTCTGCAGCAGGTTGTGTGTAATCACAAGAAATACCAAAACTGCAATTACCTTCTTCATCTGGTTCCGACAGTTGCAGTAAGACTACATCCATGGGAATGATGCCTTCTCTGAAAAATTTAGGTACCTCATGGAAAAATACCGGAGTAAAATCAGCGCGGCCTTCTTCCACAGCTTTACGTGTAGATCCACCAACAAATAATGCATTATGATGAAAATGTTTTTCCATACCAGGTTGGCAATAAGGAGCCGTCCCCATAGCAACCATATGCAAAATTTCGACATTTTCCAAACGTTCCGCTTGTGCTACAAGCGCATTAGTTAAACATTGCGATTCCCCACAAGCATGTGTAAATACAACTTTATCACCCGATTGAATATGACTAATAGCATCTTCTGCTGTCACAATTTTTTCAGGATATACACTTTTCCAGTCTTTCACAAAGCACACCTTCCTTTTTTGTGCGTATATGCAGCAACTGCAGGAAAAAGGAGCTGTGACCTGCAGCTGCTTCCATATTAACGCGATAGGATCAAATGAAATAATAATCGTGTAAGCAAGGATTATTCTTCAATCTGAGCAATGGCTTTTGCCAATTGTTTCTTCATTTTCAAGTTGCCTTGACGAGAAATCATAATCCGTTGTGCCTGCGGCGAACCAGCACCATGCATGGATTCTGTACGATAGCCGACTGCAGCAGTTCCAAGGCAGAGATTTTCAATCAAACGTAAAATCTTCAAACGATTTTCTGTACTCACAACATTGACACCGCGAAGGTATTTATCAACATATGGTCCCAGTTTCGGATCTTTCAGGTCTTTTTCAGAAGGGGCCGTTACCATGAGGCCACCGGCAATATCTTCTGCCAGACGTACGATTTCATACGGAAAACGAGTTACGTTTTGTTTACATACATTAGCCAATAAAAGATCAATCAGATAATTGCCGGCTTCTGTCTTCGTTCCCAATGCAGAACAAGCGATACCGCAGGCAAACAAGGTTTCATTTAAATGCTGCATTTCAATAATCTTGTCTTTAATATGGGAAGCCTTTGGACAGCCGTTGTAATCAGCAGCCACAGCGGCAGCACCAATCAACACATCGCCTACGCCAACTTTACATCCGCCATAAGATTGACGATGATAGCCAGCAAAACGTTCTACCAAGGAACCTGCAAATTCATATTCTCCGTTAAGGAAAATTCTGTCATTCGGGATAAATACATCTTCAAAAATTACCAGTGCTTCTGTGCCGCCAAACTGCGGATTACCGGTATCCATTTTAGCACCTTCTAATTTTCTGGTGTCGCAGGACTGACGGCCGACAATCATAAAAATACCTTCGGCATCCGTCGGGCAGGCAAAGGATACCGCATAATCCTTATCATCTTCACCCATGGCAATCGTAGGCATTACGATAACTTCGTGGGAATTGATAAAACCGGTTTGATGTGCCTTGGCACCACGTACAACAATCCCGTCTGCCTTGCGTTCTACAACGCGAAGGAACAAATCCGGATCAGCCTGCGCGTGAGGAGCAAGGCCGCGGTCCCCCTTCGGGTCCGTCATCGCTCCATCAACGGTAAGGTCATTATTCTGCACGTATTTAAGGAAGTTCATGAAGTTTTCATGATAATGCGTCCCGTATTTTTTATCCGTATCATAGGTAACAGAGAATTCAGCATTAAATGCATCCATACCAACACAACGCTGGAAGCAAGCAGCTGTTTTATCTCCACAAAGACGCTGCATTTTAACTTTATTCATCAAATCTTCCGTGCTTTGGTGGATATGAGTAAAACGGTTGACCTTTTCGCCTGTATACGGAGAAGTAACTGTCATTAAATCTTCATATTCCGGAAGCTGTGCCAAATCATAGGTCATCTTTACAGAGTTTAACGATGGACGGAGAATCGGGTCGTCTACGGGACATTCTACTTTTTTACCAAACATATACACCCGCAAATTCAATTTTCTCATACTTTCGACGTACTGTTCACCTGTCATTAATGCCATAATAAATCATCCTTTCTACTTCTAAATAACTATTAATTTTCCACACAAGAGTGCGTTTGTCCTTCATAGAGCAAAATACGTGCCAAGCAACCCTGATTCATTTACTTTAAGGAATAAATATGATGACTTTTTATTGCAAGCAACATGCATGTATGCTGAATTGTCTTTTTTTTTAAAAAAATACTTTTATTTTGTTGCATGTGAAAATCGCCACAATTCAAATCCTCATATTCTATTAAAAACATTTATTTTGTTGCATATTTGAAACACATTTTAATATTTTAGATTCATTTTTGCAACAAAAGGTTCGTTTGATACAATATTATTCGTATGTTTACACTTTTTTCTCATCTAGCATGAGATTACTTCCTCTTATATCAAACGAAAACATTTGTTCAAATTAACACAATCTCATCAGGTATTACCTTATATTTTACAAATCGTTATATTATTATTTTTACTATAAAATTTTTATTCTCTTTTTCTTGGCATGAATATTGCTATATATTATATTTAGAATACAATACTAGTTAGTATATTCTAAAGGATGTGAAACCATGTCAAAAATAACTTTTCAAGAAATTGAAACTATTTTGGAAAATGAAGTTCGTCCAACTTTAGCCGAACATCACGGGGATGTCTGTATCGTTGATTATTCCAACAATGTTTTACGAGTTCGTTTAACCGGACAGTGCAGCGGTTGTCCCTCTGCATTATCCACGACGGAAGAAATCATTGCATCAAAGGTAAAAGAACATCTGCCACAAATCAAAGACGTTATTTTAGTTACCGGTGTCAGTGATGATCTACTAGCACAAGCAAAAGCACTAATGAATCATAAAAAAAATATATAGGAGATTCTTATGAAAATTGGCATAAAATATTGCGGTGGCTGTAACAGTCGGTATGATCGAGCGCGAGAAATAAAAAAACTTATTAAACAATTTCCCCAACACACATTTGTCTATGATACGCCAGATACAAAAATATGTGATGTGTGGCTGATTGTTTGTGGGTGTGTTTCCTGCTGCGTTGCAACAGATAACTTGATCGCTACAAAAAAAAAGTTTATTTTGTATTTACCGCGTGATTTCGCTACTGTTGTTGCATATTTGAAACAATCAGAAGAAATCCCGCAAATCCAACAAAAAAAACTGCTTCATCTGGGTGATACTGCTTCCATGACAAAACAATTTACCACTGACGATATCACAAATTTTGCCAAATTAACCGGTGATTACGGTAAAATTCACATAGATGCAGAATTTGCCGCTCATTATGGATTCGGCCGTCCTGTAATCCATGGAATACTGACGGGAAGTCTCATTTCTTCCGTAATGGCTATGCAGCTCCCTGGAGATGGCACTATCCTCATGGATGAAAATATACGATTTATTTTGCCCGTATATCCTGGGGATATAATAACTGCCACCGTGCTATTAAGTACTGTAAAAGAAAATAAGAGATTTTATGTCGGAGAACTAACGGGACGCTGCAAAAATCAAAAGGATGAAGTAGTTGCCGAAGGAACCTGTCATCAAATGATGATGAAAAATTTGTTTATTATCGGTTAACTACGTCGTACACAAAAAATACAACAAAGGATATGGTGTTAAAAATGACAAATTTAGAAAAATACGATAAATTATTTATGGACAATTTCAAACTAACAAAAGAGCAATTACCCGGTTTAAAATACAGGTCCATTAAATTATGGGATTCAATGGGACATATGCAGTTAATGGAAGAAATGGAGGATATTTTTGATATTTCATTAGATACCCCTGATGTATTATCTTTCAGTTCTTATGAAAAAGGGCTGGATATTCTCCGAAACTATGGCGTTGATATCTAATGAATACACATGTAGCATTCAATCCAGTCCGCATCATTGATCCTATAACAAACAGCAATTGCTACATAATAAAAGAAGATGCTCATGTCCTTATTATTGATCCCAACAATTTTTCATTAATTAACGCTTACTTAAAAGCACATCAATTACATCCTGAATATGTTTTACTTACTCACGAACATTGCGATCATATTTCAGGTCTTAATGAACTGCGTCAGTATTATTCTTTTAAAGTTATCGCCCAAGCTGCCTGCAGCTTGGGTATTCAGGATAAAACGCTAAATATGACTCGCATAATGGAAACATATCTATATTTTAAGAGTAACGGAACTGTTCTTACCCCCTATCCAAAATTCACTTGTAAACCTGCCGAACTAACTTTTAACGAAACATATTATTGGCATTGGCTTACCCATCAGTTTACATTTCTTCATACACCTGGTCATACCCCTGGCAGTACATGCATACTTGTCAACAATACTGTTTTATTTTCCGGTGATTATTTTATTCCCGGCGAAGAGGTCATTACCCGTCTACCCGGCGGTAATGCAGATATATATGAAAGAATTGGCAAAAACATTTTACGCACTCTGCCGGAAAACATGCAAGTATATCCCGGACATGGAAATACCTTCCTCCTGACAAAAGAGGTGAAGCAACATTATGGATTATAGCGAATGGTTATCACATGAACCATACTCGTGGTCACAAAAAGAAAAAGAAGCTCATTATCTTCCTTATTTTAAGGAGCTAACCGCTTATCATAGACTACATTGTCCTTCCTATGGCAAAGTTCTAGATATGCTGGCCTATGAGCAGCATACTGTTAAATCTATTGACCAAATACCCATGCTGCCTATTTCTCTGTTTAAACAAATGTCTTTAAAAAGCATTCCCGATGACGAGATTTTCAAAACTCTTGTTTCTTCGGGCACAACAGGGCAGGCTGTCTCAAAAATATTCTTGGACAAAGTTACTGCACAAAACCAACAACTCACCTTATTAAAAATTGTCACTTCCTTTCTCGATAAATCAAGACTTCCCATGCTTATCATTGATACTCCGTCTACTTTAAAAAGCCGGGAAAAATTCACAGCGCGCGGTGCTGCTATATTAGGATTTTCTATATTTGCCAAACATCGTTACTATGCCTTAGATGATACAATGCATGTAAATATAGAAGTACTGAAAGAATGCCTAAAAAAAAGCGCAGGAAAGCCTATCCTTATTTTTGGTTTTACTTTTATGATATGGAAATATTTTTGTCAGGCATTGGAAAAAGCCCATATGTCCTTTGACTTTTCTAATGCTTTTGTCTTACACGGCGGCGGCTGGAAAAAAATGCAGGATCAAGCGGTATCCCCAACCATTTTCAGAAAAAAATTATTAGAGCAGTTTGGTATTTCACACGTGCATAATTATTATGGTATGGCAGAACAAACTGGCTGTATATATATGGAATGCGAATACGGTCATCTCCATGCCAGCATTTTTTCTGATATTATTATAAGAAAAGCTGCTGATTTTTCTGTTTGCCCCATAGGAATCCCGGGAATTATCCAAGTATTATCACCTATGGCTGTGTCCTATCCGGGACATTCTCTCTTGACTGAAGATATAGGCACTTTACTAGGTATAGATGATTGTCCCTGTGGTCGAAAGGGAAAATATTTTTCTGTAGATGGACGAATCCCGGCAGCGGAAATAAGGGGGTGCAGCGATACGTATGGACAATAATATACAAATACTAGCCGGTATAATACCGGAGCATGCTCATCCATTACCGTTATTTTCGCCAATAGTACTTGATTTCTTATATGCTCTTAGCCATGAAATCCGGCAAACACCTGAATTATATACAAATAAAGATATAGCAGCTTTTTCTTTTTGGCTTCGCCGCAAACACATTTACTCTTTTCAAAAATTAACACCTACCCATCCTCAACGAGTTGGACGGGGAATTATATTTCATATTGCCCCCACCAATATTCCCATTATGTTTGCCTATAGTCTTGTTATATCCTTATTAGCCGGGAATAATAATATCGTACGTATTTCTCCCCGTATTATACCGTCCATGTCTCCATTGATTACACTTATAAGAAAACTTTGGAGCAAAAAAGACTTCCAAATATTAAAAAATTCCAATGCCTTAATTACATACAAACGAAGCTCTTCTATCACACATTATCTCAGTTCTATATGCGATGGAAGAATCATTTGGGGCGGGAATGATACAATAAATGAGATTAGAAAATCGCAACTATCACCGCAAGCTTTAGATTTAGCTTTTGCTGACCGTTATTCTCTTGCTCTATTTGATGCAGAGACAATTCAACAGTGCAATGACGAAGAACTAAAAAAATGGGCTCATTATTTTTACAATGATACCTATGATATGGATCAAAATGCCTGTTCCAGTCCTAAACTTATTTTATGGATAGATCCTTCCGGAAAAAATATACAGCAAATTCAAACCCGCTGGTGGAATGAAGTCTATCGCGCCGCTATCAACTACGAACTAGCCCCCATAAAAGTTAGTCGAAAATATACAGATTTATGGACTTATAGTATGACTTATCCAGAAATAGATTATATAAATCAATGGAACAATCTATTATATGTATATACCCTATCTACACTACCCGCCGACATAACAAAATTATCCGGAACATTCGGACAATTCTTTCAATTTACATTACCATCCATGCTAGATTGCTTGCCTCTATTCTCTAAAAAAATACAAACTATCTCCACCTTGGGAATTGACGCTCCCACACTACGGACTTATATGATTCAATCCGGAGTGCTTGGAGGTGACCGGATCGTATCTATTGGCGAAGCCATGAATATGCACATACAATGGGATGGCATCAATATCTTGGAATATCTTTCAAGACTTATTGGATAGGAGGTACTGTTATGTGTTTTTTTGACAAAAATCCGAATTTTTCAAATCATGTATTATTTGTAGATAATACAGGACATTCTGTTACTTATCAAGATTGGTATTATCATGCACAAAAATTAAAAGCATTGATTCCCCGACGTTCGCTGGCAGTTATTTTATGTCATAATGGTATCGGCTCCGCTTTATCCTATCTAAGCTGTCTGCAAAATCATATTGTGCCTTTATTATTAGATAGTCAAATGGATAGAGACCTATGCCAGCAGTTATTGACAATTTACAGCCCCAATTATATATTTAAATCACTTAATGCTGCGCAAGCAGGCGAAGTTCCCATATATATAATAGAATCGTACGGTCTCTTTAACTATTCTGATAAAAAACACGATATATATCCTGAACTTGCTTTACTATTAACGACCTCAGGCAGTACAGGAAGTCCCAAACTAGTTCGACAAAGTTATGCAAACATCCAATCTAATGCAATGTCTATCTCTTCCTATCTAAAACTGAACGATAAAGAACGTCCAGTTTCTTCATTGCCGATGCATTACACCTTTGGTTTGTCTGTAATAAACAGCCATATATTGGTCGGTGCTACCGTATATCTGACAGAATTAACTATTTTTGATGCTGCTTTTTGGGATTTTTGCAAAAAAAAAGAAAATAACATCTATAGCTGGAGTTCCTTTTACTTATGAATGTCTAAAAAGAATCCGTTTTTTTAATATGACATTGCCAAATCTTCAATTGATGATCCAAGCAGGAGGTAAGTTGTCAAAAACATTACAACAGCAATATGCTGAATTTGCCTGCCGTACACATAAACGGTTTATTGTCATGTACGGACAAACAGAAGCTACCGCCCGTATGTCATATCTCCGGAAGAATACAGCGTATCCAAAATTGGCAGTATCGGTATTGCCATACCTGGGGGAGCATTCATATCATGGAAAATGCTCACACAGAAATTTTTGATCCAAATATACAAGGTGAATTATGTTACGACGGTCCGAATGTAACGTTGGGATATGCACAATCTATCGATGATCTGAAATTAGGAGATGAACGTCATGGACGTTTATGGACAGGGGATATCGCGTATAAGGATAGTGATGGATTTTATTACATTGCGGGACGAAAAAAACGTTTTCTCAAAATAATGGGAAAACGCGTTAATATGGATGAAATAGAACAACTATTTAAAAACACGTATACATCTTATGATTTTGCCTGTACCGGCGTAGATGAAGACTTGCGTATTTTCACAACAGCTCCACAAGATTTATTGGAAGAGTGTTCTGATTTTCTCCTAAAAAAAACAGGACTCCATCCAGCGACTTTTACAATTACCACCATAGATGCTATTCCGAAAAATTCTTCCGGGAAAACACAATATACTATGTTGAAATCACTCGCAAAATTATAGGTCTGCCATGAAACTAGAAAATTCACTCTATCAGGAACAAGCTCAGCAATTGTCGGTATTTCAGCTTCAATCACTGCAACTTTTGGCACTTTCTAACAAAGACCTTCAAGATACTCTACAAAAAGAATACACCGAGAATCCTTTTATGGATTATACTCCTTCAAGTTCGGGAAAAGAAGCTGTAAAGGATGCCCTTCAATTCACTGCTGCTCCAGATGAAAACATTGTAAAAAACTTCATATTGGATCAATTAAACCCAGAAATATACTCACATGGCGAATGGGCCCTTCTCACCTATTTAGCCGAAAACGTTGATGAATATGGATTTCTTGATATAAAAGGTCTTACGACACGGCTTGCGTTACCCTCTAATTTACTTGCAAAGTGCGTAAAACACCTACAAAGTCTTAATCCTCCCGGCATTTGCACTGTTTCTGTACAAGAATGCTTAAAAGAACAACTGCGCCGCAAAAAAAAGCTAACTCACGTTTTACAGTTTATTATAGACAACCATTTGGCCGATATTGGCAAAAATAACATAAAACATATTGCAGCGACTACAAACTTATCCAGAGATCAAGTACTGCCATTGATAAGAATAATCCGTTCACTCCGTCCGCATCCGTTGGAGGGTTTTTCAGCAAAATCTGCTAATTTTATTATTCCCGATGTTGTTATTCAAAAAGATAATGCCGAGATACAAATTTTTCTCAACGATACCTGGATGGGTTCTTATTCTATAAGCGATTATTATATTGGATTAATGAAATCCGCACAAGATCCGGAAGTAAAAGCATATTTCCAGCGTAAATATTATCGTTGCTATATGATGCTGCGCAATTTGGAACAACGCCGCAACACGTTATTATTATTAAGTCAGGCTGTTTGGGAATGGCAATTCGACTTTTTCGTAAAACAACAGCCTCTCAAGCCCATGACACTTCACGATATTGCCAGTAAAACAAAGGTACATAGTTCCACTGTTTGCCGAGCAATCAAAGACAAATACCTGCAAACACCAGTCGGAACAATTGCATTTAAGCAATTATTTCAAAGAGGTATAAAACGTGATACGGTTTGTATTTCTCAATCAGATATAAAAAAAAGATTAGCACATATTATTTCTCAAGAAAATCCGTCTTCTCCGTTAAGTGATGCCGAATTAGCCGGTAAATTATCAGAAGAGTGCCGTCTTTCGCTGTCTCGCAGAGTAATTTCTAAATATAGGGAATCTTTGCATATTGCGAATTCGTATAACAGAAAATTGTAAATATAGTCAAACCGGGTTTGTTTCCCTTCAATTTTTTTTTAATTTATGTTAGATTAACAGTATGTATTTTAGCTGTAAGATATAAAAACTCATAATAGTTCTACAAAGACGTTGGAGGCAGGTATGACAAAAAAAATATCCATGTTTTCCACTGTATCAGAAGCAGCTGAGCGGTTAAACGAAATTATTGAACACTCTTTTGACGGCATTTATATTACAGACGGTAAAGCAAATACCATCAAAATCAATCATGCCTATGAAGAAATTACCGGGTTAAAAAAAGAAGAAGTGATGGGGAAAAACATGGATGACCTTGTCCATAATAAAATTATTTCTCGTTCTGGTTCCTTAATTGTATTAAAAACAAAAAAACCGGTCACACTGCAGCAGCATTTTAAAACAGGGAAACAAGCCCTCATCACCAGTTCACCTATATTTGATAAATCGGGTAAATTGGTAATGATCGTAACCAATGTACGTGATTTAACGGAAATATATAATTTAAAACAAGAAGTATTAGAAAAAACAGAAGCCATGGAAAGACTGCGATTGGAATTAAACCATATTCAAGAATGTCCTGGAGAAGAAGATCTTATTATAAAGGATGATGTAGCATTGGCCGCACTATTGCTGGCAAAAACGGGTAGCACCTATGGACACAACCGTAATGCTGCTGGGGGAAACAGGTGTAGGTAAAGAAGTCATGGCAAAATATGTGTTTCACCATAGTTTACGTTCAAACAGCAGTTTTATCAAAATAAATTGCGGCGCCATTCCGGAAAACTTGATTGAAAGTGAGTTATTCGGATATGAAAAAGGTGCTTTTACCGGCGCAAATAAAACTGGTAAAATGGGTTTATTCGAGCTGGCCAATAATGGTACTTTGTTTCTCGACGAAGTAGGTGAACTGCCAAAAGAAATGCAGGTAAAATTGTTGCGAGCCTTACAAGAACAAGAAATTACACGCGTCGGCGGTGTTACTCCTATTAAAATCAATACCCGCATTATTGCGGCTACTAATCGAAATTTAGAAGAAATGGTTCAACAAAAACTTTTCAGAGAAGATTTATACTATAGACTTACCGTATTTCCTATCTATATTCCCCCATTACGGACAAGGCCTAAGGATATTACACCTCTTGCCGAATCTTTTCTAAAAAAATTAAATCGAAAATATAATTTTAAAAAACATTTTTCTAATGTATCTATTACACTGTTAAATGAATATGACTGGCCAGGAAATATCCGCGAATTGAAAAATATCGTTGAACGGGCCGTCATCATAAGCTCCGGTGACGAAATTAAACCAGAAGATCTCCATATACGGCAAAAAACTGGATTAAATACGGAAACAATAGGTACCATTATTACGGTGCGTGATGAAGAAAATACCCCCGAACATATATCTATATTTCCTGAATCAGGAGATCTAAAAATTATGTTGGAAAATATTGAACATCATTATTTAGAACAAGCTTACGAAAAATATGGCAATGTACGCGATGCCGCCAAAAGTTTAGGTCTTACGCCATCCACATTTGTCAGAAAACGTCAGCGATTTATAAAAAACAGTTGATTGGTATAAGGAGGTCATGCAATTGAATAAAATTACAAAAATTAAAGCCGTATACTTTAGTCCAACGGGTACCACCAAAAAAACAGTAACTACTATAGCTGCAACTTTGGCAGAAAAACTGAACATTTCTTGGGAAATGGATGATTTTACGTTGCCTCCACGCCGTAAAACTCCCCTGGTATTTAAAAAAAACGAGCTAATTGTTTTCGGTGTTCCCGTCTACGCAGGTCGGGTTCCCAATATCATTATCAAATATATTGCAGCACTGCAAGGTAACAATGCGACAGGTATCCCTGTCGTATTGTATGGAAACCGCAATTATGATGATGCCTTAATAGAATTGCGTGATACGTTGGAAACTGGCGGCATACACACAATTGCCGCCGGAGCATTTATTGGCGAACATTCCTTTTCCCGCATATTAGGTGCCGGTCGTCCTGATAAACAAGATTTAAGTATAGCTCGTCAATTTGCCCATACCATTGTTGAAAAATTAACAGAGAAAAATAAACAATTAACTCCTATCACCGTAAAAGGTAATATACCCTATCGTCCCTATTACCGTCCCCTCGTAAAAGACGGAACGCATGCCGACATACGAAAAGTTGTTTCCAAAGTCAACGACCATTGTACAAATTGTGGTATTTGTGCAGCTGTCTGTCCCATGGGTTCTATTTCTAAAGAAGATATTCGATCCTATATTGGCATTTGCATCAAATGCGGTGCCTGTATAAAATTTTGTCCTGTACAAGCACGGTATTATGATGATCCATCTTATCTTTTTCACAAGGAAAATCTGGAAGAAACGTATACCCGGCGGGCAGAACCAGAATTATTCGTATAAAATCGAGCAGGAGATCACGTGGAAACATATTGGACTCTCTTTTTACAATTTCTGCCAGCTATTTTTCGATGACCTCGGAACCTCTTGTATTTGCACATTGCTTATTTGATTAATCGTCGGTTGAGACAATATATTGTGTATTTTACTGCCGACGGATTGCAAGCGTTACTCCGCTTTCGGATTGCCTACTCACGTCTGTAAGACCTCCCCGGATAAGAACGCAGTCTTTCTCTCCTTCTAGCTGCCACCCTCTACAGGATTGTCCTCGCATAGTTTAGGACTTTGGTTTGCGTGGCAACCTTGCCTTACGCTATGTGCCGGGCACACCATGTAAAATAATGCTAAGATCTTAATATAAAATCTCAGCGTTATTTTTTTTTAATATTTTTTAATAACGACTGCATAAATTTATATATTTCCTGTCTGCCATCGGGATAACACAAAATTACGAAAAGTCTCCATAATAGGAAGCATGTTAGCATGTCTGTAAACGGCCATAAAAAGATATCGCTTATCTAACGGATTGGCAATAGGAATACGATCCAGATTATAATATTTTAACGTATAGAAATCAGGAATGATAGCTACACCATATCCCGAAGAAACAAGACCGGCCATTGCATTATCCTCTTCAATATGACACACGACGTCCGGATGAGAATCTGCTTCATTCATAATATGCGTTACCATCTCGTATAATCCGCTGTTTTTACTAAAAGAAATAAAAGGATATGGTTCAAGCTCTTTTAAAGAAACAGATTCCCGATCACCTAACGGATGTCCTTTAGGAACAGCAACGACCAATTCTTCCTCCGATATAGGATAAAATATAATATCTGGTTCATCTTCTACATAAGAACAAAATGCCACATCCATTTTTTCATCCTTTAGATCCTTGACTATCTGTGAAGTCGTCCCTTGCTTAAAATCAAAAGTAATTCCTTTATGCTGCGGAATCGCCTGAAATTGCGTAATAAGTTCGGGTACAAACGTATACCCCATGGTATAAATAAATCCCAGTATGATCCGCCCATGGTCCGGACGTGTATAGGCCTGCATAATATTTGTCCCTTTATCTAATTCCTGAAGAGAGCGTTTAACATATGGAAGAAACATGCGCCCATACTTGTTTAAATATATGTTTCGCCCCTTTTTTTCAAAAAGCCTTAATCCTAATTCACCTTCCATATCGCGAATTGCTCTATTTAAACTGGGTTCCGTAATATATAACGATTCAGCAGCCCGGCGATAATGTTCTGTCTCTGCTAGTTTTACAAAATATTGCAATTGTTTTAAATTCATTTTTACTCCTTTCTTTAACTTTTTACAACAATTTATAGAAAGTCACTGCCGAATGATAGCCTGTAACTAGTAATTTAGTGTTACATGGCTATCATTTTTTACTTGCATCTCCTCCCTTTTATTTTCTTAAATTTTAATATCATTTCTCTTTCAATTGACATAATGTAAGATATTCATTATTATTTACCCTCATTAAGCTGCACGGTTTCCTCCCAAAACTTTATTACTAAACACATAATGCATTTTTTATTTTATCATTTTTGATAGAAAAATTAAACGTTTTTAGTGAAAATAAGGAAATAGTACTATCAATTATTTTCTCGTATAATATATATCGTAATCAAATGTTATGTTTTTCACATGTATCTCTTTCATACTACAAGGAGGAACTCGATTCATGAATCAAAAATATCCACATATATTTGAACCCTTGACCATATTGCGTACAACTTTTAAAAACCGCGTCATTATGCCACCAATGGGATCAAACTTTGCAACATTCAGCGGCGAAGTTTCTGAAAAAATGAAAAATTACTATGGTCTTCGTGCCCGTGGTGGTACCGCTTTAATAACCGTAGAAAATGCTTGCATCGACTATCCGCTCGCTACAAATGGTACAAAGCAATTACGAATCGACAACAAACAATTTATCCCGGGACTGTTTGAATTAACAGAACGAATTCATAAATACGGAGCACTCGCCTCTATTCAGCTGAACCACGCCGGAGCTTCGGCTTATCCAGAACGGTTAAACGGCCTGCAATCTGTATCCTCATCTTCGGTCCCTTCTAAAGAAGGAAATCCGGCTCCGCGTCCATTAACTAAACAAGAAATACTTGCTATTGTGCAAAAATACGCGGAAGCGGCTGAACGAGCCATAGCTGCCGGCTTCGATATGGTGGAAATCCACGGCGGCCATTCCTATCTGCTCGACCAATTTCTTTCTCCTTTGTATAATAAACGCACCGATGAATTTGGAGGAAATGCTGAAAATCGTGCCCGTTTTTCCCGTCTCGTCGTAGAAGCCGTCCGCAGCAAAGTAGGTCGCTGGGTCCCCATTTCTTTCCGCGTTTCTGCTGATGAATTCATCGAAGGAGGAAATACTCTCGACGATACCATCGCATGCTTAGCCTCTATTGTCCCCGCCGGGGTAGATATTATCAACGTATCTGCTGCTGTCAATGACTCTATCCAATACCAGATTGATAAATGTGATTTGCCGGATGGCTGGAGAGCTTATCTTTCTGAAGCTATCAAGAAGGAATTCCATACGCCCGTTATTATTTCCGGTAATATCCGCAATCCTAAAATTGCAGAAGAAATTATAGCTTCGGGAAAAGCCGATTTTCTGGCAATCGGCCGCGGCCTTATTGCCGATCCGGATTGGGTCCGTAAAGTACAATTCGGCAAAGAAGAGTGCATTCGCCAATGCATTTGCTGCAATATCGGCTGCGCTGATCACCGCATTGCAAAATCTAAACCTATCCGTTGTACGGTAAATCCTGATGTAATAAACGGCGAAGCCTATAAAAAAAATAAAGTTACTCGGGACATTCATGTCGTCGTTGTCGGCGGCGGAACCTCTGGACTGGAAACAGCTTGCACAGCTGCAGAAGTCGGTTGCCGCGTAACGCTGTTGGAACGAAGCAACGAACTTGGCGGCATGGCTCGTAAAATTGCTCGTTTCCCGGAAAAAAGCCGCATCGAAGATTTTCCGGCATATCTTGAAAAAAGAGCTGCCCGTCTTAAAAATCTTACAATCAAATTAAATACGGAAGCAACACCAGCTATGATCGAAAAATTAACCCCGGATATTTTGTACAATGCGACAGGTTCTAAGTCGATGACCCCACCAATTGAAGGCCTTCTCGAATATACAGATGCAACGGACAGCAAAATTACTTCTATTACAAATTTCATGGAAACCATTTCCTATTTTGAAAAGATCGCCGAAGGTAAAAAAGTTGTCATCATTGGTGCCGGTGCCGTCGGGTTAGATGTTATGGAATTTTTTGCACTTCGCAAAGCCGATGTCCAAGTCATTGAAATGATGCCCTCTGTCGGCAAGGATTGTGATATTGTAACAAAGTCTACGCTGAAAAATCTGTTCAAACAGCACGATAATATCCATATGCATTTAGCTACTGCTCTAAAAAAAGTTTGCCCCGATAAATTTATTGCTGAACATGATAGAAAGATGGAAGAGTATCCTTTTGATCTCGGTTTTATCTGTATGGGTCTTATCCCGGACTTACCGGATGTAACTGCATTTGAAGCCTATGCCCGAAAAAATAATATTCCCTATTATAATATCGGCAACAGTAATAAAACCGGTCAAATTATTCACGGCACCGAAGCCGGACGCAATGTAGTCAATGTGATCGATATGATTGGCGGGTTTGAAGATTAGTTAAATTGATTTTTTTTACCGCGGTTGGTTTATTCCAATCACGGCAAAAAATTATATATTTCCACAGCAGATATTTTTGTCAATGCTAGTGAAAAATAGTACAATTAAGGTATTCTATATGTATGGTAATCACCGCATACCGGCGGTTTAATATACAAAATCTTAAAGTTTTTATGTATATATTATTAAGGAGGAATTTATTATGGGTAAAATTGCAATTACAGAACGTGTAACAGGACATACAGAATTGATTGGGTTGATCGCATATCCAATTCGCCACAGTATGTCTCCGACAATGCACAATGAAGCATTCAAAAAATTAGGGTTGGATTATGTATATGTCTGCTTTGAAGTAGATAACTCCACCTTAAAAGATACAGTACAGGGATTGCGTGCTATGAAAGTACGCGGATGGAATGTCTCCATGCCAAACAAAGTCGCCATCACACAATATCTTGACAACTTATCTCCTGTTTCTCAAATTGTCGGTGCCTGCAACACCGTTGTAAATGACAACGGCATCTTAACTGGGACGATCACAGACGGTACAGGTGCGATGCAGTCTCTCTCGGAAGAAGGCGTTGACTATGTTGGCAAAAAAATGACGGTTATCGGTGCCGGTGGTGCAGCAACCGCAATTGAAGTACAGGCAGCGCTTGATGGCGTCCGTGAACTGACTATTTTCAACGTAAAAGATAAATTTTTTGAAAATGCCCAGGAAACGGTTAAAAAACTTCGCGAACGCACAAGCTGTATAGTAAACCTTTATGATTTAGCTGATCATGCTAAATTAAAAGAAGAGTTAGACAGCAGTGATATTTACATAGACGCTACTTCCTGCGGTATGAAACCGTTGGAAAATGTTGTTGCCATCCCTGATAAAAGTTATTTGCATAAAGGGCTTGTCGTTATGGATACTGTATACGCTCCAAGAGAAACAGAATTGATGAGATGGGCCAGCGAAGTAGGCTGCCATACCTTTAACGGTTTAGGAATGATGCTCTGGCAAGGAGCTGCTGCCTTTAAACTTTGGACGGGAAAAGAAATGCCTACAGACTACATTAAAGATATCTTATTCTAATACAGACTATGACCCACTCAACCAAAAAGGAGAAATCATAATGAATCAATCATATCGCCCGTTGTCTTTTAGCCTGTATTTAAACTATTTTGTTCATGGCATCGGTGTTATTATCCTTGCTCAAAATATGGATGCACTGGCTGCTCGCTGGGGCAGTATCGCCGACGTTGCCTGGGTGATTTCCATGCTCGGCATCGGTCGTTTAATCGTTCTTTTTGTTTCTGGTAAATTATCGGATAAGTATGGCCGCAAGCCGTTTATACTTTTAGGGATAGTTACATACATTTCTTTCTTCATTGGCATATTAATGAGTCCCACCTCGACAATTGCCTGTATTTTTGGTATTTTGGCAGGTATCGCTAATTCATTTTTAGATGCCGGTACCTATCCTGCCTTGATTGAAGCATACCCAGATAGTGCTTCTACCGCAACGGTTCTTTTAAAAGCCTTTATCTCTGCCGGTCAATTTCTACTTCCTTTGTTCATCGGTTTCCTTATCAGCACCGGTGCTTGGTACGGCTGGTCCTTTATCATTGCAGCGGCTATTCTTCTTATCAATCTGCCGCTCATCATGAAATATTCTTTCCCATCGATGAATCCGGTTAAGGAAGCGGAAGGTATGTCCACAAAACTTGCAAGCTGGATTCCAAAGTCAAAATGGTATTTGGAAGGTATCTGCTTTGTTATTTACGGATATATTTCTCAAGCTACATTTTATTTGATTAGCCAGTGGCTCACAAAATACGGCGCTTCCGTTGCCCAGATGACAGATATTGCTTCTCGTGCACTTATGAGCTATTATAGTATTGGTTCTTTATGCTGTGTATTTTTCACCGCATTTATTACAAAAAAGGGCATCCGTCCTATTACCCTTCTCGTTGTCTATACTTTTATTTCCACCATATCGATCTCCGGTCTGTACTTCATACCGTCCGGTTCTCTTGCTCCGATACTCTCCTTTATAGTAGGTTTCTCGGCTGCCGGCGGAGTTATGCAGCTTGGTCTTGTAATGATGACTGAAATGTTCCCGAAAGGCAAAGGAACCATGACGGGTATATTCTATACAACAGGCAGTATCGCCTCTTTCACTATTCCCGTTATTACTGGATATATGGCAGACAGTGGTATTAACAGCATTATGGGACTTGATGCAGCCATCGCTTTAGCCGGTTTTGTTGTCGCTTGTATCATCTATATCCGCTATAATCGTGTTATGAAAGAAAAACCAGCAGAAAATCAAATTGCTGCTTAACTTCAAATATTGTGTTTTACAATCATCCCGGAGGTCAGAATGATTAAAATTGGTAATGTTACACTAGATAATGGTATTCCTAAAATCTGCGTCCCTATTGTAGGCCGCACTGTAGACGAATTACAACAGGAATGCAGATATCTGCAAGATAAAATTTATGATGTCGTTGAATTGCGCATTGATTTTCTAAAAACAGTAACCGATTTGAATTCGGTCAACGAAGCTATCACAGCCGTCCGTAACGAACTGCCCAACAGCGCTATCCTTTTTACCTTCCGTACAAAGGATGAAGGCGGTGAAACGGCCGTACCAGAATCATTCTATTTTGAATTGATTCAGTACGCCATTCAGTCCGGCAAAATCAATGCCGTCGATGTAGAATACTTCCGCAATCCCGATAGTATTCAATCGATTATTGCTCTTGCAAAAAAAGCAGGTGTAACTGTCATCATGAGTAATCATGATTTTGATAAGACACCCTCTTTCGACGAAATAACAACACGTCTCATCGGTATGAAAAAGCTAGGTGCTGATGTTGCAAAATTAGCTTGTATGCCTAAGTCTGCGAAAGATGTATTGACGCTGCTCAGTGCTACAGAAGCTGTAAAATCGCAGTACCCTGATGAACCCCTCATTACGATGTCCATGGGTAAATTGGGTACGATCAGCCGCATCAGCGGTGAAATATTCGGTTCTGCTTTAACATTTGGTTCCGCAAAAAATCGTCTGCTCCCGGTCAATTGGAAGTGACGACGCTCCAAAAAATTTTGCGGACTCTCCACTAATTCCATAATACTTCATCACAAAAATGACAGTAACAAATGCAAATTTCGTTACTGCCATTTTTGTAATATAATCAATAAATTTATTTTAACAAGGCTTTTCCTACTAGTTTTTCCAACATATCAAGTACGCGGGGAATAGAGCTATGATTAGGAAGCTGAAAATCAGCCGAAGCACAATATGCCGTTATACGTTCCTCATATAAATCATAAATTTTTTGCTTGCCAGCCGCTAACAATGGTCTTGTAGAAATTTCCACATCACCGGCAATATCATCAGGAGTACGATCAAGAAATATAATAATACCTGTTTTCTTTAATACTTCAATATTAACAGGCCGTTTAATAACGCCGCCGCCAGTTGCAATAACAATACCGTCTTGTTTCGCCAGTTCTTTTATTGCTCGTGTTTCAGCCCTCTCGAAAACAATTTTCACTAATCGCAAACAATTCGGAAATTTTCTTTTGTTCTCTCGCCTCGATATATGCATCCGCATCAATGAATCGACGCCCCAATCGTTCTGCTAAGGCACTGCCAAATGTAGTTTTTCCACTTCCCGGCATACCTATAATCACTACGTTTTTCATAAAATATTCTCCATTTCCTTAGCAATCGAATTAATGACATCATTTCCTATTTGACGTTCCAGCCAAATTTTCTTCCGAAACAACGGCTTGCGCAACAAGCATAAACCATTCCATTTAATGTAATCGCCCCATGTCGTTTTCCATATTGTAGAAACAGCGTATCCTTGGGATTATAAATAAGATCTACCAACGCTTCATAACGGGCTGCCGTTTTTTCTGAAATAGGACAAACTTGCATATTAGGATACATACCCACAGGTGTACAATTTACCATAAGAGGCGCTCCTTTGCGATTTCCCAGTTCATGATACCCAATAATTTCTATACCTATCCGTTGGGCAAAATCGGAAAATGATGCTTTCAGAAGCAAAGGGGTTACGAGAAACAACAGTAATATGCGCGGCACCCCGCATCCGCTAAATATTGGATAACAGCACGTGCCGCCCCCCCCGATCCAAGAACAATACAATCATTTCCTTTTGCTTTTATTCCTGCATGATCCAAGGAACGGCCAAATCCAACATAATCTGTATTATACCCAAATAGTCCTTCTTGGTAACGTGAATTGTATTGACAGCTCCAATGCGATCAGCTGCATGAGAAATTTTTTTTAAAAAAGGCATTACATCAATTTTATAGGGAATCGTGACATTCATTCCTGTATAGCCGCAATCCGTTTGCAAATGAGTCGCTATATCACTTCGTTCCATCTCCAGTAAATCATATTGATTATGACGATCTATTCCTAATTTTTTAAATAATATTTCATGGATCTGCGGCGATACACTGTGTCCTAATTTTGCTCCTATAAGTCCGAATTTCATGAGCAGCTCCTCCTTGGTCTGACGGATAATTTCCCAAAATCTTAAAATATGTACAATTCCGAGCCAAGTCGTCCAACGTTTTGACTACACCAGGATCTGTTAAACTTCCCATAACATCATATGGAAAAAATATTCAAACGGATGCCCTTCCATCGGTCTGGATTCCAAGTGTGTCATATTCATGCCGTTGTAGAAGAAGTGGCCAAGCACATGGTATAGTGCACCCGGTTCATGTTTTGTCGTCAATACTAATGTTATCTTATCCCGATTATCAGCTTGATTCATTTGTGGAGCAATAATAAAAAAACGCGTGTAATTAAATGAATTCGTATAGATATGAGGCACTACTATCTGCAAACCATATAATGCAGCTGCCATGCTGTTTGCTACGGCAGCTGTTGTGCGGTTGCCTTCCTTTTGAACCCGCTCAGCACTCTGTGACGTACTGAAATACGGACATTGGATCCAATCCGTATGTTTCCGGAAAAAATCCCGGCATTGAGCAAACCCCTGCGGATGAGAATAAACAATTCGAATATCTTCGAGACGAGTTCCCGGAAGCGCCAATAAATGATGATCTATTTTAATGCACTGTTCTCCTACAATAAAACAATTATTCCGACGAATCAAATCATATACTTCCGTAATACTCCCCGTTGAAGAATTTTCAATAGGTATAACTCCATATTGAATTTTCTTAGCAGCAACTGCTCGTATTTCATCTTCAAAATGATTATAATACGTTGTAGTAATAGGTTGGTTTTTAAAATAGGTCATCATAGCCTCGCTGCTGTAGGAGCCGGGTGCTCCATAACAACCTACGGGAATACAGTATTCATAGTCATCCTGGTCCATAGCATCATCTCCTGGAATTCGCCATCATCCACATATCGAGAAGTGTCCAAGCCGTTACTGCTTCAATGACGGGAACTACTCGCTGCACGATACAAGGATCATGACGTCCTTTAATTTCAATAGAACAATTTTTTTTGTGTATCTAAATCAATCGTTTCTTGTTTTCGCCCAATAGAAGGAGTGGGTTAATAACAAGCCGAAAGACAAGAGGCATCCCATTTGTAATACCGCCGAGAATTCCTCCGTTATGATTAGAGACTGTAACTACCTTACCTTTTTCATACTGCATTGCATCGTTTGCTTCTGAACCATGCATTTCCGATAGTAAAAAACCATCTCCAAATTCAATTCCCTTCACTGCAGGTATAGAGAAAAACATATGACTCAACATACTTTCGACGGAATCAAAGAAAGGATCTCCTAATCCCGCAGGCAATCCAACAACCATACCCTCTATAACTCCGCCTACAGAATCAAGTTTTTCTTTCGTCTGAGTAATGAGATTTTCTATAGGAAACGCTTTGTCCTCTTCCAACAACGGTAATTCTTTTTGCCTAAGTGACTTAAGCAATGACGCATCTTCTCCCATAGGACAAAACTGCCGGTCTTTAATATTTCCAATTTGCTGTATATGAACACCTATTGTAATACCGCGGCGTTCCAGCAATTGCGCTGCAATCGCTCCGGCAAAAACAAGCGGAGCCGTCAGCCGTCCCGAAAAATGTCCGCCGCCTCGATAATCATTAAATCCATCATAACGAACATGACCGGTGAAATCAGCATGGCCGGGACGCATGATATGACGGAGATTATCATAATCACCAGAATGCTGATCGACATTACAAATACGGAAACACAACGGTGTTCCTGTTGTATGTCCTTTAAAATAACCGCTTTGGATTTCAAAATCATCGTTTTCTTTTCTCGATGTAGATAAGAGATTTTTTCCGGGCGCCCTGCGGGACATCGTTTTACGCACTAATTCCCAATCAATGGTTTCTCCTGCCGGAATACCATCCAAAACCGCTCCTACAGAACGGCCATGAGACTCTCCAAACAGTGATATAGTCAGATACTTTCCAAATATATTTGCCATGCCCTTTTATCCTTCCTTTTCAATAATTCCGCCGAGTTCAGCATAATCATTCCAAAAACCAGGATATGACTTGCGAACACATTCTGCACCCTCAACAATAATCTTATCACTGCAGCATTGTGCCGCAATTGCCAGCGACATAGCAATCCGATGATCACCCCAAGCACTGACACGCCCCCCCCTCAGATGATCCACACCACATATAAGCAACCCTTCCGGTTCTTCCCGCACATCGGCTCCTAATTTGTTAAGTTCTACCGCCATCGCATGAAGACGATCACATTCTTTCAGCCGTACACGGCCGGCATGAATAATATGTGTAATACCGCAGCTTAATGAAGCAAGCACCGTCAATATAGGAACCAAATCCGGACAATCTGCCGCATCTATCACCATTCCCTGCAGCTTTGATGCGGTTGTTATGATGGAATCTTCCGTATAAAGGCTCCCCCCCATACGACGAATAATAGAAATAATAGCTTTATCTCCCTGACATGTTTCCGACTGCAACCCCTGACAGCATATCTTTTTTCCGATAATTCCTGCCGCCAGCCAAAAAGCAGCTTGAGAATAATCTCCTTCTGTCGTATATTTGCCCGCTTGAAAATGTTGTTGTCCCGGAATAAAGTATATCCCGTTTTCTTTTTTCTCAATTACAATGCCATGTTTTTTGAGACAAGCCAACGTCATATCTACATAACTTGCTGATTCAAGTGTCGTCGTACTGCATAAAAGAGAATCTCCCTGAATAAGCGGCAGTGCTAAAAGAAGTCCTGTGAAAAATTGAGAACTTATATTTCCTGGCAGGGCATACCGCCCCGGTGTTAATCCCCCGGAAACTTGCAGGGGAAGTCCTTTTTCTTGTATTTCATAGTGAACATCACACTTATCAAATACATCATAGTATGGCTGCAACGGTCGTTCTGCCAGACGTCCGCTGCCAATGTAGGTAACGGTATTCCCACTGATAAGTCCTACCGGTATGAGAAAACGCAGTGTCGATCCTGATTCGCCGCAATGCACAATTAACGGTGTTTCTTGTTTGCGCAACCCTCCGTGCACGTAATATTTTATGCGATCCGGTCTTCCATCAGCAATTTCTTGAATAGCAGCACCCATCTGTCGTAAAATTCGACAAGTAGCAGTAATATCTTCAGAAGCTGTGATATTTCCTACAACACTTTTCCCCTGAGCCAGTGCTGCACAAATCAATTCACGGTGCCCTTGACTTTTGGAAGAGGGAACGGTAACGGTACCTGTTAATTTTCTAGGAGTTAATACGAGATTCATGCTAAATCTCCTTTCGAAATATATGTGGAAATATCCGGGCCAAGGACTGGAAAACGTTTTCCTTTGCCAATACGTTCTAAAATAATAAAAGTTATATCATCACCGTGCTTCTTTTTGTCATGGCCAATATATTTCAATAACTCTTTTCCCGATGCCTCCATCATAACCGGTAAATGAAACTTTTGAAGTACTTTTCGGATTCTTTCTGTTGTACCCTTTTCAGTAAGTCCCAATGCCTCCGTTTGTGCGGTCAAAAGCATCATTCCTATAGCTACTGCTTCTCCATGGGTATAGGTTCCATACCCATAATATTTTTCAATGGCATGCCCTATCGTATGCCCAAAGTTCAAAAGCATCCGTTCCCCTGTATCGTGTTCATCATGTTCTACAATGCTTGCTTTAATTTCACAACAAGTCTTGATAATTTTTTGCCAACATAGGCTTATTTCATCATCTCCGGAAGACTGTTCAAATAATGTGAAAAGTTTTTCATTGCAGATACACCCATATTTAATAACTTCGGCTAATCCATCATGTGCTATACGTTCAGGCAGCGTTCGTACTAATTCCGGATCAATAAATACAGCTTTAGGCTGATAAAAGCAACCGGCCAAATTTTTACCCGAAGGAAGATTAATTGCAACTTTCCCTCCTACACTGCTATCCACTTGCGCTAAAACCGTCGTAGGAATTTGAATGAAAGGAATTCCTCGCAAATACGTCGCTGCTGCAAAGCCTCCCAAATCTCCGGGAACACCACCGCCAAAAGTAATGATCGCGTCGCTCCGAGTAATGGAAAAATCAGAAAGAGCTGCATAAATTTGGGCTAGCGTTTCTATATTTTTACTTTGCTCCCCTGCAGAAAATATAATGCGCTTGCTTTCTATTCCGCTATTATTTAAAGCAGTTTGCAATCTGTTTCCATACAAGCGGTCTACCGTATTATCACTGATAACGGCTATTTTATTTGTATGGCTTATCCTTCGAACAGCACTCCCCAATATATCGAGCAATCCATTCTGCACATAAATGCTATAGGAATCTTTTCCTAAATTAACCTGTATGTTTTCCACTAGTAAGTTCCCTTCTGCGAACAGCGGCTTTTTCAAGATACTCCATCATTTTGTCTTTATCACTGTTCACTAAAAGTTCTGTAAAATCTTCTAAAGAGTTTTTAAACCGGTTGATTTCTTCAAGCAGATTCTGCCTATTCGCCATAAATAACTGAGTCCATAAAAGTGCATTGATATCAGCCACGCGAGTCCCATCCCGAAAACTGCCGGCAACAAAATACTTTGTTCTGGCATCCATAGAATTACTGTTAACAAGCGCCGTCGCCACTACATGAGGAAGACTGCTTGTATATGCAATCATACGATCATGTTCTTCTGCTGTCACGCATATAACATGTCCGCATCCTATTTCCTTGGCTATCCTGGCAATAAGCCGGATATTTTCTGTCTTATTTTTTTCCTGCGGTATCAAAATATAATTAGCTCCCTGAAAAACAGAAGCATCGGACTGAGATAATCCCGATCCTTCCTTCCCTGCCATAGGATGGCCGGGAATAAAGTCCATCTCATCACAAAGCAACTGCTGTATGATATGTATTGTATTTCCCTTAATGCCCGCTATGTCTGTCAAAATTACATCGGGCTTAAAATTCTTTTGATATTTACGGATAAATTCTATCATATCACTTGCAGATAGGCAAAAAATCAACAAATCTGCTTTTTTCAAAGCGTTATTTCCACAAATATCGCCTATTTCAATAAGATTTTCTGCAAGCGCTTGTTCTACGGTCTGCAAATTTTTATCAATGCCAATAATATGCTGCACGCCTACATGATTCAATGCTTTGGCATAAGACCCACCCATCAGTCCCAATCCTATAATTCCTATCGTAAAGTCCGTAAAATCGCTTTCCGAATTATCCACGCTGTTTCACCTCAATCAACTTTTTACTATGATTTATAGTTCTCGTTCTACAATAGGTGCTATCTGTCGCAGCGAATTCATCAAATGATCAAACATCTGTGGGGTAATCGATTGAGCTCCGTCACATAAAGCATTATCCGGGTCATTATGAACTTCTACCATGATACCGTCAGCACCGGCAGCAATGGCTGCTTTAGCCATCGGTTCAACCATCCAGCGCTTACCGGTGGCATGGCTGGGATCAACAAGGATGGGCAGATGACTTTCCCTTTTTATAGCTGGGATAGCACTTAAATCAAGTGTATTTCTCGTATACTCTTCAAACGTACGAATACCGCGTTCGCAGAGAATTACATTACGATTTCCACCTGCCATAATATATTCTGCCGACATAAGCCATTCTTCAATAGTAGCACACAATCCGCGTTTTAATAAAACCGGTTTATTCACTTTACCGACAGCTTTCAGTAATTCAAAATTCTGCATATTCCGGGAACCAATTTGTATAGCATCATATCATCATCTAAAAATGCTCCCAGTTTATCTGCCGACATAATTTCTGTCACAACAGGAATCTTGGCTTTTTTACTGGCATGATGAAGCATCTCCAATCCACTATCTCGTAACCCTTGGAACGAATACGGAGATGTCCGAGGTTTAAATGCCCCCCTCGCAACATAGCCGCCCCCAGAAAGTTTGACAGCTTCGGCAATACCATCTATCTGCTGCTGTGATTCAACAGAACACGGCCCGGCAATCACAGCAATTTTTTTGCCTCCGATTTTGACATCCCCAATATCTACAACGGTATCCTCAGGGTGAAAAGATCGGCTGGCTCTTTTATAAGGTTCCGATACTCTCATGACCTTTCCACATACTCATTTGCCTTAAGTTGTTCTCCATCAATAACTGATGTATCCCCTACAAGTCCCATAACTGTTTTTTTTTGCCCCTCTGCTTTCATCAATTTGCAGTCCTTTCATTTGAATAGATCGTTTAATTTTCTCGATTTCTTTCTGTGGCGTTCCTTGTTTTAACACAATAATCATAATAAATTTTCCTCCCCATTCTCCAACAAAAAAGCAGGCTCTCATGAGCCTGCTCCTGTCAGTGCGTATTCGTATACTAATACGTTGCTATTGAAGGTATACGTTGAAGTGCTCCCATGTTGATCGACTGCATATATGATTTGGCATAGCAAAAATAACCGGCGTAATAAAGTATACCCGGCTAAAGTCGTACCAAAAACCATATGCAATTGCAGTTTGTAACATAGATTGTAACTTCATTTTGGATATTCTCCCTCTGCAACTTTTCAAAAATTTATTGTGCTGATTCTATCCTTCTCAACTTAATTTGTCAAGGAAAAAAATACATTATTTTAGCATTTTCACTTATTAAACGTTTTAACCTATCTATTTTTTTACCAAGCTGGCGGAATTGCCGTTGTCACAACCCGGAATGTATATCCTTGACTCTTAAGCAGTTTTATAATCTGTGGTAAAGCCTGCACCGTTGCCTCATGCCCTACGGCATCATGCATAAGAATAACCAAGTGACTGTTCAAATACGGACGTATGACAAGTTGTTTTTGAATATTGGTCACTTCCTGGCCTGCCGTACGTCCCGTTCCATCCGCATCACCTGTAAGCGCATTCCAGCCAACCTCTATATAACCCAGGTCATTGACGGCCCTCCAATACGCTTTGGTAAAATGACCGGATGTGCCGCCCGGCGCTCGTGAAATGATAGGACGGACACCAATAATATTGTAAATCAGCTCTTCTGTTTTTTCTAATTCATCAGTATAGGCCCCTGGGAGAACGATATAATTTTTTATAATCATGACTGTATGAATGAAGTCCTATAGCATCTCCATCTTCGTAAATCCGTTTTACTATATCCGGATTCTTTTCAATATTTTTACCCATAAGAAAAAATGTCGCATGAATTTTTTCTTTTCCAAAATATCAAGAATTTTATCCGTATTATCTTTGTTAGGGCCATCATCAAACGTTAAATATACAACATGATCACCATAAAAATATTCTCTTGTTTTGCCATAAGTAAGAGGTAATCCTTTTTCTCTTCGCTGCTTAAGTGTATATTTATCATATACAGGGACATTACTATCTGCATCCGGCAAGGAAAAATTTTGGCCAATATATGCCGCTTTAGTTTCTGATAACATGGAAAAGAGATGGTTGAATTCACCTGTAGAATCAGCAAAATCAAATTCTTCATCAGTATGCATATATGCACCAGCGGCAATTATCAACAAACTTACGCCCACACCAACCAAAATCTTAAACTTCATAAATACTGTCCTTCTTTGCCTGCAAGTCATTCACTATAATTAATATATTGTCGTATAGCACAAGTATCTTTATATCCATCTGCCAAAACAATAGCAGTCAAGCCAATATCGGTCAATTCATCAAGCAAGGCTTCCGTCATACGATGCTGCACCGCATTATATCCAGTGCAAAATAAAATCCGCCGGCAATCTGCCCCACGAAACATTCCCTGCGGATGCTTGACAATCTTAGCTAAAAGAGCCGGAGTTACAATGGCCCCTTCAGGCCGTCCCATAATAGTAGAAGCTATCTCTACCCCCTCTACTCGTTCAGCCTTTAATGCATGTCCTAACATCTGCAAATTCAATACGCCTATTAGAACATCACAATTTTGCGGAATTGCAGTTTGACCTGCCTTAGGAGCTTTTACCCATTTATTTCGAGTTTCATCTGCCTCGAGAAGAATATACCATTCGGGGTGATGCTTCTTCAATACAGATACAATAGATAAAGGAAGCCCTATATAACGATCTGCACCATCAATACCAAAAAACCAAGCTGGAATACGTCCTTCTCCAATCCGGGAAGAACAAATCTTTCTCCTTTTTCAATATCATCCGTACAAATAACATCAAAAGGTTCTACATTATCCACCTGTGCACTTTCTACCGGCACCGTACTGCTTATCAATATCGGCAAGTTCCCTTATGCCCATACATACCCAATCTTTCTAATACTGTCGTTTTCCCGCCGGCCCCAACAATCGCCGTAATTCCAGGGAACTAGCAAACGACGCCAGCGTTTATCTTCTATCATGTTTCTGCCTCCGTTTATTTAGGATTTTATTAGATTTTTCCGAGTATTCCTTATTGATTTCATTTCGCAGCCGGCTGAAACCTTTCCATGCCGAATTGATAAGGTCACGAACCATCTTCACTGTAATTTTGCGACGTTCCTGCTCAGAACATGTCCCATAATTTTCAAATTCAAGTTCTTCACTGGCAACTCGTGCAACATTCTCCCGAATAGTCATTCCTTTTTCCGTTAGTAATTCACTTGCATTTTCAGCAACAGCCGCAATAGCAGGACGACCGCCGACAACGATTCCGCCATGAATTTTCTCTTAAAACTACAGCTCCCGTCAAATACGGTTCATCCGTCGGTAAAATACGCATAGCAGCATAGGTAGTATATAATCGTTCTTTGGCAATGGATACACATGTAATCAATTCACCCATGGGCGGACAATATAAATAATCATTCAAACTCATGCGTCCTTTATCATGGAGCTCAACATCTACAGTTAAGCAAAGCAGGATAGGTATTAATACAGAAAAAGGCATTTTACATGCAAGAACACCGCCAATAGTAGCATGTTGGCGTAATTCATCATCGGTCAACGTATGAATATATCTTGAAACAACGCCTCCTCCAAAACTTCGAAAAAAGGGATACGCACCAATTGCATCCAGCGTTGTCATTGCACCAATCAAATTTCATCCCCGCTATCATGTATATAGTTCAACCCAAGATTAGACAAATCAATCGCCAAATCATAATGATCGGTATGATGGCTCAAGCCTTTACCCCCTGCGACAAGCACCGAAGAAGCAACGCTTTTGTATGCACTGTAAACTTCTTCTAATGTTCGAGGAGCTACTGTATAATCACTGGAAAACAAAATAGTTCATTTCCTTTCTCTATTCCACTTTAAAAATATTCAAAAAATCAATGAATTGCCACATTAGGTCGATGAATATCCAATAAAAAGGATTCCTCATTGCAATTCAAAATTCGTTCAATTAATTCGTCCGGACCTATTTCATCATATAATTCTATTTCTTCCTTATATATTAAGTACGGCATTAAAATCTGAATCGTTGTTCCATCATGAGTCTGCATCTCACCTAATGCTCCTTCAAACTGAACAATAAGAACCCCTGACAATTTTGTTGTTTTTGCAAAAGGATCACAATTTTCCGTATTTGGCAAAACAAATCCATATGACATCCATAGCTTGTGAACATGAGGAAATCGTCCCAATTCCATAAGAAGACGAATAGGCCAGGCTGCTTCATCCGTAACTGATATACAGCGATCTCCCTTAGTATCAAACGGCCAATTCCCTGGCAGCAGCATACACAATTCACCATAAGCCTCTTTATCTTCCGGTGAATTTTGACCTGTTGGATAGTGCATAGGAGCTGCACTCATCCCTATTGTATGTAAAAGATAAAATGGTTCTTCCACGGTAGGATGCAATAATTCTACATGCACCGGTAATGGATTATCCAATGTATCGGAAAAAATAGTCCACCGTCTATGGGGAAACAATGTGTGAAAATATTGTCGTACTTCCGCAGCGTACTCACAATGTGTAAGCTCTATGGTATCATCGGCATCCGTCATGGAAAAAAAACGACGTGCCGACGCTGCTGCATGGGTACTATGATTGACCGCAAAAATTCTTTCTTCCGACCAAATCGTTTTTTTCTTCCCTGCCCATATTATCCCCTCCTAGCATCTGCTTTGTCTTATTATACCATATCAAAAAGGTTTAAACTATCATAATCAAAGATTCAATTTCAGTCCAATAACCCCTGCAATAATCAAAAAAATACATACCATGCGCCCTATCGCCCGCGGCTCACCTAGCCACAGCATGCCAATAATAGCAGTACCTGCCGCTCCAATTCCGGTCCATACTGCATACGCTGTACCGATTGGCAAAGACCGAAGAGATAAATCCAAAAAAAACACGCTGCCCAGCATAGCCGCTCCGGTAAATAGGGAAGGCCAAAATCGGGTAAATTCTTCGGTAAACTTTAAAGTTACGGCCCATGTAATTTCCAAAAATCCTGCGATAACCAAAAATATCCATTCCATAAAAGTTCTTCCTATTCATATAGTCTAAGTAAAACAATATATAATTCTTTTCCATTTTTATTATAATAACTTTGAAGACCTGTGGCAACTATATGTCGATCATTGCCTTTTCTCGGCCAGTTAATTGTGCTATAGTAAAAGCAAGTTCAACAAATTTGCAATCACTCCTTTCCCTATCAAAAGAGGTTTAAAATGGCTAAAACAAAAAAAACAAACGTAATGCGTATTTTAGATAAAAAACAAATAGTCTATGCAACAAAAGCTTATGATTATGACGAAACTGATTTATCAGGGGTACATGCGGCAGCAGAACTTGGGTTGAACCCCGAAGCAGTATTCAAAACGTTAGTTGCACAAGGGAATAAAACCGGACCGGTCGTCTTCTGTATTCCCTGCGATAAAGAACTGGATTTAAAAAAAGCAGCTCAATGCAGCGGCAATAAAAATGTTCATCTCCTTCACGTGAAAGAATTATTAGCTTTGACCGGCTATATCCGCGGCGGCTGCTCTCCCATCGGCATGAAAAAACAATTTCCCACCTACATTGATGAATCAGCTAAACAACATGACACGATCAGTATCAGTGCCGGAATGAGAGGACAACAAGTGTTAGTAGCTCCTGATGACGCTGCGGCTGTCACCGGCGCCAAATTTTGCGCCCTCATTATGGAGGGAATTACACTTACGGAAGGAAGAGTACGATGACAAACGAAGAAATGAAACCATGGCTGGATACACTCATGACCTGTGAAGCATGTCCTTTACGCCATGAAGGAAATCGCGGTCCTACACGATATTCCGGAGATCCAGCCTCCCCCTTGATGTTCGTCGGCGAAGGTCCCGGCGGCGTGGAAGATGAATTTGGGGTCCCGCTTGTAGGCCCCTCAGGCAAATTATTGGACAAAGCCTTATGGAGTGTCGGACTCACCAGAGATCATGTCTATGTTACAAATATTGTAAAATGCCGTCCTAAAGGCAACCGAACCCCAACATTAGAAGAAGGTAAGTTTTGCGCCAATATCCATCTAGCAAAAGAAATCGAACTAATTCAGCCAAAAGTCATTGTCTGTTTGGGAAAAGTTGCTTTTCAATATTTCTATGGACACACAGCCAGTATTATGCGTAACCGCGGCAAATGGTTCGACTATAATGAAATTCCGGTTATACCCACTTACCACCCAGCATTTCTCCTGCGTCAGACGGGACACGAACTGGTAGAATCAAATGGCAAGTTTATTACGACTTTAAAGCAGCTGTTGAAAAAGCTGCCGCTGCTGCTCCAGACTATATATTTAAAAGTGACACGCCGCCAAATCTTCTGGATGAGTACAAGGAACTGAAAAATCAACGACATTTCTAAATTTATGTAGGTTTGTCAAACATATGTTACATAGCGGAGAGAAAAGATCGGAGAACTTCATTGGGAGATTTCCAAGCCAGGGGACGCATAGGAAAATTATTGTATTCTCTACTACGTACTGCTAACTGTTTTTTGAAATCTTCAAAGGAATAAAAGCGATGATTCGCATAGAAATACTCGTTATCTTTTCGGTGAGATCGTTCTACCTTTCCGTTATGTCTTGGTGTATAGGGACGGATTTTTTGATGGATAATGTGATAGGCTGCCAATTGTCGTTCAAACAGCGTGAGTTCCGCTGTCTTACTTCGACCAAATCGGTTGGTGAATTCAAAGCCATTGTCGGTTTGGATTTTACAAATGGGAAACGAGAATCTTCGTACCAAGTGTTGGAGAAATATCGTGGAAGAATAGGTGCTCTGTTCTTGGAATGCTTCCAAATACCGAACGCGCGTACATTCATCCATAGCGGTGTACTGGTACATCTTTTCACCCAGCGCATGTGCCTGCCCCACGATACAGGCAGAAGGAACTACTTTGACATCTACCTGCACTTTTTCTCCAGGGAACAGTGCTTGTTGATAGGGCTTGGGGATGTACTTTGGGTTCGGTACGGATTCCCGTGTGAGTCCGATACGCTTTAAACAGCGATATAGGCCAGTGATGGATCGTGTATATCCCCGTTTTCTTAGCTTGATCCAAAACACGACCAGCCCGGCATGCGGATTTCGTCGTCGCATATTCTGAATAAACGTTATCTCTTGAGACGTGTGTTGATTGGGATGATGGTGAGGGCGTCTGGATCGGGGCTGTAACGATGCCGGGGTCCCATCATAGCGCCATTGCAAGCGATAGATAAACTGGCGATTCGTACGATATTTTATGGCAGTTTTTGTGACACCATGCTTTGTTGCATAGGAAAGAATAGATAGACGATATTTTACATCTTGTGTTATGCTGTTCATGAGAGGACTCCCTTTCTGTTATGGTTTTGCGTAGTAACTTAAGCATAACACAAAAAGGTGTTCTCTCATTTCTGTTTTTGTAACATATCTATGGTAAACCTACAAAAAATCAACGACATTTCTAAATTTATATATTTACAATTACCTTACATTTTGGTATACTACTAAAGTACCTTTGCGGATGTAATTCAGTGGTAGAATACAAGCTTCCCAAGCTTGATACGAGGGTTCGATCCCCTTCATCCGCTCCATAGATAAATACTGGCCTCACGGGCATTTACCGTGAGGCCGTTTTTTGTGTTTTGCACCTTATTGAAGAAAGTTTGCATATTGTAAGCTATAATTGCTTTAAAAAAGTTTGCAATATTAGAGTGAAAACTTGACAACTAAGTTAACAATTAAACCAACTTTTCCCTAACGATTTAGCAATCTATGGCACTCTTTTTAACCCTTTTTAAATAATTGCATAAACTTAGGTATAATCAAGGTTATTAACGATTTTAATTAAATTCGTCTCTTTTCTTCTATCGTAAACTAGCAGGTAATCATCACTTATAAATATTTTTTCGATGACCCACTGTCAAGATTAGGATAGTAACCGTTTCTTCAGATATATCTGCAATTAATCTATAACTTCCTACACAATATCGCCACTGTCCGCTTCGATTAGCCGTTAAGCCTTTTCCGTGCTGACGTGGATTACTACATCCTACAAGATTTTTATCAATCCAGCCAAAAATCAAGGCACGTGTATATTTATCTATTTTTTTTAAATCTTTTACCGCTTGATGCGTATAATTTACTTGATAGCCCATTATTCTAACTCCAGCATATAACGAACCTCTTCATGGGAATACGTAACAGGATTTTTTTTATATTCTTTTACTGCCTTTTCATATGCTTTTAAATCATATTCATCTTCTATTTTTTCAAGAACAGTCCGTCTAACCAATTCGGAAACACTAATACCATTCAATTTAGCATAGTTTTTAATCAAAATAGCTTCTTTTTCATTCAAACGTACCGATATACTCATTTTCATCGCCCCTCTCTTGTATTACATTGTAATACAAGAGAAATGTATTAGTCAATAATATATTAATAAAGCAGAAATAAATTTGATATAAGGAATTTAGTGTTCTTTATCATAGCCTATATTCATATTTTTTTGATAAAAGCTGTTTCATCTATCTGCTCTATATAAAGTTTTCTCCTTTTTTATTCTATCTTGAACTGTACGTTCTTCAATGAACAGACCCATTTCTGTATTTAAACTAACGTCACCAGCCCCTGTAATATTTTTAATTTTTTCATCATACGGTTTTTGATGCTTTATCAAATTCTACTGCCTGTCTTTTAACCTCATTATCATAGGCAACAAATAAATTAGTAACATTGACGGAACTGATTTTCCAATCACCTCCACTTTTCTTTATCGTCATGGGAATAACTATAGAACTATTCTCTACCGCCTTTGCAAATGGTTTTTGGCATCTAACAGTAAGGCCCAGAGTTCTTCCTGTTGCCGGTCCGCTAAAAACTGGAAACATTGGATGACCTCAGACAAACAGGTGATACTGGCGATCGGTTTGGCCCGTTCTTCTTGTACTCTTGTGATGACCTCCCGGAGGTACGTGATCTGTTTTGCGTTTTTCCGTTCGATACCGGAAACAGCTTGTAATTGCGCTTCCGACGTATGCAATAAAATGTGATATAAGATTTGGTATTCCCGTAGCAACTGATTGACACAGCTCTTTGATAAAAATGTGGCCAATAATTTTTTCTCCGTCAACGGGTGACGAGTTGTGTATATGATGCATTTGAGTTCCTCCCAACAAAAAAAACGCTGGATACCCTATGGCATCCAGCGTAAATTTCATAATAATCAATTTACTTTTCTTGTAACTAATACTTATTTTCCCTTTATGTCTTCGTTATCCTCTTCCCCTTCATACAGGCCTACAGTGCTTGTTTTCCGTAACACTCCAGTATAATTTTCACCAAAAATACCGATTTTATCCTTACCTGGATAATAGGTGATATCAAGCGGTACATAAGTATCAAAATCAATATAAATTAAATCCTCCGTAGAGGAACGATTCGTTAATTTATGCATTCCTTCAGATCCTGTAGGAAAAAACATAATATCTCCCGTTTTTACTTCCCGTTTTCCATCCTTGGTCTCTAACACCCCTTCGCCTGAAATAATATAAAATGTTTCCTCGCTGTATTCATGATAATGCAATGGAAATGCGGCTTTTTTAGGTGGAAGGCGTAAAAAAGCAATATTAGACTTAAACCCATCTTCACCCTTAATAAATTTATAACGATCATACTGATATGTCTTACCAAAAGAATTACCTTGCTTATCAAGGTCTTCCCATCTGGAAATTACAGCCTTCTTATTATCCATGTGAATCACTCACCTTTCTAGTATACGTATACGTCTTCTTATCTTACCCAGTGTTTGGATTATCATTTGTTTTGTATCAAATACGAAACTATTGCATTCGTTTGACGTAATTCCTTAAAACGTTCCGTTCCCAATTCATCAATAAGCACTTTTCCCCATATGTCATGTTTAACATATTCTTTGGCTATCAAAACAATACAAGGTGTAGTAGTCCATATTCCCGAAGTTTCTGTTTCATCACCTGACTCACTGATTACCACCATATTGGAATCAGCAATTACAACATTTAATCGTCGTCTAAGACGTCTTTGAGAAGTTTTTCCGCAGGATTCTAAATTGACAGTATGCATACACCCCGGATTATAGGGACCGAATATGCCTGCAATAACACATACTCCGTTTTTTTCTGCCTCGACAAGTTGCGCTTGTACTACCTTTGCTTCCTGTGGCCATAGTGAAACCAGCAATTCATCCGAAGCACCTTGAATAACTTGTATGATTTTTTCAATAACATTCTCCTGTCCTTTTAGATTCCATGTTATATCTATCTGATTCGGTATAGGCGGTATATGGTCCAATAAATCGTTGAGATCTTTTATTTTCTCATCAAACCCCGACTGAATCCGTTTCAAAAGCATATCTGGCTCCAGTGGATAATAAAGCACGGGTTCTGATGAACTGGAAAGAACCATTCCCTTATTCTTTAAATTAGTTAATGTTTCATAAATTTTGGCAGTTGGTATCTTTGCAATTTTACTCACTTCATACCCAATAATAGGATGTTTTTGTAATAACGCCAAATATGCCTTGGCTTCATACGTAGAAAAGCCAAACTGTGTCAATTTAAAAACAATGGGGTCCATAAATTTCCTCCTCTCTATATAAATTATTTTAATATACTATATACTACTAAAAACGTAAGAATACTGCAATAACTACTAAGTATCGGTAGTATGGATTTTACATTTTTGTTTATCAAGCCACATATTTTAATACCCATACCCCATCAAATAGAATTTTCTTTACTTCACCACTGTCAGCCGTGGTAAATCGGGTGTCACATTCCGCATCGGTTTCACTGGTTGCTGCCCAGACAGTAATGTCTTCGGAACCTGGTAGGCTAATAACTCTCCGCCGATTCGTTCTAATTCCGTGGCCCGTTCATAGGAATCAGACAACTGACTGGCAGCGGTTACCGCTAATCAACCCGTACCGGCTGCAGTCTTTGCCTAAGAACAATTGGCGTAATACACGCCCCGTTCGTTCTGGTTGAGCTGGAAGGTCTCCGCCAGTACTTCCACCGCTTCTACCGGATTGTGAGTCAGTGGAATCTGTTTAGCTTCCTGCATCTTACGGACAGAAAGATGAAATTTCGTCTCATCGACGGCACTGCAGATAATATCCTGCACCTTCATAAAGAAGGCTTTATCATCCTGTGCCAGTGTTTCATCGGAATACAGTTCGTAGGCATCATTCATTTGTTCTGTAATCTGCCCCCTATATGATATTTTTTCTGGGTATAATCTTTACTAATCAACCCATTTTTGCAGACCAGCTGGAATACTAACGGTTCCACCCGCAAACTTCCCAATCCAATTTCACTGTTGCTGATGACAAGTCCGGCCTGTACGACATCCCCTACCGTCACTTCTTCCTTCAGCTTCCGGTTAATGACCTTCAAATACAAATGGTATCGGTCACGTTACAACTCATAATCTCGGCCCCTTTCATCTCCTGAATCCCCGTCAACACGGCACTACATAATTCCAGATGATCCAATCTGCGGTACCAGTCGGAAAGAAAAGCCCGGACGCTGTGCTCCAGTACCCGGACCATGCGCCGTTCCGGTGTTTGCCGGAACCAGCCGTTCACGCTTTCATCTAGCAGCATAGGAAATTCCTGCTGCATCTTCTGATAATACCGGTATGGAATCTGCAGCCGAGATGCAATTTGCTGATGGGCAATGGGTCCTATGGTATACTGTTTCTCCGTATTACCGAGTAATATCGCTAATTTCGATACTCCATCTGTCGTCTCCATCTCCAGATTCCGGGTATCGGCCAAAAAATCCTTCCGGCTCTTCCGCTGCCGTGTCAGCTCGGCGCCTATCTCTTGTAACGTTCGACCTTGCTTCATAATGAATGCCTCCTCATATACTATATGTAAAATATGTGTTACCCCATTCAAACAGCAAAAGGCACGGACTGCTACGAGTCCGGGCCTTTTGCTGTTTTCTATGTTACTATGTTCCTCTGCAGGGGATTGCGATGTCATTCGCAATACTGCTCAGTCCTGTATATAGTATATAAGTCAAAAGAGGGAAAATGACAAATAATTTTTTAATCTATTATTATATAAATTTATATAAAATACATTTTCATTTTTCTCATATATAATAGACGATTTAAGCAATCTCCCCCATACCGGTAAATGAAATCGAATTATCTTTTTCTTAAATTTTTCATCATATTGCTTCATTTTCATTCCTCTTTCTCTGCCAGATTCATTGTAATCTATCAGACAGAGGTGTTACAATTGTACTAAACCACTGCAATCCAAGGTATACAAAAACTTTTCACTTTATTCTTCCAAAAATAATATAAATATACTCTCCATACGTTTTTTTTATTTGCGCAGTACATATTATTTATCACTGTTAATTTCCATTTTTGCTTCATAGTATTTAATTACTGCAATTTGGTCCTCATTAATTATTTTATTATCTTTCATCCATTCCATATTATAAGGACAACATCTGTAATAGGAAGATCAACACCTAATTTATGAGCATAATGTTTGGCATTTAAAATATCTTTTAAATGTACTTGCATCCTAGCCTCCTGGTGTAAAATCACGAGAAATGATCATAGGCACTTTTTTTTCATAAGCTGGTCCACCGACAAATCCCATTGCGTGTGGCATCAAATACTGTTTGCAAATCAAGTCCCGCTTTTTCTGCCAACGCATATGCTTCAGCAATCCCCATCAAGTTGGCCCCTACTATGATTTGGTTAATTACTTTAGTGAGACTACCACTTCCAGATCGTCCTACATAAGTAGGTGTTCCCATACACTTCAAAATAAATTCTACTTGATCAAAAACATTTTTATCTCCACCCGTCATAATAGCCAGTTGTCCCGGCTATGGCTCCTGGGTTACCACCACTAACGGGTGAATCTAAAAAATGCATTTTAGCATTTTTTACTTTTTTATTCAAGTCTAGAATGATATCTGGTGAGGTAGACGACATATCGATGATAACATTTCCAGGTTTGCCATATTTAATAGCTGATTCAACTGAATTAATGATGATTGGATGTGTTGGTAACATTTGAATAATGATATCACACGTTTTATATAATTCTGTTGCATCACTAATTGGATGTCCCCCCACTTTTTTTAATTCCTCTAACGTTTTAGGAATTACATCATAACCATAAACAGGCTCATTTATTTTTTTTACTATATTTGTCACCATAGGTAACCCCATGACACCTAAACCCAAAAAACCGATTTTCATTGTCAACATCTCCTTGTGTCAATTGAAAAATCAAACATTATCTTTTGAAATATCCTATTAATACAGCATACTCTAAAATCTTAGGCACATTTTCCTCCATGAATCATTTTGAGCAACTGTAATCTATAACGTATCTCTTTTATTCAATCTAAGTTCACGTTCTTCATCCAATACTAATATGGAATTCCCCTTTACAGCCATTGTCTCATCCAATTTCAGTTTTCTCTTTTTAGATTTTTAAAGATTCAATTATGCCTACCACAAGAGGTGCAAAAACTGTACTACCTCGTTTAGAAGCTAAATGAATCGCCATCCAAAAATTATTTATATAACGAATGCTATCTATACAACCAACTACATCTGAAAATTCCATACTAGCAAGATACACTCGTGTGACAATAATAGCTTGTACTTGTTTGGTTTTCCATATAACACATGAACCAACACAATTTTTTTAGAAATCATCACATTGATTAAAGCTATATCCGTGTATTTTCCATTAACTGCAATTTCAATACGTTTACCACAGATACAAAAGTCCAGTGGCGATTGCCACACGAGTAATTATTACGACCGACATATTAACTACTGTTTCTGCTATTATAACAAGAATAAACATCATTGTTATATGTAGACCGGGAATATGGCTAATTGCTTTTGCAACAGTTCCCTCTCCCTCTAAAACGACTGCACTTCCAACGTCTTTTTTTGCATATAAATCACTACCCGAGTAATATCATCAAAAAACGCGATAATATGATATTCCAAGGTTTGACAATCAGTAGTTAATTTATTGTCCTACCTAAGAACTTCATTTACTTGCAATTCCATATCAAATATATCTGGCATAAAATAAATGTAGTCAATAACTAACCTCTGAGTTCCTAAAACGATTCTTTTTACAATATCCAACACTGATAATCTACTGCAGTAGCATACGCAACAACCTGTCTAATATCTTTTTCTAATGCAGGATTTGCAAGAAGTCCAATAGACCGCATAATATAATGCCCCTCGCTTATTGATAGTAATTAGACTATTTTCCTAATATTATTAATAATGTCCTGAGCATTCGGAATATAAAGTTTTTCTAATACAGGAGCAAAAGGTACTGGTGTATTTAATGCTCCGATTCTCATGACAGGTGCATCAAGCATATCAAATAATTCTTCATTAATAAAAGATGAGATGCTTTCACTGTACGCCCCACGCCTATTTTCTTCTGTAATAATTACAACTTTATTTGTTTTATTCACCGACTTGGAAATTAATTCTTTATCTAATGGAAATAACGTCCGTGGATCCAAGACTTCTACATCAACACTTTCATTTTTCATTGTATCTGCTGCTTTTAACGCTTCATGAACCATTTTTCCCGTAGCTATAACAGTAACATCTTTTCCTTCTCTTTTAATGTCCCCTTTACCCAAAGGAATTGGTTCAAAGCTAGAAACATTACCTTTTGAGGTATAAAGCATCTTATGGTCCATATATACAACAGGATTATCATCATCAATAGCTGATAACATCAACCCTAATGCATCTTGAGGGGTAGAGGGAAATACTATTTTTAAACCAGGTACATGAGTAAGCCATGCCTCTGTTGATTGTGCATGTTGTGCTGCAGCACTTGCTCCCGCTCCACAGGCCATACGTACTACCATTGGTAAGGAAATTTTTCCACCAAACATAAACCTCATTTTTGCTGCTTGGTTTGCCAATTGATCCATCGCCACCGTTACAAAATCACAATACATAATTTCAGCAATGGGACGTAATCCAGTAGTCGCAGCACCAATAGCACTCCCTACAATAGCCGTTTCAGAAATAGGGGTATCCAAAATCCGTTCACTTCCAAATTCATCAATCATCCCTTTAGTTACCCCAAAAACCCCGCCAAATTCACCAACATCTTCGCCAAACATAATTATATTAGAGTTTTCTCTCATGCGAATGCTCATACCTTCTTTTATCGCTTCTTTATATGTCATTACACTCATCTTATGCGCACCTCCTCAATAATATCTGAATAAACATCCTGCACACCGCTTTCCGGAGTTGGAAATGCACTTTCTTCCGCAAATTTAACAGCTTCGTCTAATTCATGTTGAACCTGATTATCAAATGTTTCGATTTCTTTTTTTGTAAATATCTTATTGCTTTCAAGATAATCTATATATCGAGGCAATGGATCCTTTTTAAGCCACGCAGCCTGATCCTTAGGATTTTTATATTTTGCTGGGTCACCTGCAAAATGTCCTAACCAACGCCACGTTTTACATTCTATCAAAGTTGGTCCATGACCTTGACGACTTCTCTTCACTGCTTCATTAGCAACTTCATAAACTGCCATGATATCATTACCATCAACAACAATCCCAGGAATTCCATATGCCGCTCCTCGATCAGCAATATCTTTAATATTCTGATGATAACTTTGTGGAGTAGAAATTGCAAATTGATTATTTTCACAAACAAAAAGAATCGGAAGTTTCCAAATTGATGCCAAATTCAAAGCTTCATGAAATGTTCCTTCATTGCTAGCTCCATCTCCAAAGAAGCATGCGCAAACTCTTTTATTCTTAAGATATTTAGCAGATAAACCTGCTCCAAGAGAAATCGGCAATCCACCACCAACGATACCATTAGCACCTAAAATACCTTTATCAGGATCACAAATATGCATAGAACCCCCCTTTACCATGACAGTATCCAGTTTCTTTGCCATATATTTCCGCCATCATATATTTCATATCTGCCCCTTTGGCAATAATATGGCCATGACCACGATGGGTACTGGTGATATAATCATCATCATTCATAGCACCGCAAATACCACCTGCGACTGCTTCTTCTCCTAAATATAAATGAAAATGTCCTGGTACCTTTCCTTGTTCAAACAAGTATTTTGCACGCTGTTCAAATTCACGAATTCTGCGTATCCGTAAATACATTTTTTTCAATATTTCTTTTGATACATTCATTATAATTCCTCCTCTATTTCTTCGAAGGCCAACTAAGTGGAATTCCAAAGACATCCAATGCAGCTTCGCCAATAGCTTCACCAACAGTTGGATGAGCAAAAATCGTCGACGTTAATTCATCTGTCGTAGCTTCCAAACGGATAGCTATCGCAGCCGCAGCGATAATATCACTAGCCCGCGGGCCATACATATGGAATCCGAGAATTTGGCCGTATTTAGCGTCAGCCAAAATCTTTATAATACCTACACCTTCTGATTCGATCAGGGACTTGCCATTACCGACCATCTGGAATTTACCAACCTTATAGTCAATTCCTTTTTCTTTAAGCGTTTCTTCTTGAGCCCCTACGCTGGCACATTCCGGTTCGATAAATATGCACGAAGGAACTGTTTCTGGATGATAAGAATGTTTCCCTGTCATGATGTATTCAACAACTGCAACACCTTGTGCTGATGCGACATGAGCAAGCATCAGTTTGCCGTTGCAATCGCCGATAGCCGAAATGCTCGGGATATTCGTCTGGAAGTTGTCATCTGTGACCACTTTGCCACGATTTAATTCAACACCTGTTTCTTCCAAACCGATACCTTTTATGCTGGCACGGCGGCCGACGCACATGAGAACTTTTTCACCGGTCACAGATTTTATTTCACCATTATGTTTCATGAATACCTTGTAGCCATTGCCGTCTTG